>ERZ889078.2104-NODE-2104-length-14562-cov-6.001861_pt1 | contig 14562 bp, 12 predicted proteins | sample MGYA00521266_ERZ889078 | MGnify/ENA primary metagenome ERZ889078 (study PRJEB32303, sample SAMEA104408618) | aquatic metagenome | biome: Brackish water; feature: Pelagic; material: water | place: Baltic Sea | collected 2014-06-16T06:34:00 | depth 76,534 m ...
AGACAACCTATGAAAATAAATAAGGGTATGGCCAAAAGAATGATACTGGTCATATTCTCAATGATGGACGGCGGCAACATTTGTAAAAATCTGGGGCCATTTATCAGATAGAGGGTAACGATCCCAACAGCTCCCAGGGTAAAGGCAACCGGTGTCCGCAACACGAAGAGAACAATGACGGCCACAAACATGAAGAGTACGATTAAAGCGGGATTCATTGCTCACTCCCTTTTCTAAATGCCAAAATTGTTTTGCAAAAATCCGCAAATATCTGAAGGATAAAAAACATAGCACCAATCGGAAGCAGCGCTTTTACAGGCCAGAGTAACGGTGCGAAGAGAGTATGGGAGTGCTGGTTCGTTGCAAATGCATGCCAGGCATATTTATATCCCTGCCAGAAAAGAATAACGAACATAAAAAGGGCGACGATAGAGACGATGATATCCGCCGTGAACTTTACTTTTTTGGGAAAGTACTGATAGATAATATCAACGGCAACATGCCCTTTTTTAAGAAGGACCCAACCACCGGTCAAAGCAACATAGGCTGCAAAAAGATAACCGCACAATTCATGAACCCAGATGGTCGGGCTTTCAAAAAAATACCGTGCAATGACTTCATAAACCATCAGAAACATGAAAACAAAAATCAAGTTACAGGATGCCTTGCCGACCATTTTGTTTATTTTTTCAATAAAAAATATGATTTTTTCAATGGTTTGCATTTTAAATCCTAATATTTGCTCCCTTTGGGTATCACCTAGAGTGGTACCCAAAAGGATATTATGGGGGTTTCTATATATCGTGTCCCAGGCTCTTTAGGTTGTTTTTGACAAGGACAATGTACTCTGCAGACAATTTATCTTTAGTAAATTCCTCATCCCACATCTTGATGGAGGTCTTCTTCCATCGTTCCATTACATCAGCTGGAAGTTCAATAAATTGGGCTCCCTGAGCAGTCATTTTTTCCATAACTTCTGCATTTTCTGCATCAAATGCTTTAACCACATTCAGTGAAGAATCCCGCAGGACTTTTTCAAAGATGACCTGCAGGTCTGCAGGAAGTTCATTAAACCTGTCTTGATTGGCAATCACTTCACAGTTCTGGGCACCGGATATATATGGAACGGTCTGGAATTTGGCGACCTCATAGGTCTTTCCAAGATAGCTTTCGGCATGATTTCCGCTGATCTCCGCATCAATTGTACCACGGGAAAGCGCCACATAAATTTCAGAAAATGGAATAAAAACTGTTGGAATATCCATCTTCTGTAAGGTTTTGGCAATCGAACCTGAGGCTCTTACCTTCATTTTTTTCAAGTCTTCCCATTTGTTAATGGGTTTTTGGGAAACGATGGTATAACCATCCATTACAAGGGGAGCACCGTAGAAAACATTTTGAGTTGCATAGGCGTCTCTTAGAAAAGTCATGGTATCTTCCTGGTAGATGAAATCCATAATTTCCTTAACGCCTCTGGGGTCCCCAGGCAAAGCAAAAGCAGTTGCTGCAACTGGCAGGATACCACCATGATACGTGCTACAGGTGGTGCCCATATCGATGGAACCCATCCCGACTGATTCAAAGATTGAGGGTCCTTTTACCAGGGCACCTGAAGGCAAAACCTGAATATCTATCTGTCCATTGCTCTGTTCTTTCGCATCTTTTGCCAGCTGAATCATGGCACCAGTTATGGGATGATTCAGAGAAAACATGTTCTGCATTGTAAACTTATAGGTCTTTGCCGCTTGGGCTGTGGTCATCATCATAAAAAAAACTAAGACCATTACAAAACTGAACGATAACCTTTTCCTGTTTGTCGACATGATGTTCTCCTTTAATTTTTTGTTTTTGTTGCTGTTACGAAGATAACTGCTTCATAAATCCTGCACCTCCATTTTCCAGTATCACTCTGCATCCTCTACTACTGAAGACAACAGTACCAGGCCACATGATCAAGACCTGTAATTAGCATTAATTTTTACATATTCCAGTGAAAAATCGCAGGTATACATCTCTGCAGTCCCTGGCCCATCTTTCAAGTCTATGCATACCGAAAAGGCTTTGTTTTTTAGAATCCGTGTTGCCTCTTCTTCCGCTTGCTTACCAACAGCTGAGCCATTATTGACTATTGTTACATCCCCGAAGGCAATATCAACGTGCTCAGGAGAATAGTTGACACCGGAACGGCCCATAGCTGCAATAATTCTCCCCCAATTTGCATCCTCACCAAAAAAAGCGGTTTTAACCAAACTGGAAGTTGCAATAGTACGGGCTATCTTTTCGGCATCCTGGTCGTCTCTTGCACCACAAACCCTGATGGTGATTGTCTTCGTCGCACCTTCCCCATCACTCACGATCTGTAGAGCCAAGTCTTTTAGCACTTCCTCCAAGGCATCCTGAAAAGCCTGCTGATCATCAGAAGAATCACCATCGATCAACGGATTTTCTGCAGTTCTATTGGCCATAACAAGGACCATATCATTGGTGCTGGTATCTCCATCAATCGTTATACGGTTAAATGTCCGCTCGACACTTTTTGCCAGTGATTTTTGCAGTTCAGGGATGATAATCCGAGCATCGGTCATGATGAAAGCCAGCATAGTCGCCATATTTGGCATAACCATCCCGGCACCTTTTGCCATACCAAGAATCTTCACTGGCTTACCACCAATGATCACTGTTTTCCCCGCAACTTTCTGAACCGTATCGGTAGTCATGATGGCCTGCGCCACCATCTCGAAATTATCGGGGGAAAGGCCGGCTACCAGAGAATCCATGTGGTCAGTAAAAGCTTGCACGTTCAACTGTTCACCAATGACGCCAGTTGATGAGAGCAGTACCAGGTTTTCAGGAATCCCCAGTCTTTGGGCAGCCAGCGAACTTGTGATATTTGCGTTTTTCATACCTGCCTCCCCGGTACAGGCATTCGCGCAACCACTATTGACAAGAATTGCCTGAGCATACCCACCGTTGAGTCTCGCTCTATCGATTAGCACCGGGGCGGCCTGGACCTTACTGGTCGTGAAGACTCCTGCGGTAACACAGGGAACATCGGAATAAATCAAACCAAGATCAAGCCGATTGGTATACCTTATGCCTGCCTGGACAGCAGAATATGCAAAGTTTTCTAGACTCATAACAGATAAGTGGACTTTAAATGATCAATCCCTGGGGATCGCATTTTTCACGGAGAATTTTGATTTCTTCACTAGTGGGTGGAAGCAATTCTTTGGCTTGAGAAATATCCACATCAAAGGCCATGTTCTCTAAAATCTGGTCCGGGGTGATGCCGGGGTAATAGCTCTCCAGAAACATTCTCTTAGTGATCTTGTCAAAGCCCATGATGGCCATGTTGGTAATCACTTTTGACGGTCCTTGGCCGGTAAGACCTGCCCGCTCTCGCCCACCTGCACCATCCAACCATCCCGGGCTTGTCAGGTAATCCACCTTGTTGACAAATTTTCTTTTTTCATGCTGCATGAAAATAAGGCTATGATCGACAAATGATGCAACATCACTCGCACCGCCACTACCAGAAAACCTCACTTTGGGCTGATGATAATCACCAATTACCGTTGAATTGAGGTTGCCATAACAATCAATCTGGGCAGCTCCCATGATACCAACCACCTGCTTCCCAGTCTTTCTGTTCTGCATGTAGCAAAAAGCGTCATTAAGAGCTCCGTTGACCGCTGTATAATACATCACCCTGGGGTCCGCCACGGCAAGGGGCAATTCTTCAAGGAGTGAATCAATCGCACCTGTTTCAAAAAAAATGGTACTATTTGGAGCATTTATGTGTTTTGCAGCCATGGCTGCGACCATAGAGATGCCTGTGCCACAAAAAATAATAGCCCCGTCGGGGATTTCTCTGGCTGCAGCTATGGTCATCAGTTCTCTTAAGGTATAATCAGCCATTGCAGTCTCTCTCCCTTTATTTTCTGTCAAGATTAATTGCATAACCGGTCCTTGGATCTGCTTTGATAGTCTGCAAACGCAGGTCACCTGCTACATCAAGACGTTCCTGGTGGTTTTTAGTTCCATAAATATAATCGTCGAGGTATTTTTGATACAGGTTGTCATCAGAGGCAATCTTTTTGTAGTCGTTTAAAAAAAACGGATCGTAATCATAGAAGTTATAGCAGGCCGTTGGATACGCTCCCCATGGTAGATGAACTACAGCATCGACGCAAAAGTGTGGTATCTGATTGCTGTCTGGGTGTAGTTTCATCTCATGGGTGGTGACAAGTTCCTCGCAGGTGACGATCAGATGTTTGGCTGCCTTTGCCTGTTCAACGTCTGCCATGGTCAAACCTTGTATCCTTGCGGTACCTAGTTCGTCAGCCTGTTGAACATGGATAATGGTAACATCAGGGTTAATGGCAGGCACAAAAACTAAGTTTTCAGTATCAGCCCAACCCGGAAATGGATTCTTGCCAACAACGAGTTTCTCATCTGGAATCCTTGGGTCTTGCTCCCGAACTTCTCTGGAAAATCCCCATTTATTAATAATATCGGTTCCAAGTGATGAACGGGTCGGCAGGAAAGGTACGCCCATAGCGCCTGCTTGAAACCGTAAATTCATTTGATAATTAGAATAGTCTTCGACCAGAATGGTTCCGTTTTGCACGGCCTGCTTAAACCTAATGCAAGTAGGGGCAAATCGTCCGTTTCCAGCGTAGGCAATTTCAAGTTTTTCTATACACCCTGCTCCAACTAACTCATCGACACCCTGGCCGTTTGAATGAGCATAGAGATGCATTTTCTTCCTACCCTGACGGATAATTTCATAAACAGCACCCATGGGATTTCTGTTCACTGTAAATCCGCCGATGGACAGATGGCAGCGATCGGTTACAAAAGCAGCGATTGCCGAGGAAAGATCCATCAATTTTTCAGACCTTATTGTCATAGCCTTTCCTAAGATGATAGGTGATACGAAAAATCAAGTTTCCAGGAACCTCCAAAAAAGTGATTCCTGACCATAGACGAACATCAATTGCAGCTACCCTAGCTTGATCACGTCATTAACGCAACATATTTCTGCATTGCGGACACTTTGATATTTTTTTTATCAGTTTGTATCTTTTAATTCCGCACTGCGGAATTAAAACAAGAACATGTAAGAAAATTAAAAAACAACTGATTTACAGGAATTTTAACAGACACAATTCATCCTGAGGCTTATCGGGACCCGTTATATGGTAACGAAAATCGAAGTAATGAGTTCATACGATGCTGCAGAGAGGGTGGTTCTTGAATACAACCGCCGATTTTTTTGCGAAGCAATTCATGTGGCACAAACTATAGTCAGTTGCTGATGTACTTCATTTTCAGACATCAACCGCTGACTATAGATTCTGACAACTACCTCAAACGCAAGGGCTCTATTATTATGATTATTTGTGGAGGCGTTCGATCAAAGCAGGCACGAACTGTTTAAGATCAGCTACGATCAGCACATCGGCCACTTCGCCAATGGGCGCATCTTTGTCGGTATTGATGGCGACCACGAACTCCGATTTCTTCATCCCGGCCAAATGCTGAATCGCACCAGATATACCGCAGGCGACATAGAGTTTGGGCGAAACGGTCTGGCCAGTGGTGCCGACCTGACGATTATGATCGGCCCATTCTGCATCGACCACAGGACGACTGGCGCCGTATTCTCCCTTGAGGGCTTTGGCCAGACGTTGAATTATCTCCAGATTCTCCGGCTTGCCAATACCACGCCCGGCACTGACGATCACGTCGGCCTTGGAAAGATCAACCCCCCCGCCCTCGCTCTCTTCATATCCGCCAAACTCAACTTGAGCAAGAGCGTCGGTGTCGATCTGCTCAACAGTCGGAATACCGACTGGGTCGCTGTCCAGGCCGAAAGCACCAACCTGCAGGGTGACCACTGTCTGGCTGGTCTTGGCCTTGACCTCGCGACGCAGTTTGGCATTGCAAAGCGGAGTGACCAGGACGCCGTCGACGATGTCGACGACTTCAGATATCTGAGCGGCCTTTAATCCCAGGGCGATACGAGGCGCCAGATCCCAACCGTAAGAGGAATGACTGAAGACCACCAAATCAGGCTGTTCCTGGGCGATGACATCGAGCAGCAGCTGTTTGTGCACAGCCGGATTAAATTCGTTGTACTTGCCGCTATCTGCAAGATAGATAGTACCATCGTATTGCGGCAGGGCACTGTCACTGCCGACCAGGAACATGGCGGAGTCGGCACCTATCTTTTGTGCAAAGGCGACCAGTTCGTAAGTAGAAGCTAAAAGTTTTCCATCTCTGTATTCTGCTACCAATAGTGTCTTCATGATCGAGCTCCTTACGCAAGTACGGCTGTTTGGTCTTTAAGAATCTTGACGAGTTGATCGGCCAGATCGTTCACGTCACCTTCGAGCACCAATCCGCCTGCCTTCTTATCAGGAAAGTAGGTTTTCACGGTCTCCTGCCGAGCCTCAACCTTCAGCAGCTCAGTCACATCGAAAGACAGCAACTCTTTCTTCTTGGCCTTCATGATGTTCGGCAGAGTCGGGTAGCGCGGACTATTCAGTCCCAGCTGGCAAGTCACCAAGGCAGGGAGGCCACAACTGACCAGTGCCCTGGTCCCGCCCTCAAGTTCCCGTTTGGCGCTGACCTTGCCATCCGCATAAGCAAACTCAACGATGGTGGAAATGCACGGTAAACTCAGTAGCTCAGCGACCAGAACTCCGACCTGACCACTGCCGCGATCCTGCGATTGCATACCGGTAAAGATCATATCAAAGTCTTTGTTCCCTGCAAACTCGGCAATGATTGAGGCAATCTCGAAGGGGCTTTTATGCTGGACAATGTCATCGTTGACATGGACACCGCGATCGCACCCCATGGCAAGAGCTTTTTTCATGGTCTCCTGGACCCGTTTTGAACCAATACTGAGCACTGTCAAGTCGCTATCACCAACCTGCTCCTTGAGCCGTATTGCCTGCTCAACTGCGTACTCGTCATACTCATTCATCCGCCAGGCAAGATCGGCATCATCGTACCAAGTACCTGCGGCGTTAACCTTGAACTTCGATTCCATATCCGGAACCTGCTTAATGCATACGAGAATTTTCATCGCTTAACTCCATTATTTTTTTTGGGCCACGAGGTACATGGGACAGATGAGAAAAAGTCCAATAAATAATTTTTTTTTGTCCTAAGTTAGTCGTGGTTAAACTGTTTCCTTTAAATGCTCAGCCAAGATTTCGGCGATATCCCGCGACACGATTTGCTCTTCGAGCTCGGCACCCTTAATTCCGTCCTCAAACATGGTGAGGCAGAAAGGACAATTAGAAACCAGGGTCGGAGAGTCGGTTTCGGCTGCCATGTTAACACGCTTGATGTTGATGCGGCTGCCGAGCTTTTCTTCAGCCAGAATCCGCCCACCACCAGCACTACAGCAGAATGCCTCGCTACGATTCTTGTCCATCTCGGTAATCTTGCCACCGGCAGCGCGAATCAGATTCCTCGGCGCCTCATAGATATCGTTGTGACGCCCCAGATAACAGGAATCGTGATAGGTGCAATCGAACGAATCCGACTTGAGACTGATCCGGCCGCTCCTCACCAGCTGTTCAAGAAAACTGGTGTAGGATTCCACCTCGACATCGAAGTCGAAATCCCGGTAATCCTTTTGCAGGGTGTTAAAACAGTGCGGGCAGCTGGTAACCACTTTCTTGACCCCATAGGCCTTGATGAGCTCAATATTCTCCCCCGCCAGTGTCTGGTAGAGGTACTCATTGCCCATCTTGCGCATCGGTTCGCCGCAACACTTCTCTTCCTTACCTAGAATACCGACCTTGACACCTGCTGCCTGACAGAGTCGGATGAAGGCCTTGGCGATCTTGATATTGCGGGCATCAAAAGAGGCGTAACAGCCGACAAAATAGAGGATATCGACCTCCGGATCTTCGGCCAGTGTTTTTATGCCGAGCGATGCCGCCCACTCGCCACGACTGGCATAGCCAATCCCCAGCGGGTTGCCGTTGACCTCGGTGTTCTCCATGGCAGCCATAACCTCTTCTCCGGGGAACTCCCCTTCCATCAACACCAGATTGCGACGCATATCTATAATTTTGCCTACATGTTCCACTGCTGCCGGGCAGATTTCCTGACAGGCACGACAGGTGGTACAAGACCAGATGGCATCCTTGTCACAGGCTGCAATCAGATCCGCTTGCGGGTCATTATGCGCAACCTGGACTATCTGCTGCACCAGCTTCATGGGTGAAAGCGGCTTTTCGGTATTGTACGCCGGACATCGATCCTGGCAACGCTTGCACTGCGTACAGGCATCACCATCGAAAATATCCTTCCAGGTTAGATCCTGAATTTTGGCAGCCCCGAAGCTGTCGGCCTCCTCATCCTCCAGATCGAGACCGACCAACTTACCCTTGGGTCCACGGTCAGCAAACAGGTAGTTGGCGCTGGTGGTAAAAATATGCCTAAACTTGGTAAAGGGGATCAGGCCGATAAAGGCCATTACCAGCAACAGATGAAACCACCATGTCAGCAGGTGAACAGAGCGCAGGCTCTCCTCACCAAGACCGGCTAATCCATTGGCGAAAAGCAACCCGACCGGTGACCAGAGTGCCAGCGGAGTGCCAAGTTCGGTGACCGCCATCCGTGCACCTTCGATGACAAAACCGCTGATCAGAATGGCGAAGAGCAGGCCGTGCATAATGGCATCGTCCCTTGTGGACTCCAGCCCTTCGGGACGGACGATATAGCGACGAATAAGCAAACCGAAAAGCATCGCTATCGCCACCACCCCGGCGATATCGAGGACCACCGAGAACAGCAGGTAGAACGTGCCCTTAAGGAACTTGATACCAAACAGCAGATCTGTAAAATCAGCCTGCAACACGATCAGACCGGTACCAATAAAGAGCAGCAAAAATCCCCAGAAAAAGAGCGCGTGAGCCACTCCAGGTCCCCGCACCTTGAGGACCTTGCTCTGTAGAACCATACTTTTCAGCATAAAAACAATACGTCCTAACAGGTTGTCAGTACGATCGAGAGACTTCCCCTGCCTATAGTCAGCAATCAGGCGCCGAGCCTGATAGCCAAGCAGTGCCACAGCCAGGATGGTAAGCAGGTACATCGGCACCAGTGTGGTTGCCCCGTGACCGACATTCCAATATATTTCGCGCGTGTATTCCATTTTTCACTTCTCTAATGAGCCTCTAAGGGAGGGATTATCAGGCTAATTTTTTGCTTCTGTCCACATCAATAGTGATAGAAACCACGTCCCGATTTCTTACCTACGAATCCGGCCTCAACCATTTTAACGAGCAGTGGACAGGGACGATACTTAGGATCCTTCATACCGTTGTACAGCACTTCCATGATTGCCAGACAGGTGTCGAGACCGATAAAGTCACCCAAGGCCAACGGCCCCATGGGTTGGTTAGTACCAAGAGTCATTCCTTTGTCGATATCTTCCGCACTCGCAACCCCTTCATAGAGAACAAATGCGGCCTCGTTGATCATTGGGATGAGAACCCTGTTAATGATAAAACCTGGATAATCCGCCGAAACAGCCTTTTCTTTGCCTAGCTTCTCAATCAGAGTAGCGATTTCATTGAAGGTCTCGTCACTGGTAGAGAGCCCCCGAATCACCTCAACCAGCTTCATGACCGGCACCGGATTCATGAAATGCATACCAATGACCTTATCAGGTCGCCTGGTGACCGAGGCAATGCGAGTGATAGGGATCGATGAGGTATTGGAGGCAAGAATGGCGTCCTTTTTTACGATCTCATCGAGTTTTTTAAAGATGTCGAGCTTGAGTGTCTCATTTTCGCTGACGGCCTCAATGGCCAAATCGCAATCAGCAAGATCAGTCATCACCTTGGTCGTTTGAATTCGCCCCAAAATGACCGGAATGGCAGCACCGTCCAGTTGTTCTTTCTTAGCTTGACGCACCAGGTTCTTCTCAATACTTACCAGCGCCTTGCCCAATTGTTCTTCAGCAATGTCGAAAACAATAACTTCATAACCCTGTTGGGCAAGGACATGAGCGATGCCGCTGCCCATCTGTCCAGCACCTAGTACGCCGACTTTATAAATCATACTTTTCTCCTAACCCAGGTCAACGGGGTTCTTCTTAATGCCCCTAAGGGGTACTTTTTTCAGTACTCCCTAGATGCGTAAAAACAAGAAAATCATTCCCAAATCACTCAACTCGCTCGAAAATAGCAGCCACAGATTCACCACCACCGATGCACAGGGTTGCTAAACCATACCGGCATTGCCGCTTGTTCAGTTCTCTCACCAGGGTGGCGGTGATCCGCGCGCCACTGGCCCCAAGGGGATGACCAATAGCCACGGCACCTCCGTTGACATTGACCTTATCAGGGTTGATATCGAATTTTTTCATGGCGAACAGGGTCACTGCTGCAAATGCCTCGTTGATCTCAAAAAGATCGATTTCCTCAACCGACAGGCCGGCCTTAGCCAGCACCTTCTCTATAGCCCCCACCGGCGCCAGAGTGAAATCGTCGGGGTGGGTGGAATTGGAAGCGTAGGCCACCAGGCGAGCCTTCGGCTTAAGGCCGTATTTCTTAACGGCATCACCACTGGCAAGCAGAGTCATAGCAGCACCATCGTTGATTGTCGATGCGTTGCCTGCAGTTACAGTCCCATCCTTCCTGAAGGCGCTGCGCAAGGTTGGAAGCCTATCGAAATCGACCCTGCTCGGTTCTTCGTCCTCAAAGATGGTAACCTCTCCCTTTCGGGTTTTTTTCACCACCGGAACAATTTCGTCAGCAAAAATCCCGTCTTTTATGGCCGCCTGAGCACGCCGATAAGAACGTATTGCAAATTCGTCCTGTTCCTCGCGCGACAGCCCCTGTTTTTCGACAGTGTTATCAGCAAGCAGGCCCATATGCTGACTGCTGTAGGGGTCATACAGTCCGTCATGAATCAGTAGGTCCACCAATTCTCCATTGCCCATTCGATGACCATAGCGTGCCTTTTTGAGCAGGTATGGAGCCTGGGACATATTCTCCATCCCTCCAGCGATCACGACCTCTGCATCACCAAGGCGGATGGATCCGGCACCGAGCATAATCGCTTTGAGACCACTGCCACAAACCTTGTTGACGGTCATGGCAGGAATTGTGTCCGGCAGTTCGGCATAACGAACAGCCTGACGGGCTGGGGCCTGTCCGCAGCCACCGGACAAAACGTGACCGATGATCACCTCATCTACCGCCTCAGGAGCAAGGCCTGACCGCTCGAGCAGACCTTTGATGACGGTGGCCGCCAGACGCGGAGCCTCGACGTCGGAGAGGGCACCGCCAAAAGACCCAAGGGGGGTTCGTAACGACTCAATTATGTAAATCTCTTTCATGATTTTCCTTTCAAATAATTTGCGTTCTATCTTACGCTGATGTTCGCCTTATCTGCCGAGGCACCATCCTCATTTACTTGTATGTCATTGCCGTTTTAACGTTTGCGACCAGGTTGAGCAGGCGAGGCCCGATATCGTCCTCGAGTTCCTGGGCGCGGAGTTGAAAAGAAGCACCGCTGCAACTAAAGACCATGATCTCCGAGCCATCCTCCGGCACCAGAGGGACTGCGATGGCATGGGACTCAGGCCGCCACTCTCCGAGGGAAAGGCAATACCCCCTTTCCTTGTATTCGGTTAGCGCTCTGTCCATCCCTTCTTTGATACGCGGCCAGTTCTCCTCATCACTTAAACGAATTTCCTCCATCAGCTGGGCCCGTTTTTCCTCTGAACTAGCTGCCAGATAGGCTCTACCCATAGATGAGGTAGCTATACTAATCTGGGAACCAACGTCGAGTTGCACAGAGTAGGTTGAGGAGTTACGGTAGGTGTCGATGTAGACCATATTCAGACGGTCACGCACACCGAAATTGACTGAGGCCTCCGTATGCTCGGCCAGCCCCTGCATCAGTGGTCGCGCGATCTTGCGGACATCCATTTGGGCCAGCCTTGCGTAACTTAAGCTGATCACCGCCGTACTGAGTCGGTACTTGTTGTGCTCCGCCAAATACCCCAGATACCCTTTTTCGCAGAGGGTATAGGTAAGTCTTGAGACTGTTGATTTGGCCAGACCAGTCCGCTCTGCGATCTGGCTGTTGCCCAAGAAAGGGTCTCCGGCGCCGAAGCATTTGAGCACATCCAGTCCCCTTGCAAGGGCGGTAACAAACTTACGTTCCTTTGCGCCGTTGTCGATCATAATTTTTTCTCCCTCTCTGTTTTTCATCAAGTCGAGCCTATTGAAAATTCATTCAACAAGTATAAATTCAGCATTGCCAAACATGTGCCACTAATACGTAACACCCAGATACTTGTCAATTGCTTCAGAATATCTTTCTGCATAGTAGTTATAATCAACACACTTGCACTGTTACTGAATTGATTGTTCCGCATGGTGCAACAGATCGACTGCCTAAACGGGAAACTCTAAATAGTGCTTTAACCCCGGTGAACGGAAAGTAAGCCGGGACTCTTTTTAGTCCTCGTGCTTTGCGGGGATAAGCACCTTCACGAAATTCATTCATAAAAAACAAGAAATGAATTCCTAAGGTACTAAAAAACTGGTCTTTCCCACCGAGATGTCGAATGCCCATTACCAGGTTATGTCTAGATCCAGACAGATGGGGAGCTATCATCACGACAAGATTTTCAAATCCCCCGGCGAAGCTGCCAGGGGATTCTCATTACAAAGTTTCTACCCTTTGATAATACGGGGCAGAAGCATCTGATGGACAGGAGTAATCGACCTAGGGTTCTGATAGTTGGCACCAGTGAAAGCCTGAATGTATTTCCGCAACTTCGGCAAAGAGACGATTTCGTCAACAAAGCCAGTTTTAGCACAGTAAGCTGGCCGGGATTTCTCTCGGTAGTCCTGGATCATCTGGTTCATCTTGTCAGTGACCGGCTTGAGGTCGTTGCCGGCAGCATCTTCCTTGACCAGGCGGCGGGCATAGGATGCAGCAGCAGCAGTTTCACCATGCATTACATAGATCTCAGTGAGCGGAGTCCCGATAGTAAAGGCGTTGTTGTTGTTAGCCTGGGGCCCGCACATGATGTAATGGGCGGCAGCAGATCCCTTGCGAAGCACTACACACATCATGGAAAGCTCGGTCTGTTCGATGGAATAAACCAGGGACTGCCCCAAAGCGAGCAACTCTGCTTCCTCGGAGAGATCCCCAACATCAATCCCAGTGGTATCCTGCAACCAAATAATCGGCAGATTATCCCGACCACAGAGGGTTACAAACTCACCCTGCTTTATCAATCCCTCACGATAGTGTTTGCCACCGACACCGAGATATTCACCCTTGGCGTATGCCGGATAATCAGGAAAAATCCCCTGTTGGTTACCGATAAAAGCGACCGGAAAACCATCGATCTTTGCGATACCAGTGAAAACTTCGCGACCATAATCTGGGCGGTATTCCATGAATTCGCTATTGTCGGTAAGTCGTGCCAGAATTTGCACCGCATCGTAGGTGCGTTTCTGGTTAGCCGGCAGAAGCATATCTAGTTCTTCGGCCGGCAGCCGAGGCTCTGCAGGTTCGGCGACACGAAACATAATCGGATCGTAAGCCGGCATCATACGCATGTAGTCCTTTATTCCATCAAGAACGCCCTGCTCAGTATCATGGACTTCACGGAAGTAGGCAGTTTTGTCGAAGTGGGTCTGGACTCTTCCCGGAGCCTTGCCCGTGAAGTTCTTGGTGGCCTCAATAAGCGCCTTGGCAGCGGCCTCATCGACAAATCCCTTGGGATTCATTCCCCCGACGATCCCTGCACCTCCAACGGCGATGTTCGCTCCGTCGTGGGCCAGAAGGATTGTCGGACTGATCCCCTGATAACCGCCGCCCGCCGGGTTAGTGCCATAAATGCCGTTGAGAATCGGGATCCCCAGATGGTTGAGGTCGGCGTGACGAAAGAAAGGCGCACCGCTGGACCTGCGTCCCGCATAGACAGTCTCCTGCTCCATAAGTTTAACACCGCTGCAGTTGGTCAGCCATACCAGAGGTATATTGAGCCGCTTGGCCATATCCGTGACCATCAGAATATTCTCGGCCTGCCCGGCGATCCAGGCACCGGCCATGACCTTGTTATCAAATCCGATAATAACCGCCCACTTGCCTTCAATCTTGCCAATACCGTTTACAACCCCGGTACAACCCTCTTCGTTGTCCGTCGGGTTATAGAGGGTATGCAGTGGCCTCCAGGTGCCAGTATCTACCATATAATCAAGACGGTCGTATATGGTCATCCCACCACGTTTATGGATCTTTTCAGCAGGGATACCTGCATTTTTAACCCGACTAACTTCCTGAGCGATGATCGCTTCCTGCTCTCGAATCAGATCGACGTTTTCCTGAAGGCGGCTGATCTCACCCTCGCTCAGCTCGCTGCCGACATCTGGCATTTTCTCGAAGTACGGACGTAATGGCGTTTGCTTGCGTGACATGTTTAATCCCTTTAATTGTGTATATTTCTTGGTGCCTACTCGTCGGTCTCGCAAAATTCATATCAGCATCGGAGAC
>ERZ889078.2105-NODE-2105-length-14557-cov-15.572955_pt1 | contig 14557 bp, 11 predicted proteins | sample MGYA00521266_ERZ889078 | MGnify/ENA primary metagenome ERZ889078 (study PRJEB32303, sample SAMEA104408618) | aquatic metagenome | biome: Brackish water; feature: Pelagic; material: water | place: Baltic Sea | collected 2014-06-16T06:34:00 | depth 76,534 m ...
GGCTGCTATTGTTTAAGATATATTAATATATAATAAATAAAAAAACCTCTGAAATTTCAGAGGTTTTTTATTTTTAAGAAAAGGCAAAAATGAATATTATTTCACAAAAAAATATGGTAAACAATTGTATGCAAATGCAAATGATGCAAAGCATAATGCAATGGTATTACCTAAAATGAATGGAGTAAATAAATCAATTCTGATTAAAGTCCCTTTGGTAATATCAAAATCAAAGGGACTTTTTTATTTAAAATTTTAAAACAAAACATAAAAAAACATTAATATGAGCACTCAAAAATTTTCAACACAAGCATTACACGCAGGACACGATACTACTAAAACAGGAGGAACCAGAGCAGTACCAATTTATCAAACAACATCGTATGTTTTTAATAATACAGAACATGCGGCAAACTTATTTTCATTAAAAGAATTAGGATTTATTTATACAAGGTTGAACAATCCAACCAACGATATTTTACAACAGCGTTTGGCTGCCATTGAGGGAGGAATTGGAGCGGTGGTTTTTGCATCAGGAACCTCAGCAATTTCAACAGGATTGTTAACGTTATTAAAAGCAGGCGATCATATTGTGGCTTCAAGTAGTTTGTACGGTGGAACTTTTACCTTGTTAAATGTTACTTTACCAAGATTGGGAATTACAACTACTTTTGTAGATGCCTCAGATCCTGAAAATTTTCAAAAAGCAGTTCAAGACAATACAAGAGCCTTTTTTGTTGAATCATTAGGAAATCCAAAATTAGATGTGTTAGATTTAGAAGCAATTGCTGAATATTCTAAAGCCGCGGGAGTACCATTTATTGTTGACAATACTGTTGCAACGCCAGCGTTATTAAACCCTATTAAACACGGAGCAAACTTGGTAATTCATTCGTTGACAAAATATATTGGCGGGCAAGGGAATTCATTAGGAGGTGCTATTATTGATGCTGGAACTTTTGATTGGACAAATGGAAAATTCCCAGAATTTACAGAGCCATCAGCAGGATATCACGGACTTGTGTACAGTGAAGCTTTAGGAGCAGCAGCTTTTACATTTAAATTAATTTTAGAAGGATTACGTGATTTTGGAGGTGCTTTAAGTCCGTTTAATGCTTTTCAAATTATTCAAGGGTTAGAAACATTACCAGTTCGTATTAAACAACACAGTGCAAATGCATTAGAATTAGCACAATGGTTAGAAAGTAGAGAAGAAGTGGCTTGGGTAAATTATCCTGGTTTAGAAAGTAGTAAATACAATTCCTTGGCTAAAAAGTATTTGCCAAAAGGTCAAAGTGGACTCGTTACTTTTGGTGTAAAAGGAGGTTTTGAAGCCGCTAAAATAGTGACAGATGCTACTAAAATATTTTCATTATTAGCAAATATTGGAGATACAAAATCTTTAATAATTCATCCTGCAAGTACAACACATCAACAATTAACGGTTGAGCAACAAGCAGCTGCAGGAGTCACACAAGATTTAATTCGTCTTTCAGTGGGGATTGAAGATATTGATGATTTAAAGCAAGATTTAGAAGAAGCATTTAAAAAAGTGTTAGAATCATTAAAATAAATTTTGTTAAAAAGTAGTGTAGAGAAATAATTATTGCGTTAATTTGCAGCTTAGTTCATAAACTTATTGACTATTGTTATCAAGAAAGGCAGAGGGAATAGACCCTGTGAAGCCTTAGCAACCCTTTATTTTTATAAAGAAGGTGCTAAATTCTACCCATTTTGGATAGATAACGAATCGCAAATACCTTTTGGTAATTTCTGCATTTTTCATAACAATTTTTATTTAAGTATATCACACCAACTATTTTGGTTATTGATAATTTATAAATATTAATTAATGAATCAATTAAAATACATAACAGTACAAAATTTCATTTCTGAAAAAGGAATAGCAAATGAAGCTATCACACTTTCATATGAAGTTTTTGGTAAGGAATTACATACTGCACCAATAGTTTTAATAAATCATGCCTTAACTGGAAACTCGGATGTGGCTGGTGAAAATGGTTGGTGGAAAGATGTTGTAGGTGAAAATAAAGTAATAGGTACTGAAAAATATACAATATTAGCTTTTAATATTCCAGGCAATGGTTACGACGGATTTGTGATTGAAAATTACAAAGATTTTGTAGCTAGAGATATTGCTCAGCTATTTTTAATTGGACTTGAAAAATTAAATATAAAAGAATTATTTGCAATTGTTGGAGGCTCTTTAGGTGGTGGAATTGCTTGGGAAATGGCAGTGCTAAATCCTATTATAACAAAACATTTAATAGCTGTTGCAACCGATTGGAAATCTACCGATTGGTTAATCGCAAACTGTCAAATTCAAGAACAATTTTTATCAAATTCAAGCAATCCAGTACACGATGCTCGTATGCACGCAATGTTGTGTTACAGAACGCCAGAATCTTTTAAAGAGCGTTTTCAGCGTTCAAAAAATGAAGATTTAGAAATATTTAATGTTGAGAGTTGGTTGTTGCATCATGGAAATAAATTGCAAGAACGGTTTCAATTATCAGCATATAAATTAATGAATCAATTGTTGAGAACAATTGATGTTACGAAAGGGAGGCAAGAAAATATTTTAGATATCATTAATGCTAATATTCATATTATAGGAGTTGATTCCGATTTATTTTTTACTGCGGAAGAAAATAAAGAAACACAAAAACAATTGGCATTACTAAATCCGAATGTTACCTATAATGAAATTAATTCTGTACACGGGCACGATGCTTTTTTAATAGAATATCAGCAATTAGAAAAAATAATAGCACCAATTTTCAATAAAAATTTTAAGAATAGCAGCATGAAAGTAGTAAAATTTGGAGGGAAATCATTAGCAAATGGAATAGGATTAGAGAGTTCATTATCGATCATTACTAATAAAATTAAGAATGGCGATAAAATTGCTGTTGTTGTTTCTGCCAGAGGTAAAACGACTGATCATTTAGAATCTATTTTAGAGAAAGCGAAGAATAATTTACCTTTTTTAGAAGAGTTTGAAACCCTAAAAAATTATCAAACATTAATAGATACAACGGTTGATTTATCGGAAGAGTTTAAATTATTAGATGAAACTTTTAGAGGTGTAAATTTATTGGGTGATTATACTGCTAAGATAAAAGATCAAGTGCTTTCACAAGGTGAAATTTTATCGGGTAAATTAATCACACATTTGTTAAACAAACAAGGCATTAAAGCTAATTTTGTTGATTCTAGAACCTTAATAAAAACGAATGGGGAATTTGGAGAGGCACAACCTTTTGAAAGTGTTTCAGAAGATAATGTAATTGCACATTTCAAAATAAATAATGGGGATACTACTCAAATAATTACAGGTTTTATTGGTTCTAATTTACAAGGCGAAACTACCACTTTAGGAAGAAATGGAAGCAATTATACAGCGGCTTTAATTGCTAATTTTTTAAATGCTGAAGAGTTTCAAAATTACACACACTTAAATGGCATTTATACAGCAAATCCTGATTTAGTTTCAAATGCTAAAAAAATTGAAAAACTCTCCTATCAGGAAGCAAATGAAATGGCAAATTTTGGAACGGATATTTTACATGCTAAAACCATTATTCCATTAATTGAAAAAAATATTCCATTGCGAATTTTAAATACATTTGATCCGGAAAATCAAGGAACTTTAATTGGTTCTGAAACAGAAAGAGGAGGGATTAAATCTTTGTCCGTTCAAGAAAATGTGTGTTTGGTAAATTTTATAGGACGCGGTTTATTAGGTAAAGTTGGTGTTGATGGACGAATTTTTAGTGCTTTAGGAAGAGAAAATATTAGTGTTAGTATTATTTCTCAAGGTTCATCAGAGCGAGGCATTGGCTTCATTGTAGATGCAAAAGATGGTTATAAAGCGAAAATTATTTTAGAAAATGAGTTTAAACACGAGTTTCAAAGTAAAGATGTAAGTCAGATTTTTATTACTGAAAACGTTTCTGTAATATCTATCATTGGTCAAAGTTTATTCTCTTTTAATCAGCCATATAGCGCATTAATAAAAAATAGAATTACGCCAATTTTAATAAATAATACGGTAACGGGTGAAAATGTTTGCTTGGTAGTTAAAAAAACCGATTTGCATAAAGCTGCAAATGTAATTCACGGTGAAATATTTGGAGTTTCAAAAAATATTAACATTGCTCTTTTTGGGAAAGGATTAGTTGGCGGAACTTTAATTCAGCAAATTTTTAAAGGTCAACAAAACATTTTAAAGCGTAAAAATATTCATTTAAACATTTTTGCAGTCGCAAATTCAACACATGTTTTGCTAAACAAAAACGGAATTTCAACTAACTGGGAACAAGAATTTGATACTAATTCAATCAATAATTATACTATTAATGATGTTATTGACTTTGCTGAAAAAAATCATTTAGAAAATTTAATAGCTATCGATAATACAGCAAGTAGTCACTTCATTAAAAATTATTTGGAGTTAGTAGAAAATGGATTTGATTTAATTTCTTCGAATAAAATTGCCAATACAGTTAGTTATTCTGAATATAATTTACTTCGAAAAAAAATAAAAGAAAACAAAAAATCATATTTGTACGAGACCAATGTTGGCGCTGGGTTGCCATTGATTGAAACTATAAAATTACTCCATGATTCTGGTGAAAATATCACAAGAATACGTGGTGTTTTTTCAGGGTCGCTAAGTTATTTATTTAATAATTTTTCAGTTCAAGAAAGACCTTTCTCTGATGTTTTAAAAGAAGCTATTGAAAATGGATATACAGAACCAGATCCCCGTGAAGACTTATGTGGAAACGATGTTGGGCGTAAATTATTAATTCTAGCTCGTGAATTAGATTTACAAAATGAATTTGAGGATGTTAACATTGAAAATTTAATTCCAGAAAATTTAAGAGAAGGAACATCCAGCGAATTTTTAAGTAAATTAGAGGAAATGAATGCTTATTTTCAAAATATAAAAGACTCTCAGAAGGAAAACCACGTATTAAGATATATAGGTGATTTATCAGGTAATTTACAGGAAGATAAAGGTATTTTAGATGTTAATTTAGTTTCTGTTCCAAGCAATAGCGCTTTAGGACAAATACAAGGTGCCGATGCTATTTTTGAAATTTACACAGAATCTTACGGAGAAAAACCTTTGGTTATCCAGGGAGCAGGAGCAGGTGCGGCTGTTACCGCGCGTGGAGTTTTTGGAGATATTTTAAGATTAGCAGATAAAAGTTAAAGAACCCTAAATCCTAAATGGGGAATTAAATTTATTTGGAAGTTGAGCGGAGTTGAAGCTATAATTAAGTTGAGCATAAAAAATAAGCAAATAAAAGGAAGATATAAGTTGTCATTCCTGCGAAGGCAGGAATCTAAAGACTAGGAAAAATAAACAAATAAACGATTACACAAATAAACAATACCATGAGCATAAAACATTTTGAAACCGAGGCAATTAGAACGCAATTAGAACGCTCACAATTTCAAGAGCATTCAACACCATTGTACCTAACGTCAAGTTTTGTATTTGAAGATGCTGAAGAAATGAGAGGTGCATTTACGGAAGAAAATCAGCGCAATATTTATTCTCGTTATAGCAATCCTAATACCACAGAATTTGTAGACAAAGTTGTTAAAATGGAAGGGGCAGAAGATGGTTATGCGTTTGCTACAGGTATGGCTGCAGTTTTTTCAACATTTGCAGCGTTGCTAAGTAGTGGTGATCATATTGTTTCAGTGCGTTCTGTTTTTGGTTCAACACATACGTTGTTTACCAAATATTTTCCTAAATGGAATATTGAAACTTCCTATTTTGATATTAACAATCCTTCTGAAATTGAAGCATTAATTCAACCTTCTACTAAAATATTGTATGCTGAGTCACCAACAAATCCTGGAGTTGATATTATTGATTTAGAATTATTAGGAGAAATTGCTAAAAAGCATAATTTATTATTGGTAATAGATAATTGTTTTGCAACACCCTATATTCAGCAACCAATTAAGTTTGGAGCTGATTTGGTAATTCATTCTGCTACAAAATTAATGGATGGACAAGGACGAGTGTTAGGCGGAGTAGTAGTTGGAAGATCTGATTTAGTACGTGAAATTTATTTATTTTCTCGTAATACTGGTCCGGCATTATCGCCTTTCAATGCGTGGGTTTTAAGTAAAAGTTTAGAAACCTTGGCTGTACGTGTTGATAAACATTGTGAGAACGCTTTAAAATTAGCTGAATTTTTAGAAAATCATACTGAAGTTTCAACAATAAAATACCCATTTTTAAAATCACATCCGCAATTTGAAATTGCTAAAAAGCAAATGAAATTGGGTGGAAATATAATAGCAATAGAAGTAAAAGGCGGATTAGAAGCAGGGGAAAAATTCTTAAATACGGTTAAAATGTGTTCATTGTCAGCTAATTTAGGTGATACAAGAACTATTGTAACGCATCCGGCATCTACAACACATAGTAAATTGTCTAATGAAGAGCAATTAGCTGCAGGAATTACACCTGGTTTGGTACGAATTTCTGTTGGTTTAGAACACGTTTCTGATATTATTCAAGATATCAATCAAGCGTTAACTAGTTAAATTTTAATACTATTTAAATGAATTTGTTAAATAATTAAAATTTTAATAATCTATTAGTCTATAGAATTGGTAGAGTAATAAAAAATATGTATTTTTGGCATCATAAAAATGAACTAATTATATATGATACTTGATCAGATTTTAACTTCAAACAAAGCAAACACTGAAAAAAGTTTTGAAGCTGTAAAAAACTCAGAAAAAGCAACCCGCAGTATTGTAAAAGCAATGAGCTGGAGACTGGTTGGCACAATTGATACTATTTTAATATCTTGGATTATAACAGGACAAATTAAAACTGCCTTATCTATTGGGATGATAGAAGTAGTTACTAAAATGTTGTTGTACTTTTTTCACGAGAGAGTTTGGAATTTAGTTAAATGGGGAAAACAGTAAATTTTAAAGTATGAAGAATCTAAATATAGAAGCATTAAATAAAGAATTACAAGATAAAACACCTCAGGAAATTATTGCTTGGGCACTTAGTATTGCGAAAAATCCGTTGGTTACAACAAATTTCAGACCTTATGAAGTTGCAATATTATATGCATGTACACAAGTTGATAAGAATTTGAAAGTAATTTGGTGCGATACAGGTTATAATACACCGCATACCTATAAACATGCAAATGAATTAATAGATAACTTAGGTTTAAATGTTCATTTATATGTACCAAAACAAACTACTGCTCATAGAGATGCTACTATTGGAATTCCTCAAATTGAAGATCCTTTACACGTGTTATTTACGGAGCAAGTGAAATTGGAACCTTTCAACAGAGCAATGCAAGAGCACAAACCAGATGTTTGGTTTACCAACTTAAGAAAAGGACAAACAGCTTTTAGAAGTAGTATAGATATACTTTCAGTAAGTAAGGATGGACTTTTAAAAGTAAGCCCATTTTATCATTGGACAGATGAACAATTAGATGCTTATTTAGTAAAAAATAACTTACCAAACGAGTTTACTTATTTTGATCCAACAAAAGTATTAGAAAACAGAGAATGTGGTTTGCATTCCTAAAAATATAAACATGACAGAGAAATTACACATTAACGCATTGGAGAACGAAGCAATTTATATTTTTAGAGAAGTTGCAGCACAATTTGAAAAACCAGTATTATTATTTTCTGGTGGAAAAGATTCTATAACATTGGTTAGATTGGCTCAAAAAGCATTTTATCCAGCAAAAATTCCTTTTCCATTAATGCATATTGATACAGGTCATAATTTTCCTGAAACCATTGAATTTCGTGATAGATTGGTTGCGGAGTTAGGTGTTGAATTAATTGTGAGAAATGTACAAGACAGTATAGATCAAGGAAAAGTGAAAGAAGAATCAGGTAGATATTCAAGTAGAAATATGTTGCAAACTACCACGCTTTTAGATGCTATTGAAGAATTTAAATTTGATGCTTGTATTGGTGGTGCTCGTAGAGATGAAGAAAAAGCAAGAGCAAAAGAACGTATTTTTTCTGTACGTGATGATTTTGGTCAGTGGGATGAAAAAAACCAACGCCCAGAATTGTTTGATATGTTAAACGGAAATATTGATTTAGGTCAGAATGTACGTGTTTTTCCAATTTCAAATTGGACGGAGTTAGATGTTTGGACGTATATTGAAAACGAAGAATTAGAAATTCCTTCTATTTATTTTGCACATAAACGTGACATATTTGTTCGTGATGGTATGATTTGGACAGCTTCAGAACATGTGTATAAAGATGAGGAAGAAGTTGTTGAAGAACGAATGGTTCGTTTTAGAACAGTTGGAGATATGAGTTGTACCGCAGCAGTTGATTCTTATGCTATAACAATAAGTGAAGTGGTAGCTGAAATTAGAGATTCAAGCATTTCAGAACGTGGTGCCAGAATTGACGATAAACGCTCAGAAGCAGCCATGGAAAAACGTAAACAACAAGGGTACTTTTAAGCCGAAAGTTAAAAGTTAAAAAGGTAAAAGTTAAAAAATTAAAAGTTTGTACAACCAAAAGCAAACAACCAAAAAGAATGGAAGTTTTAAAAATAGCAACAGCAGGAAGTGTGGATGATGGTAAAAGTACCTTAATAGGAAGATTATTGTACGATACAAAATCATTAACAAGTGATAAATTAGAAGCTATTGAACGTAGTAGCAAACAAAAAGGATATGATTATTTAGATTTTTCTTTGGCAACAGACGGTTTAGTGGCTGAACGTGAACAAGGAATAACTATAGATGTTGCTCATATTTATTTTTCAACAGCAACAAGAAGTTATATTATTGCTGATACTCCAGGCCATGTAGAGTATACAAGAAACATGGTTACAGGAGCCTCAACATCACAAGTCGCAATTATATTAATTGATGCAAGACATGGTGTAATTGAGCAAACGTATCGTCATTTTTTTATTAATAATTTATTGAGAATTAAAGATGTAATTGTAGCTGTAAATAAAATGGATTTAGTTGATTTTTCTGAAGAAAGATACAATGAGATTAAAGCCGATTTTCAAAAATTAGTTGATAAAAGTGATTATGAAGATCAGAATATTACATTTATTCCTGTAAGTGCTTTAAAAGGAGATAATATAGTTGATAAATCGGAAACTATGCCTTGGTATAATGGTCAAACATTATTGGAACATTTAGAAAAATTAGATACTGTAAATATTTATAACAGAGGTCAAATGCGTTTTCCTGTTCAATATGTGATTCGTCCAAAAACGTCAGCATTTCATGATTACAGAGGATATGCAGGTAAAGTTTATGGAGGGGAAATAAAAGTTGGAGATGAAGTTTTGGTATTACCATCTGAGACCAAAACGAAAATTAAAGAGATAAATTTTAATGGTAAAAAATACGAAAGTGCAGCTCGTAGATCTTCAATATCCGTACTATTAGAGGACAATGTAAATGTAAGCAGAGGTGATATGATTGTAAAAGTAAATGAGCTACCAAAAGTTGATAAAAATTTCACAGCCACTGTTTCTTGGATGGATACGAAGAAATTGTTAGCAGGTTCAAAATACGTATTACAACACGGCGTAAATAAAGTATTGGCAAAAGTAACAACGATAAATAATAAGATTGAAACAGATTTTTCTGGTATTGAAACAGATATTTCAAGTTTAAATATCAATGACATCGCTTCGGTTTCATTTCAATTAAATAAACCAATTTTTTTCGATTCATTTAAAGAACATAGAACAAATGGTTCATTTATTTTAATAGATCTTCAATCAAATAGTACTGTTGGAGTAGGTTTTATTGATTAAGGTAATAAACTAAAAATCAGAAATATAGAGTTCAAATTTAAACTCATACAATGTATGGGTTAGGAATTTTTTTTACTAACTAAAAAAAATCAAATACAATGCAAAGTTTTAGAAGCGAGATCGAAAATCCGATCGTCGCAAAGGATATAATCGATTTAGAAAATAAAATCAGTCTTTTTTACAAAGGGGAAATAGATGAAGCACGTTTTAGAAGTTTACGTTTAGCACGTGGAGTTTATGGACAACGTCAATTTGGTGTTCAAATGATTCGTATTAAATTACCTTATGGGAAAGTGACCAGTGAACAATTGCACAGAATTGCAAAGGTTTCTGATGAATATTCTCGCGGTAGATTACATATCACAACGCGTCAGGATATTCAAATTCATCATGTGAGTTTAGATAGAACTCCTGAACTTTGGGCTGAATTAGAAAAAGATAATATAACGTTGCGTGAAGCCTGTGGAAATGCAGTTCGTAATGTAACGGCTTCTGAAACTGCAGGTATTGATCCAAACGAACCTTTTGATGTTTCGCCATACGCACATGCTGTTTTTGAATTCTTTTTAAGAAATCCAATTTGTCAGGAAATGGGACGGAAATTTAAAATTTCTTTTTCTGGAACGGATGAAGATACGGCCTTAAGTTTTATGCATGATATTGGTTTTATAGCCAAATTAAAAGATGGTAAAAAAGGTTTTAAAGTATTATTAGCAGGTGGTTTAGGATCGCAAGCACGTTTAGCAGATACGTTGTTTGAATTTGTTTCAGCAGCTGAAATTATTCCTATTACAGAAGCAGTTTTACGTGTTTTTGATAGACATGGTGAGCGATCTAAAAGAGCAAGAGCCAGATTGAAATTTTTAGTAAAAGAAATTGGTTTAGAGGCTTTTGTAACTTTAATTGAAGAAGAACAAAAAGCATTGTCTAATTCAACAGTTAAAATTGACACTTCAAATTTTGAAAACGACATTATTATTCCTCAAATTGAAGTTCCTTCAGTAAAAATAGAGAATGAAAAGGATTATGAAATTTGGAAAACAACCAATGTAATTTCTCAGAAGCAAAAAGGATTTAGCGCTATTGGAATAAAAGTTCCTATAGGTGATTTTTATACAGATAAAGCGCGCTTATTAGCTGATTTAATTAAAAATTATGCAGCAAATGAATTACGTTTAACGCTACGTCAAAATATATTAATTCGTCACGTGAAAAATGAATTACTACCATTCTTTTATGTAGAATTAAAGAAACTTGGGTTTGCAGATGTTGGTTACAACAGTACGTTGGATATTACTTCTTGCCCGGGAACGGACACTTGTAATTTAGGTATTGCAAGCAGTACAGGAATTACGCGTGAGTTAGAAAAAGTGTTAAAAAACGAGTTTCAACACTATGCCAATAATAAAGAAATTACTATAAAAATTAGTGGTTGTATGAATGCTTGTGGGCAACACACCATGGCTCAAATTGGTTTTCAGGGAATGTCAATTAAATCAGGAAATTTAGTAGCTCCAGCTTTACAAGTATTATTAGGTGGTGGTGTTTTAGGAAATGGAGAAGGAAGAATTGCCAACAAAGTGATTAAAATTCCAAGTAAAAAAGGACCAGAAGCTTTAAGAACAATATTAAATAATTTTGAAGCTAATGTAGCTAAAGACGAAACTTTTTTAGCGTATTATGACAGACAAGGAGAAATCTATTTTTACAATTTATTAAAGCCATTAGCTGACACGTCAAATTTAGAACAAAGCGATTTTATTGATTGGGGAACTGAAGAAGCGTATACGCAAGAAGTTGGTGTTGGTGAATGTGCAGGAGTTGTTATTGATTTGGTAGCAACCTTGTTATTTGAAAGCGAAGAGAAAATAGAAAATGCTTCAGAAGCCTTAGAATTAAATCAGTATGCAGATAGTATTTATTATGCATATACAAGTTTGGTAAATACAGCCAAAGCGTTGCTAATTACTGAAGGTAAAAAAACAAATACACAAGCAGGAATCATCACCCAATTTGAAGAAGTTTTTTCATCTGAAATTGAGTTAGAATCTTCATTTTCTGAATTTGTGTATCAAATTAAAAACAGCGAACCATCAAAAGAATTTGCATTAAAATATGTAAATGATGCGAAGTTATTTTATAAAAAAGTAAACGAATTTAGAGCTAAAACACTAACTAATGAAGTCTAATATTCAACCAAAAGTTACTTTAATTGGTGCAGGACCAGGTGATCCAGATTTAATTACAGTTAAAGGTGTAAAAGCTTTAAAAAAGGCAACTGTTGTTTTGTATGACGCTTTGATAAATAGAGAGTTGCTTGATTATGCTTCTAAAAATGCAAAATTAATTTTTGTTGGAAAACGTTTAGGATTTCACACCTATTCTCAAGATGAAATTAATAAATTAATTGTAGAAAATGCATTTGAATTTGGAAATGTAGTTCGCTTAAAAGGTGGTGATCCATTTATATTTGGAAGAGGTTCAGAAGAAATTGAATATATAGAATCTTTTGGAATTGAAACTGAAGTTATTTCAGGAATTTCTTCAGCTATGGCAGTTCCTGCAAGTCAAGGAATTTCATTAACAAAAAGAGGCGTTTCTGAAAGTTTTTGGGTAATTACAGGAACAACATCAGATCGGAAATTATCAAATGACGTGTATTTAGCAGCGCAATCTACAGCAACTGTTGTTATTTTAATGGGAATGAGTAAATTAACTGAAATAGTTGCTATTTTCAAAAAGTTTAATAAAAACAATGTTCCAACAGCCATTATCCAAAACGGAACTACTAAAAACGAAAAAATAGGTTTAGGAACTATAGATTCTATTTTAGAGGTTGTTGAAGAGAAACAGCTATCATCACCAGCTATTATTGTGATTGGGGAAGTAGTAAGAGAAAGTACAAAGTTGCGTTCGTTTTATGAAGAACTAAATGTTAAAAATAAGATCATTTCTGAGAGTTCACTGAGAAGAGTTAAAGTGGGTTAAAAATCTCTTAAGTATACGTCATGTTGAACTTGTTTCAACATCTCATCCAACTCATCACCTATGCAGATGAGATCCTGAATCAAGTTCAGGATGACGGAAAAGTAAATGAAAATGGAATAAATTATGGAACAAAATGAATTATATCCAATTTTTTTAAAAGTTTCACAATTAAACGTTTTAATTGTTGGAGGCGGAAAAGTTGCATGTGAAAAATTGTCCTTTTTGTTAAAATCGAGTCCGAATGCAAATGTGTTAGTGGTTTCAATAGATTTTGATGAAGATGTACTAAAACTTACGGATAAGTTTAATATTTCCATATTAAAAGCTAGATACAATAAATTAGCTTTAAAAAACAAACAATTGGTTATTGCTGCAACCAATAATAAAGAGGTAAATAAGCAAATTCATGAAGATGCAAAAGCTGAAAATATTTTAATTAATGTAGCCGATACGCCTGAATTATGCGATTTTTATTTGGGTGGAATTGTAACAAAAGGCAACATTAAAATAGCCATTTCAACCAACGGCAAATCCCCAACTTTGGCAAAGCGAATGCGTCAGTTTTTTGAAGAAGTAATCCCAGAAAATATTAATGATTTGGCTGAAAATTTAAACGAATTTAGAAAATCCGTAAAAGGGGATTTCGAAGAAAAAGTTAAAACACTAAATGATTTAACAAAGGGAATTGTAAATAAGTACTAATTTTAGTATTAAAATCAATTATTAATTAAACGTATGAGCAATTCAGATAAATTTAATAAAGCCATTCAATTATTTGATGAAGCAAATACGGCAGACCCAATTAAAGAAATTTTTGAAGGAAAAGAGTATCCAAAAGAATTGCTGTATGCAATTCGTATGACAAATACCTTAAATAACTTTTCTCTAAATTCATCCGAAACTTTAAAATTAGCAGTTCGTTGTCAGCATATTTGTAGATGGGAAATTCCGCGAAATTCATATGAAATAAGCAGAGAAGGCTATTTAAATTGGCGGAAAGATTTAAAAGATTTTCATGCTGAAAAAGCTGCTGATATTTTAGGTAAGATTGGCTATAGTGAAGATAGAATTAATGCCGTTAAATTTTTATTGTTAAAAAAACAATTAAAGAAAAACATAGATACCCAAACGCTGGAAGATGTAGCATGTTTAGTGTTTTGGGAATTCTATTTTTTACAATTTTCAGAAAAATATTCGGAGGATAAATTAATTGGAATTATTCAAAAAACTTGGAAAAAGATGTCCGAGAAAGGTCATAAGGCAGCATTAGAATTAAAATTCTCCCCAAATGCGCTATCTTTAATAACGAAAGCATTAAATTAGTATATGAAATGTTAATCTAGAACAGTTATAAATAAAAGTTTAAAGAGTTGAATTAATAAGTGTATTGTAGTACATTTGCGGTAAAGTTCATAAACACGTTAATATTAGTTATTAAGAAAGGCAGAGGGAATAGACCTGTTGAAGCCTTAGCAACCCTTTATTTATAAAGAAGGTGCTAAATTCTACTGCAAAATTCAGTTGTGGGAAGATAACCAAAGAAAACTTCACAAAGTATCTTCTTTCTTTTTAATACTAATTTGGGCGTTACCGCAAGCGGTCGGGCTTTTCGCTATATCTTTTTTTTCAAAAAAGGATGCCGCTACAATCCCTAACGCAAAAGTGATGAGTTTATAAAACAACAAAGAATGAGTACAATACAGGAAGAAATAA
>ERZ889078.2110-NODE-2110-length-14517-cov-30.458512_pt1 | contig 14517 bp, 15 predicted proteins | sample MGYA00521266_ERZ889078 | MGnify/ENA primary metagenome ERZ889078 (study PRJEB32303, sample SAMEA104408618) | aquatic metagenome | biome: Brackish water; feature: Pelagic; material: water | place: Baltic Sea | collected 2014-06-16T06:34:00 | depth 76,534 m ...
TGGCCCAATATTCTTAAATCCATTATACTGTCCAAGCATAGTGTCCATTCCAATTGGAACGAAAGGCTGTCCTTGATCTCCGGTTTCCGTATTGTAAAGTCCAGGAATCTGGTTCGTTACGTCGTGTTGAAGCACGTAAACGACTTGCAATGAAGAAGTGTCGCTAAGGGCGTACTCTCCGTTGATCATCCAAAGAGGGATGCGGCTGTCTTCCATGGAGTCTTGACCCCAGTGGCGATAATCCGTAGGGTTGATAACGTCAAGAAACTTAACTCCGTCCGCTTTTCCCCATACGACTTGCTGCTTACCAAGTCTCCAGCTCATGTTCTCGCCAGTCTTAGTGTCTACGTAAAGCTCGCGCAACCAGTCAAACTGAGTGTCTTGACGAGTCGTTCTGTATCCGTCGATTTGGCTGTCGTCGTGGTTGAACTGTAATCCCGCGTGCCAGCTAGTGTCATCGGTGACTTGTTGATTTAAAAAGAGCTTGGCCGTTACTTCGGACTTGAATAAATCCGCAGCGACAGGGTTCCCACTGGTTTGTTCATTGTCGGTTTTTGGATTTGTAGGTATTCCGTTGCCAGTATACGCCCCAAGTTTTCCGATTAGCTCGCCTGAAGTTCGAACGCCCCAAGTGCCTCTGTCCAACCATGAAAAGTCGCTATTTTCTTCGTCCGCGCTTACTATAGATGGAAAAGTAAGCAATCCCACCGTCGCTATTGATAACGCTATTTTATTGAATTTCATTTTCAAGCCCTATCTTTTAATTTTTTTCAAAGTATTTTGAGACCAAAGGCCGCTTTTCAACGAAGTGTTGAATTTTGTCACTTCTTTAGGAATATAAGCCATCGTTTCGTGGTTCGTTTCCATTGTTTTCGCATACCAAGTGAACCAACGAAGCGCTCTAGGATCCGTTTGTCCCTCTATAGGTTTCCAGTTTTTTTCCAATGTTTTCACAAGTTTGCCGTTTTTGTAGTACTCGGTCAAATAATCGGAAAAGTTTTTATTGTCAACGTAAGTTATACGGTAGTCGTACCACCATCCAGGAAACTTAGTCACGCTTTTAACTTTATAAACGGTGGCGCCTTTGTAATCGTCAGTGCCTCCAGGAAGTTTTTTAGTCGTGCTTGTTTGCTCGTTGTCTGGAATCACCAACACGTGAACTCTTTTTCCAAAAGGCTCCGTTCCAAGAAGTTCATGCGTTTCGTGCATAGGCTTGCGAAGCGTTACGTCGCCAAACGTAAAGTCTGTTCCGCCCCACGCGTCGTCATGCGCCGGTTGCGCGAAACGACGAATCTTGCGAAGCGCCGGCAACCAGACTAGGTACTCTTGAGAGCGAGCGTCGTCAGTGTAGTCCGTGATTAGCATACCGGTTCCCTTCATCTTTCCAGAGCGGAAGATAGCGAGGTCTTTGGCTTTAATGGTAGGATCTTCTTGATAATCATTGTTAAGATATCTTTCAACGGTATCCGTAAGTGGTTTTTCGCCTTCCGACTTTTTAACCAAAGTGGTAATAGTTCTACTTTCTTTTTCAATAGAATAGTTCTTAAACGCGTAAAAATGGTTCACGAAGTAAACATTGTCCATAACGGACTTTCCATCTTTGAGCGTTCCAGTGGGATATGCCAAATCTACGGGCACTCCAGCGAACAGTCCACTTGCGAGGAGCATTGAAAGTGCTCCCACAGCCATCATTTTTGTTTTTACGTTACTCATAAATACTCCTTACTTTCGCAATTGTGAATTATAAGCCGTTTGATAGAAATGCGACAAGTTTCTATCAAACGTCTTTAATTGCAAAACTTGTTAGCAGTCTAGTCCAAATAAAATTAATATATTCTTAAATTTAAGCTATCAGTAAAAATAATGTAACAATTATGTAACATCTTTGCCAAAAGCCTTACATCGCAGTATAATTCGGTATTTTTAATTATAAAATATTTCCATGCAAAAAAATAGACTATTCAAAAGATTAGCTACCTCTTTATATAGGGGTATAGTTTAAATCAATTTTAAATATACGATTAAGTTATATTTAAAGAAACATAGCTTATAATTTCGGTAAGCAGTTACTTAGAAATGAGTTGCAAAGCTTAAAATAAATTTTTAACAATATAAAAGGATTAATTATGGCAGAGAAAAAACAAGGTTTATATGATATAGCGGAAGCGCAAATGGATGCAACGGAAGCAACGATAGTAAACGCGCTTACAGTGTTGGATACTCAAATAACTTCAGCTCGTGAAATAGGTTCGGACAAAGCGAAGAATATCGTTAGTGGTTTTGGTGGTGAAAACAAAATGGCTGAGTTGATTGAAAAATTAGCTGGTTACATGGGTGAAGCCGCTGGTGCAGGTATGGCTATTGGTTCAGTTCCAATGGTAGTTATGGCAGGCGCGGCTAAAGGCGTTTACAAAAAAATTACTGAATAGTATTTTTTCACTCCTTTCCCCAAAGCGCTTGCCGCTTTGGGACTCTTTCTTCACCCCTTCGAAATCAACGTTTTCAACTAACTAAAAAACACTTCCAGAACACTTATTTTATTGCGCCATTAAGCGCTTCTTCGAGTATAATATAGTACAATCGTAGTGATTATAACGATAAATTAGTATTAGGAAATAAAAATGAAAATATTATTAACGCTGACAATATTGGCGATGTCGGTTTTCGCCCAAAACCTTACATTGTCTGGAAACGTAATATCGGACAATGAAAAAATTATAACAAGTCGCTTTATGGGTTTTGTGACTGACGTTAAAGTCTCGGAAGGGGATGAGGTGAAGAGGGGTCAGCTTCTTTACTCGATAGACTCAAGGGAAATAGATTCGGCTCTGTCCCAAGTGAAACAAGGAATCGCCCAAGCAGAATTAGGCGTGCGAATGTACCAAAATCAATATATTAACCTAAAACTGAACCTCCAAAGAAACAAAAGACTTTTAGAAAAAGATATGGTTTCTAGGTTTGAAGTGGAAAACCTTGAGTTGGCCGCTAAAAATCTGAGCGATATGATAGAAATATCGCGACAACAACTCAATCAAGCGAACGAGAAACTCCTTGAAGTGCAAAACCAATACCAATACTTAAACGTTAAAGCGCCAAATGACGGAGTGGTGGTTCGAAAAAACATAAAAGCGGGCGAGATGGCGATGCCTGGAATGCCCGCTATCGTTTTGTCCGATTTGAGCAAACTTAAAATAGTCGTTGAAATATCGGAAAATAATCTCGCGTTTGTCAAGTATGGCGCCAAGGTCGTCGTCAAAATCCCATCCGTCAGTTTGGAAGCTATAGGAAAAGTCTCCGCTATCATACCAAGCTCGAACCCTATGACACACACCTTTAGGCTCAAGGTGTCGTTCGAGCATCCACACGTATCGGTTTATCCAGGAATGTACGCGACAGTCGACATAGCGGGACAATAAAGTGAAAGAAGAAGATTTATCTCACATAGAGACTACGAACAGCGCCGGCAAACTAGCTAAAAATTTTTTGCTCAACCCTCTGACCGTAGTGCTCGCAGTTTTTATATTGGCTCTTGGGGTTGTCGCTTTGCAAATGATGCCAAGAGAGGAAAACCCAAAAATCGACATTAGCGCTGGAAGCATAATCATCCCCGCTCCCGGCTTGACTCCAAATGAAATCAACAACATTATAACGGAGCCTTTGGAAAAAAAATTAAGAGAAATTAGTGGCGTGGAGCATATTTACTCTATGAGTTTGCCAAACGCGGCTATTGTAAACATGGTTTACTATATAGGCGAAAATAGGGAAGTTTCAAATCTGAAACTATATGACAAGATTATGCAAAACATGGACTCGATGCCAAAAGACATCATGCAGCCAATTATTAAACCCTTCGATATCGATAACAGCATTCCTATCGTGGACGTCGTCTTTTACCAAAAAGACGACAATGTCTCCTATAAGCAGTATTTATCAAATGTTTACAAAAGTCAACTCGACATTAACGCTTTGTCCAACGTGTCCAAAACTAATCTCAAAGGCGAACGCAAAGAGCAATACAACGTTATCGTTGATATAAACAGACTTGAAGGTTATCACCTCTCTTTGGGCCAAGTTGCGCAAAGTATCAAAGAAGTGGCCGTAAGAACTCCCAACGTTAACGCGAGGACAAAGAACGACGAGTTGGTCATCATGAGCGTACAAGACGCTTTGGAATCCATAGAAGACGTTCAAAATATAATAGTCGCGCAATATATGGGCGGTTCGATATATCTTAAAGATATCGCCGTCGTAAGCGATGGAGTGGAAATCCAAAAAAAACAAAGCGCGCAAATAATATTCAAAGACGGTTCGGTTCGCGACCAGGTTACGCTAGAGGTGTCAAAGCTCGCCGGAACGAACGCCGTCAAAGTTTCGGACGAGATAAAAGAGTATCTGCAAGATAAAAAAGCGGAACTCTCAAAGCTTGGAATAGAATATAAAATAACGAGAGATTATGGCGCGAGGGCCGATGTCGCCGTGGATGAGCTAGTCCATCACATCGTCATAACCATCGTAATTATTTTTATAATGCTTATCGTGTTTTTGGGTTGGAAGGAGTCTTTGATCGTGACGTTCACCATTCCCGCCATCTTGGCGATTACCCTGTTCGTGGCTTACGTAAGCGACCAAACCATCAACAGAATTACGCTTTTCGCGTTTTTGCTCTCGCTTGGTTTGTTGGTCGACGCGGGCATTATCGTCATAGAGAACATTCATAGGCATCTCCACGATGAAAATATAAAACACGACACAATGGACGAATTGCTCATAAAAGCCACCGACGAAACGGGTGGACCGACGAATATCGCGACTCTAGCCATCGTATTAACAATCGTGCCCATGGTTTTCGTTGGCGGAATGATGGGTAGTTTTATGAAGCCTATTCCTTTAAACGTACCCGTCGCGCTCATAGCGTCACTCTTCGTAGCTTATATTTTCGTTCCGTACTTAAGCAAAAAACTTCTAAAAATGGAGCGTAAATAATGACAGGCAAACACGAAGCTGGGAAGTTTGAAACTTTTATATATCAAATTTTACAAAGCCGATCGCGAAAATTTATAGTGATGTCACTTGTGGCGTTATCCTTGGCAGGTTCGATTGTGATGATTCCCAGCGGGGCCGTTTTGGTTAAAATGCTTCCAAGCAAAAGCGCGGACACTTTCAATATTTACATAGACACCTTAATGGGAAGCTCGATTGAAGAGACTAAAAAAGTTTCCGATTGCGTTACGGACATAGTTAAAAAAGAGCGAGAGGTGACGGATATGGAGTTGTACCTCGGGGAAGGCTCTCCTCTTGATTATGCGGGACTCGTGAAGGGAAGCGCCTTAAAAGAGGGAGAGCAGTACGCCGAGATAGTCGTAAACCTAACCGATCAGCATGAGCGAGAAGAAAAGTCGTTCAATATCGTACATAGGCTTAGGCCCATCATTCAAGACAAGTGCGAGTCAATCGACAAGCCAACGACTATTCGCATGATAGAAATGCCTTCGGGTCCTCCTATGCTCGCGTCAATAGTCGTGGAGGTGTATGGAGAGAACGGGAGCGTAATCAAGGACTTGTCAAAGCAGGTCGCCACCGTCCTAGCTACGACTAACGGTTTGGTTGACATCGACATAATGGCGGATTATCAATACGAAGAGTATAAGTTGGATTTAGACGGCGACAAAGTGACAAAGAGCGGTTTAAACGTCGCGCAAATCAATAAAATACTATATTTGGCGTTTCAGGGAGCTGGAGTCGCCGTTAAGAGCACAATGAACTCCAATAGTCAAATTCCAATATTCGTGCAGTTGAGCGACGAGTCTAGAACTTTAGACGAAAACACGCTGCAAAACTTGCAAATTAAACTAAGCTCGCTAAAGCTTATGAACACTCAGGGCTTGATGATTCCCTTGACGGAAGTCGCTAGTATAGAAAAATCGCAATCCGATCCGATGATATATCATAAAGATTTGAAAACCATGGTCAACGTTACCGCGGAGACGGATATGGTCAGTCAAGTTTATCCACTTCTCGCCGCAAGGAAAACAATGCTGGATCTTTTTAGCGAAGAGTACGACATAGAAGAGCAGTTGGGCCTGAGCACCTATATGTTCGACTTAAAACTTACAAATAAAATCACGGGCGAAAAGTTTCTCGTTAGATGGGACGGAGAGATGAAGGTGACTCTTGACACTTTTAGAGATTTGGGGACGGCGTTTATCGCCGCGCTCATACTGATCTTTATAGTGTTCGTTATTTATTACAAATCGTTCGCGATTAGCGGAATTATTTTAGGCGGTAGTTTCTTGTCTATAATTGGAGTGATCGTGGGGCATTGGGTCGCTGATATTTTTACGGTGGGAACGTTTTTTCTCACGGCGACATCCCTCATCGGATTTATCGCGCTAATGGGAATCAGCTCCAGAAACTCCCTGTTGATGGTTGATTTTACTCAGGGGTTGATCAAGAACGGCGTTGACAAAAGAATCGCTATCGCGCAAGCGAGCGCGACGCGAGCCAAGCCCATTATGTTGACCGCTATCGCCATCGTACTTGGTTCCGCGCTCTTGACCAGCGATCCAGTCTTTGGCGGGCTTGGAGTCGCTCTTATTTCTGGAACGGTTGCCGCCGTAATCATCTCGCTTATATTTATCCCGGTTTTGCTGGACAATACGAAAGCTATTTAATAAATTCTTCGCTGCGTCTGACAGCGGCGAGCCTACTCCATTATATTTTTTATAATATAAAAACCGCCGCCAGCCATAAAAACGCTCCCAAAAACGTTAAGTGAAATATTCGCTAGAGCAAGCGCTAGGCTTCCTCCTTGAATCAATAAAAAACTCTCCATCGCAAAGGTCGAATAAGTAGTGAGCGCGCCTAGAACGCCTGTGGTCAAAAAGGATTTGACGTGAACTGAAAATATCGTAGTGTACATAAAGTATGAAACGAGAATACCCATGAGAAAGCTGCCAATGAGGTTCACTCCAAGCGTTCCAAATGGAAGTTCGTGGGGAAGTCTATGTGAGATTAAACCATTGAGATAAGCGCGAGAAACAGCTCCTATGAAGCCTCCGCTACCTATCGCTAGAATCGTTTGCCAACTCATCGTCATAAACCTTTTGCATTTTTATTCTAAGCTCGCTTAGCCAGTTTTTATCGCTTTTGTCCGCAACGAATGAATCCATGAAGACTACCGTTATATCTTTTGGCATGTAATGGAATTTTTTGATATCGTAACAACTGGCGGTTTGAACAAGGACGACGGGCTGCACTTTAAGCGCGTATTTATCGGCTATGATTTTCGCTCCTGATTTAAAAGGCAACATTCTTCCCGTTCGAGAGCGCGTTCCTTCTGGAAACATCGCTATAACTCTATTTTTGCCGATTCTGTCTTTCGCCGCGCGGAGTAATTTAACGAGAGAGGTTTTGCTTTCGCGTTCAACTTCTATGTCCTCTGGCAGACTCATCGCGAGCCCAAAAAAAGGAACGTCGAAAAGGGCTTTTTTAGCTACCCAGGCAAGATCGTATTTAGTGCTGGTTTCCATAACTCCAATATCCAAATCGCTTTGATGATTTATGAGAAGCATTTGCGCGTCCGGATCTGGCGCGCCTTTTACGTTTGTTGAAAAAAACGTCGTGAGTCGTATGAACCACGCCGAAATCTTTCTAGCGTAAGGTCTTGGAATTAAAAAGTAAAAAAGAATCGAAAAGGTTAGTCCGATAAATATAATAGCGGTGGCTAAAAACCAATTAATATGAGCAAATATTTTCATTCTTGACCCAACCTATTTTTTCATTCTGCAACTTTATTTTTACGAAGCCCTCGACGGCGCCTTCTTTTGGCAATACGTATCTTGTTTTCGTCGTCTCAAAGATGGTTCCGTTGCTCACGGGCAGTAAATATAATTCGCTTCCTTGTTCGACGCATACGTTTTCTTGTGGAAGGGAGTGGTAGAGTATGTAAGCTAGCGGGATGAAAATGAGCGCGAGATATACATATTTTTTTCTCCAAAGAATAAATAAAAAGCCGAGAAACGCGACGACCGAGGCTATTTGTATCTTTAGTAGTTCTCGTGATTGGTCTTTTGGCTTTAAGTCGGTTTGAGTTACGACGCTATCGTCTATAACCACAATGGGAATATCAATAGTGGAAAAATTATTTTTAGTTAAATTAAAATATGAAAAAGAAAATTTTTCCAACTCTTTGTCAATAACTACGTAGTAAGTTATGCGGGAGTCTTCGTACGATTCACTCACGGATTCCACGCCTTGCTTTTTTACGTTTTTGAACGCCATCGCGTTTATATCGCATTTCTTGGCCTGAGCCACAAAAATTACAATATTGTGTTTGTTGTCGTAACTGGTCGTTTTATATTCAAGTAGCTCAAAGGAGTCCGCAATGACGTTTGAAAAGTCGGCTTTTGGATTTAGGGTGATTACGTTAAGGCTTTGACCGGGCAAAGTGGTGGAATCATGCTCTTCCTCGCCAATCAACGACGCTTCTATGTCGGGGAGGCTCGCTTTGCTTCTAGTGGTTAAAAAATGAAAAGTGTCATAGACGTACTTTCCGCGTATTTCTCTCAACGGAAGCTCGTCAAGTATTTTGATTCCAGAGGCTTTCGAAAAAACGTAGGAGATGTCCGAGTTGTCGGCAAGAGTGGAAATGGACTTTAGCGTTATAGCGAATATTTCGCCTTTAATAACTCTTTGCGGAACATTATCGTAACTGAGATACACAACTTGATCTCCAAACAGCGACAAAGTGAAAAAAAGAGCTAGAAAAAGGAGTTTGCTCACGAGGCTAAAAAACCTTCTAGCATTTTCACTCCATCGTCGGAACCCAACAAGAGTTCCATCGCGCGCTCGGGATGCGGCATAAGCCCGAAAACGTTTTTTTCTTTGTTGCAAACGCCAGCAATTGAGTCTACGCTTCCGTTAGGGTTTTTAGCGTCGCCATTCTCATCGGAGTAGGTGAGAAGCACTTGATTGTTCTCGTACAAATCTTTCAAGCCGATTTCGTCTATAAAATAGTTTCCGTCATGGTGCGCGATAGGTATGTTTACGATATCGCCCTTGTTCAATTTTTCAAGAAAAATATTGTCGTTGTTTTGCACTTTTAAGTGATGATGCTTGGATATAAAATGCAATCCGTCATTGCGCATAAGCGCGCCGGGAAGCAAGCCCGCTTCGGTCAAAACTTGAAATCCATTGCAGATGCCCAAAACCTTTCCTCCGTTGTCGGCGTACTTTTTGACGGCCTTCATCACGGGGCTAAACTTGGCGATCGCGCCGCTTCTAAGATAGTCGCCGTAGGAAAAACCGCCAGCCACCACAAGTAAATCGGTGTCGCTTGGAATGGAGTCGGATTTGTGCCAAATGATTTGCGTTCGCGCGCCCAAACTTTCAAACGCGCTTTGAGCGTCGTACTCGCAGTTGGTGCCAGGAAACTGTAAAATAGAAACTTTCATTAGACTAGCTCTATCTCGTAATCTTCAATTACGGTGTTCGCCAAAAGATCTTCGCACATAGCGGTGACGTCTTTCATAGCTTTCGTTTTGTCTGTTTCGTCAAGTTTGAGAATGATTTGCTTGCCCACTCTGACGTCTTGGACGTTGCCAAAATGAAGAGAACCTAGCGCGTGGAGAACCGCTTTTCCTTGAGAATCCAATACGCCGGCTTTTAAAGATACGTTTATAATCGCTTTCATTTTTACTTTCCTAATATTCTATTTAAAACTTGTTCGTACGCGACCGTCAATCCGCCAAGACCTTGACGAAATCTGTCTTTGTCCATTTTTTCTCCGCTCTCAACGTCCCAAAAACGACAGTTGTCAGGTGAAATTTCATCTATTAAAATGATGTTGCCGGTCGCGTCTTTTCCAAATTCGAGTTTGAAATCAACCAAATTTAGACCTTTTTCAAAGAAATAAGGCTTTAGAATATCATTGACTTCTCTAGCCATTCTGCGAATTTTGTCGAGTTCGTCTTGGTGCTGGACCAGACCTAAAATAAGCGCGTGTTGGTCGTTGAGTTTTGGATCGCCCAAAGCGTCGTCTTTGTAGTCGAATTCGACTAGCGTGAATGGAAGAACCGTTCCATCTTTGATGCCAAGATTGCGAGTGAGACTGCCAGTCGCGATATTGCGGACGATTACTTCGATTAGGATTACGTCGACTTTGGTATGAAGCATATGGTTGTCATCCAACATCGCCACGAAGTGCGTTGGAATTCCCTTGCTTTGCAAAAGTTTAAAAAGTTCGGTTGAAATTTTATTGTTAAGCGCGCCTTTGCCGGCTTCGCTTGATTTCTTCTCGCCGTTAAACGCGGTTAAATCGTCCTTGAACTCCGAAATCACCAAGTTTTCATCATCCGTAGAAAATAGTTTTTTCGCTTTTCCCTCGTAAAGTAACTCTCTTTTTTCCATTTGCGTCTATCCTTTTATAATCGCCAAAGCTTTTATGATATCAACCGCTTCTTTTAGCTGAATATCTTTGTTTAGCGTTTCTGGCGTAATTATATCTTTTTTTGCTTTTTTATCTTCTTTCGTCTTGGTGGTATTTCCATCAACTTTTTTAAGCTCTTGCTCCAAGTGCTCTTTTAGGTCGGCTTCTTTAATCGCGAACTCGTTGGTGTGAGTTTTGACTTCGCCAGGAAGCACGATAATGTCGGGAGAGACTCCAACGGCCTGAATGGTTCTTCCGCTTGGAAGATAGTATCTAGCTATCGTTAGTTTGATCGCGTCCGTTTTGGTGATTGGCAACACTACTTGAACGCTGCCTTTTCCAAACGTGTTTTCTCCAACCAATACGGCTCGTTTGTGGTCTTGAAGGGCGCCGCTGACGATTTCCGAAGCGCTCGCGCTGCCTCCGTTGATGAGAACGACCATAGGAACTTTCGTTATCGTCGCGCTAGAAGAAGCTACGTAAGTTTTGTCGTCGCTTTCGTTTCTGCCTTTTTGAGAAACTATTTTGCCCTCGTCCACGAAGAGATCGACCAAATCAACCGCTTGATCGAGAAGACCGCCGGGATTGTTTCTCAAATCCAAGATTATGCCTTTTGTGGTCGCCTTGTTTTTCTTGATCTCTTTGGCGACGTCTTTGGCGACCTTTTGGTCAAAGCTCGCGACTCTCAAGTACAAAGTGTCGGCTCCAATTTTTTTAGCGAGAACCGACTCGATCGTTATGATTCCTCGAACGATATGGATTTTTAAAGGCTTGAGCTCGTCTTTGCGCACGATGGTGACGTCGATAGGATCGCCAACTTTTCCGCGCATCAGGGAAACGGCTTCGTCAATCGTCATGCCAATAGTCGATTTTTCGTCTATTTTCAAAATAATGTCGCCAGATTTTAGACCCGCTTTGTCCGCTGGAGTTCCATCTATTGGAGCGATGACCGTAAGCGCTCCGTCTTTCATGCCCACCGTGATTCCAAGGCCTCCAAACTCGCCGCTCGTTTGAACTTGCAGCTGTTTGTAGTCTTTTTCTTTGAGGTAGTTCGAATGCGCGTCGAGGTTTTTCATCATTCCGTCAAGCGCTTTGTCGATCAACTCTTCAATCGTCACTTTGTCGACGTCGTACTCCTCGACTATGTCAAGCACTTTCGTGAATTTCGCGTACGCCTCGAGTCTGGAAGTTTCCGCCGATTTTATGGTTGGTTCGGCGAAAAGATTTGAGGAGAGGAAAAGGCCAATAGCGAGCGTTGTGGAAGCGAATCCCAGCGTGATAAATTTTTTGTTTTTCATTATTGTTCCATGTGTCGTTTTTAAGGTAAAACATTATACCTTTTGTTATTAAACGCCAATATATTTACTTAGAGTATAATGTCGCTTAAATTAAACAAGGCGAAAGATTTATGAAAAATATCGTTTTAATAGGTTTTATGGGCGTGGGCAAGGGTAGCGTGGCCAGAGAAGTCGCGAAAAACTCCAAGTACGTGACAATCGACACCGACGATTTAATCGAAAGTATGGAAAATAAAAAGATTAAACAAATTTTTGAGGACGAGGGCGAAGCGTATTTCAGAAACTTGGAAAAAAGAGTTTCCCTTTGGCTTCAAACCAGCGTCAAAGACAGCTTGATTTCCACCGGTGGCGGTTTTTACAAACAAAAAAATTTAAAAAAAATCGGAATCGTGATTTTTTTGGATTCGCCTTTCGATGAAATCATCAAAAGAATCAAACAGCATCCAAACGCGGAGAACAAGCTTAAGAAAAGACCGCTTTTGAGCGACTTGAAAAAAGCCAAAGAGCTATACGACGAAAGACGAACCCAATACTTGAAAGTTTCGGACGTTGTGATCGACGTAACGAAAAAGAGCGTATCGGATTGCTCGAAAGAATTACTTAAAAAGGTGGAAAAATATGCGTAAGACACTTATATGCGCGACCTTGCTTTTTGCGACGTCGTTGTTGGCGAACGGTATAAATTGGGCGAAAGATTTCAATTCCGGAATGGAGTTGGCCAAAAAAGAAAACAAGCCGGTGTTTTTTTTAACTTCAAAACACACTTGCCCTCCATGCCAGTATTTGGCCGCGACCACTTTTAAAGACGAGAAAGTGATAAAAAGTTTAAATGAAAATTTTATCGCGATCGTTTCTTACACGGACGAGGGAGACTATATTCCAAGAAATTTATTTATGGGAATGACTCCGACGTTGTGGTTTTTGAAGCCTAGCGGCGAACCTTTGTTCAAAGAGGTGATTGGGGCGATTGAGCCTTTGGATTTTTTAAACGGTCTCGACGTCGTCAAAGCTAGATTTGAAGAATCAAAAAGAATTGGGAAATAAAGATGATATTTACAAGTACGAGCGATAAGAATTTTAAAGAGAGTTTTGACGAGTTGCTGGGACGCGGAAAAATGGATATGGATCACGTAAGCGCGATCGTCGGCGGTATTATCGAAGAGATTAAAAGCGATAAAAACGCGGCGCTCAAAAGGCATATCGAGAAATTCGACAAGTGGACTCCAGCGCGCGACGAGGATTTGAAAATTTCCACGGACTCTATGAAAAAAGCTTACGACAACATAGACGAGAAGCTAAAAGCCGCGCTCCACCTGGCCTACGATAGGATAAAAACGTATCACCAAAAACAAAAACCGAAATCTTGGTTCGACACAGAGGAGAACGGGACTATTTTGGGTCAAAAAGTCACTCCGGTCGATAGCGCCGGGTTGTATATTCCCGGAGGAAAAGCGGCCTATCCGTCTTCCTTGCTTATGAATGTAATACCCGCGCAGGTCGCGGGAGTCGAGAACATAGTCATATGCACCCCAACCCCGGACAACGAGCCAAACGAGTTGCTTTTGGCGGCTTGCCATCTTTGCGGCGTCACCCAGGTTTACAAGGTTGGGGGAGCGAGCGCCATTGCCGCCATGGCTTATGGCACTGAGACAATTCCCAAAGTCGACGTAATTACGGGACCAGGGAATATTTTCGTAGCCACCGCGAAAAAGATGGTTTTTGGAGAAGTGAATATCGACATGATAGCCGGACCTAGCGAGATAGGAATCTTGGCGGATGAGAGCGCGAACGCGAACCATTTGGCCATAGACATGCTTTCTCAAGCCGAACACGACGAAATGGCGAGTTCGATCTTAATCACAACTTCTCAAAAGTTGGCGGACGAAGTGAAAGTGGAGTTGGAAAACTGGCTTGTCAAACTTTCTCGTCAAGAGATAGCGAGAAAATCCATCGAAGAACGCGGCGCGATAATAGTCGCCAAAGACATGGACGAAGCGGTAAAGCTTATGAACCTCATTGCTCCCGAACACTTGGAAGTGGCGACGCTAAATCCTTTCGAACTTTTGGCTTCTATCAAACACGCGGGAGCTATTTTCTTGGGGCACTACACGCCAGAAGCCATAGGCGACTACGTAGCCGGACCAAACCACACTCTCCCGACCGGAGGAACGGCGAAGTTTTACTCTCCGCTTGGAGTCGAGAATTTTATGAAGAAAAGCTCTATCATCGCGTTTAGTAGAAAAGGGATTAACGAGATAGGCGAAGAGTGCGCCTTGATGGCGAACACCGAGGGTTTGACCGCGCACGAACAGTCCGTTAGGGTGAGATTGGGCTAAAAGCCATTTGGGACTAATTTAGTTCCAAACAATCGCTTATGGAGTATAGACCGGCTTCTTTGTCCGCCAACCAATGAGCGGCCCGAATGGCGCCTTTGCTAAACGTGCTTCTTGAAGTGGCGGTGTGATTCAACTCTATGAATTCGCCATCGTTGTAAAAACCAACGGTGTGGCGACCGACTATGTCTCCGCCTCTGATCGCCATAACGGCGATTTCGTCTTTGCTTCTTTCCCCAATATTTCCGTCTCTTCCGCTAACTCGAACTTTGTCTATGTCAAGGCCTCGAGCCGAAGCCGCGGACTCGCTAAGCGTGAGCGCCGTTCCGCTCGGAGCGTCTTTTTTGTGTCTGTGGTGGGTCTCCACGATTTCTATGTCAAAACCATCCAGTACGGAGGCGGCCTGATAGACCAGCTTATTTAAAAGAGCCACGCCCAAAGACATGTTTGTGGCGTAAAG
>ERZ889078.2111-NODE-2111-length-14516-cov-8.477145_pt1 | contig 14516 bp, 12 predicted proteins | sample MGYA00521266_ERZ889078 | MGnify/ENA primary metagenome ERZ889078 (study PRJEB32303, sample SAMEA104408618) | aquatic metagenome | biome: Brackish water; feature: Pelagic; material: water | place: Baltic Sea | collected 2014-06-16T06:34:00 | depth 76,534 m ...
GCTGTGTCTTGGCGATCGTCGGGAGAGTGGCTGAAGTCAAGGGAATCAACTACTTGATTACGGCTCTCACTGACCCGGTTATGCCTCTGGATGTGCGATTCGTAGTACTGGGAACGGGCCCGAGCTTGGGTGCTCTTCGATCACAAGCCGATCGTCTTGGAGTATCAGAGCGCATTCTGTTTTTAGGATTTCGAGAAAATGTATACGACTATCTGGCTCACGTGGATGGCCTCATGATGCCGTCCCTCCACGAAGGCCTGCCGTATACGCTGCTTGAGGCGATGTCGCTGGATATACCCGTACTTGCATCCTCCGTGGGGGGATTGGCAGAAATCCTGGTCGATGAATCCACCGGATTGCTTTTCGAGGCCCGCAATCCTTCTGCGATTGCTGAAGCGTGTCGCCGATTCGTCGATGAGCCGGACTTGGTCGACCGTCTTCGTCTGAATGCGGCTGCTGTCCAGAGAGAGAAGTATACAATGACTACCATGATGGAACGATATCTGGAGGTCTATGCCAAGGCTGTTAGAACCAGCAGCGCATGACTATGCATGGTGATAGGTGCGCCCATATACCGTAATCGTTTGGAACCATGCGTGCAATAAACCCGAGATTGGCCTATTGGGATGACTCATAAGGTCGCTCCAGGCTATTAATGAATTGTGCGGAGGCCCTGATGGGGTCCAAAAGAAGATTCGATACGCGTTCGCGACGATCGCCGATGATTGCGTGCTTGAGCTCGTGGTGTGCGTGGTCGAGATATGACTCGAGAACTCCGTATGTGAAATCCCTCATGGACATGCCCGACAAAAGGAGCATGTGACCGATGTCAAGGCCTGAGTCCAGAGCCGGCGGGCGGTCGCCCAGAAGCATGGACACTGTTTGGGCTCTTGCGAGATTATCTCTCTGCCAGGTCCACGAAAGTGCGAAATCAGCGATGTGAACCGCTGGCCATTTCGTGGAACCACTCTCGTCCCAGTCGATGAGCCCGGAGACGGCGCCGGACTCTACTAGAATATTACTCAACGACATGTCACTTTTTCGGAGATGCATGCGGTGCGGTTGCTCCAGGAGAGCCAGAATGCGATCGAGGGTCATCATATCCTGCTCATCAGCATTACTCACAAGAGCGCGGAGATGATTGCTACGGCTCGTTGTGTCATGGAATGGGACAGCATCCTCCGGGAGCTGAGCGATCGCACGGAATATCCTCGCAGTATCTTCTAGGAGCGAGGGCAGAGCCTTGCTGTCGTTGATCTGTGAAAGCGGTCTGCCGGGCAGTGCTGTTTCGACCCAGCCCGATTTGCCGTCGATATCGATCTGACCGTGGGTGGACGGGATGATCTTCGCAAGTACAGATGAAGCTTCGATGAATGGTTTTATATGGTCGAGAACGGCATGGGCATTCTCAAGGTCGGCATAAGTCGACGAAGTAAGCGCAAGCTTCAAGAAACGAAAATTGCGATCTCCGGCTAGCAGTGGAATCGTGACTTTGCCCTTATCCTGGAACGACGGCGAACCCGCGATATTATCTTCAAGATGGGGCATGTCGCCGAGGGCGACTTCGACGGCAACGTCCATTCTTGTCAGACAGGCGTTGCCGGCGACACGGAGACTGGCAAGTGGAGTAATACGTCGTCGCAGTACGGAAAGGGGCAGAAACCGGTCTCTTTTCCATAGAGATGGGCGGAAGCGCTTAAGGATGAGATCGTCGTTCGGATCGATGAGGCACAGCTTCCCCTTCCTTGTATTGAGCAGACCCCAGGAGCGATCGCCTTGGAGTGGGCTGAGATTGGGATGAAGTGTCAGAACGAATCTGAGGCCCGCAAACTTCTGCTCAAAATCCTCGGGCAAACTGCTCTGCGCTCCAGGTCCTATCACGATACCGACGACTGATTGATCCAGATCGTCGATATTTCTGAGTATGGGGCCCGTCCAATCTTCATCGATTCGGATCAGGCTATCTGAAGAGGATAATACAAGAAGTGATCCGCTTACCCCTGCCGGTAAAAGCCATGATGCAAGAGACTGACTCCGTGATCCGTCGTCACTCATTCTCATTCCCGGCAGCTTTCTTCCGATTCCCAATCACCCGAGCCGGATTCCCCATCAAAATCGAGTACGCCGGATAACACTTCGCCCCCACAACCGACCCCGCCGAAACGATGCACCCGTCCCCGAGCTCCGTCCCCGGCATGATGAACGCGTTCGCTCCTATCCATACGTCGCGTCCGATGGTCACAGCCCGGTACTCGGCGCCCTGCTCGCGGATGATGGTGTCGGGATCTGCGAAGACATGGTTGGTCGTCCACACCTTCACGCCGGGACCGAGCAGCGAGTAGTCGCCGATGGTCAGGCCGCCGGCGGCCTGGATGAAGTTGTCGACGCCGAAGGTCACATATTCGCCGAGGGAGATCTTGTGGACGTTGCGGAAGCGGGCGCCCTCGTGGATGCGCACGCGTTCGCCGACCGTTGCGAAATGGCGGTGCAGCACCCGGGCGCGGGCGGCGAAGCCGTAGTTGCCGGGCATGTTGCGCACCATGGCGTAGAGGATCGCCATACGGCCCACGGGGTCCCTGAGGGACCAGAGGAAGAGCTTGAGGATATGCAACAACGTCCGTCCCTCCGTGGACGATGATCGCCCACAGCTAGCGGGCGAGGACCATGCGGCCGGCCTGCATCTCGTGATCCGCGGTGATGCGGTAGAGATAGACGCCCGATGCCATGTGTCTGCCGGAGGCGTCGGTGCCGTCCCAAGGCACGCCGTGGCGTCCGGCGTCCTGCCGGGTCGGAGCCAGCATCGTCCTAACGAGCCGTCCCGACAAGTCAAAAACGCGCAGGGACACTTCGGCGGGGGTGTCGAGCTCGTAGCGGATCCAGGTCAGAGGGTTGAACGGATTCGGCGCGTTGTGGTGGTTGAGCAGCACGGGCAGCGCGGCCGGCGTGACTCCGGTGACTGGGCTGATCCAATTCGGATCCACGATGCGGATCAGGAAGTCGGCGAAGTCCGGACCGATGGTTTCGTTGGCCAGCTGGTTCGGATGGCTGTCGGTGCTCGATGCCGGCGGAAGCTGATACTCCGAGCGCTGCATGTTGCGCTCGGGGTCGCTCGGATCGTTCGGATTGGCCAGGGCGTCGAAGAGGTCGAAGAACATGATGTTCGGATGATCGTTCATGAACTCCGGCGACTGCAGCCAGTCATAGAACCGGCGGGCGCGGTCGGCTTCGCCGTTGGTGATCGCGGTCGGGCGGCGCGGAGGGCCGCTGACCATCACGAACATCTTGTCCGGGTACTGGTCGAGAATATCGCGGATGGTGAGGTATTCAGCCTGGTAGGCCGCCAGATGGTCTTCGTTGACGATATCGCCTGTCCGGTGGTCGTTCTTGAAGACGATCACGTCGTGGCGGCTGAGCAGGGAGTCGCGGAAGGCGCTGCCCGTGAAGATCGCATAGTAGCCGGCGGGCTGGATGTAGTTGGCCTGCACACCGTAGGACCAGTCGGAATACACCGTGCTGTCGGGCAGGATGATTCCGGTGTACGAGTTTCCGCTGTGGTAGTCGTGGTCCCAGAACTCGATCCGCGGGCCGCCCTTGACGGCATGCCATTCGAGGCGGCTGCGGACGCCGGCGTCTCGGATCAGGTTCCGTCCCGTCGAGTGATGCACGAACATGTAATTGGTGCCGGGGATGGCCCGCTGGGCCACGATCACCAGGTCGGTCGTGACCGTGGTGGTGGGTACGCCGCCGGTCCAGGCCGAGATCGTCAGGTCGTAGCGACCCGCCGATCTGTAGATGTGGCGGTGGCTGGTCGGAGCGCCCGGCAGGCTCACCGTCGACCCGTCATCGAAGTCGATGGTCACCGAATCCGGAGCGCCTCCGGCGAACGACCAGCTCAGGTCGACTCGGTCTTCGTTATAGATCATGCTGGTTGGCGTACAGGCGATGGTCTCGACCGGAACGGACTGGGCAAACAGGCCGGCGGGAATAAGAACCAAAGCCACACACCACCAGGGTTGAAGCACACGGTTCATGTGGTTCGCCCTCAGTCCTGTTCATGGCATATTCGATAATTGCTACTTGAGCTGCAAATAATAGCAAATGTGAGGCCAATTGTCACGACTCTTGTCTTAATTCGTTCGAGACCGCCTCAGAAGTAGCTGGATTTTCCGTCGGGCACCATCGTGGAACAGGGGGAACAGCAAGAGGTTAAGGCTGGCGACCATGGTATTGATGATCATGGAGCTGAGCGGAATGGCTCGTTCGATGAACATCGTCGGCAGTTTTCCCTCCTTGAGCTCGCCAAGGGGCCCATTGGCGATCATCGTCGCCAACCATGGCAAGGCGGCCACGCGGATCCAACCGGCGAAGGCCGTCGAGTCGAGGCCTGCCCGCAGGCAGATCTGGTCGAGGATGAGCGCCCACCCGACAATCAGACTGATCCGGCCCCATTCCAGGCGGATGGGGTAGAGCCGCTGGGAGAGGATCCCCGTCCAGACTACCAGGACGGCCCAAGTCAGGGTCGACGACCAGGCGGCTCCGGCGAGACCCCAGGTCGTGATGAACAGCCAGCTCAGGCCGATCTTACCCAGGGATGTGCCGGCTCTGAGGGTTGAGATCTTGCCGGTTTTCTTGTGATAGTAGAGGCCGAACATCATGTGATAGTAGCAGCCCGAAAGCAGCAGCCCGACGATTTCGATGCGGGCGATTCGCCACGCCGGCCAGAACTCTTCGGGCGTGAGCACTTCGAGAACGGCGCGGATGTTGACGGCCATCATCAAGCCGGCGAAGACCGCGAGCAGCAGGAATTTGGTGAACATGCGTCCGATGAGGGCGGGGGCTTCGGGCTGCTCCGCAATGCGGACGCGCTCGGTGTTCCAGGATCTCATGAAGGGCTGGGTGACCAGCAGAGGAATCAAGGAGGGGAACTTGCCTCCCATCTCCAGCACGCCGACGCTTTCGAGGTTGATCAAGACCCGCAGCAGCACTCGTTCCACCTGCCGTGAGAAGAAGCTCACCAGATTGCCCGGTACCATGGGCAGCTGGAACTTCAACATGCGGATCATGAGCTCGCGGTCGAACCCCCATCCGCAGGTGCGGTAGGCGAGCACGTGATAGATGATCGTAGAGACGGCCGCAACGATCAGCGCACTTAGGAAGTACCCCGTGACCCCCATGCCCCGCACGACGATCAGCCAGATGTTGAGGCTCAATCCGAGAACCAGGCGCAGGAGGCTGGTCGCTGAGTAGATGACGGAGCGTCGCTGGATCATCAGGATCGTACTGCATGCCTGTCCGGTGATGTCGAGGGCGAACGTCAGCAACGCGAGTTTGAAGACTAGGGCATGGGAGGGATCACCGAGCAGCAGCTGTGTTGCCGGACGGGCGGCCAGCAACAGGATCCCCACGATGGGGAGGCTCACGGTCCAGAGCAGCGTGACGCCGCTCGAAACCACGCGGCCGCGGTTCGCCTCGGGCTCCTCGTGATAGAAGCGCGTGTAGGTGCTGTTGAGCCCGTAGCCCAGCAGCATCACCAAAAACCCCGTACTCGCGTCGAGCATGCCGATCACGCCGTAACCCTCGCCCTTCAGGATGTGGGCGTAGAACGGCAGCATGATGAAACCCACGGCCTTGGCCAGCATCGAGGCCATGCTGTAGATGGCGGCGTGTTTGAACGTCGTGCGGCTGGTGCTCATGACGTTGTCCTTACAAGCGCCGGCGCGGCCAGGCGGACAAGGCCCACCAGGAACGGCGCGAAAGAGGGTCGCGGAGGAGACCGCGGGCGAAATCGGTCAGAGCTGCGGCGTTTCGGCCTTCCCGGGCATGCCAGATCGCTCGGGTGACATAGGTGTGGGCCCAGGCGGTGCGGACCTCGGAAGCGGTGCAGGCGTCTGGGTGTTCGGCCAGGAACGTCCGCATCATACGGAAGGCGTTGTCGAGTCGCTCGCCCGTGCGGTGGGACATCTGGCCGCTCCAGATGCGGTAGTCGACCAGGATCCGGGGCACGAAGGCGAACTCGTATTTCGTCGAGATTCTCAACCAGAGATCATAGTCGATGGCCATGGACAGGGATTCGTCGAAACCGCCGAACTCGTCCAGGACGCTGCGCCGTGTCAGCGTCGTGGGGAAGTGGATGAAGTTGTCGGCGAGCAGGGGTCCGGTGATACGCCCGCTATGGGTGCGGGGGCGTACCGTCTCGATGGGCGTTCCTTCGCCGTCGATGAACTGGAAATCACCATAGACCACGCCTAAATCGTCCCGTCCGTCGAACAGGGGCAGCTGCCAGGCGATTTTATCCGGTCGCCAGAGGTCGTCTGCGTCGCAAAAGCCGATGAATTCGCCGCGGGCATGGCGCAGTCCGTTGTTTTTGGCGACGGTCTGTCCAGCGTTGTCCTGTCTGATGACCACGACACGGGGATCGTCGGCGTAGCGTTCCAGCACGCGAGGCGTGTCTTCGTCCGTCGAGCCGTCGTCCACCACGACCGCTTCTATGTGTTGATGTGTCTGGCCCAGGATCGAATCGAGGGTGTCGCCCAGATAGCGGCCCATATTGTATGTGGCCGTGATCACCGAGACGAGAGGAGTGACCGGCATCCGTGCGCCTTTCCAAAATGTGGCGATCTCTATACTCAACATCTGTTGGCCGGAACCCGATAAAGGGGTAACCTGTGGCCGCCGAATTGTCGAGGGCGGGTTGCACGTGTGCAACCCTGTCTTGTTCGTATGCATCGTCCTGCGAGGTTGGACCTTGAACGCTGAGAACGTCGGTAGAACATGCTGACGAGAATTCTCTATTGCATCGACAGTATCCAACGGGGTGGGACCGAGACCCAACTCCTGGGGCTGGTCAACCGGCTGGATCGGGAACGGTTCCGGCCCAGTTTGTGTACGCTGTTGCCCTCCTCGCCTCTTCTGGGCGAGGTGCGTGCTCCTCACCTCGAGATCGGGGGGGGGCGTCTTGTGGGTCCCGGCGGTGTTCGCCGCGTGCGGCGTTTGGCGGCCTGGATGAAGGAACATAGGATCGACATCGTGCAGACCCAATTCCAGGATTCCACCGTTTTGGGCATTGCTGCTGCACGGATGGCCGGTGTGCCGGTGCGACTGGCCTCGTTCAGGGACCTCGGGTTTTGGCGTCGGCCCGTCAGCGAGTTCATGATGCGGCGAACGTATCCGCTGGCGACGGGTTTTTTGGCCAATGCGACGGCCGTTAAAGCCGATGTCTGCCGACGCGACGGACTCGATCCGTCACGGTTCATGGTCATTCCCAACGGGATCGACGTGCCTGCGTACAAGTTCGTGGAACACTTGGAGTCGGAGGTCGCCGTCGGCATCGTGGGTAACCTGAATCGAAGGGTCAAGCGTCAGGACCTTTTTCTGCGGGCGGCTGCCCGTCTAGCACCCAAATACCCCGATGTCGTCTGGCACGTGGTAGGAGATGGTGAGTTCCGTCAGGAATACGAGGCGATGGCGGCCGATTTGGGCATCGGCGAGAAGACAGTATTCGCGGGACGTGTGGAAGATGTATCCTCCTATCTCGGGAAGCTGTCCGTCGGCGTTCTCTGTTCGGACTCAGAAGGGTTGAGCAACGCGCTGCTCGAGTACATGCTTCGTGGCTGCGCCGTGGTGGCCACGGCCGTCGGGGGCAATCTCGAAGCGGTCCGTGACGGCGAGACGGGATTGTTGATTCCCCCGGGTAATGAGGTCGCCTTGGCCAGCGCCATCGGCAGGTATCTCGATGAGAAAACCCTGCGCCTGACCCTCTCAATGAAGGCTAGGGCCATGGCCGAAGAACGATTCAGCTGGGAAAGCTGTGTGGCGGCCCACCAGGACCATTATGAAAACGAGCTCAGATCCTGTAGGGTCTCGTGTTGATCGGAGCGATGTTGGCGGCGATCACGATCATCAGTCTGGCGTTGCTGGTCTACGTGTACGTGGGCTATCCCTTGCTGTGCTTCGTTGCGGGACTGCTCCGTCGCCGCACCGTGCATGCCTCGACGTGTACGCCGAGAGTGAGCGTTCTGATTTCCGCCTTCAACGAGGCGGATTGTATCGAAGCGACGGTCCGCAACAAGCTTGACCAGGACTATCCGGCTGATCTCTTCGAGGTGATCGTCGTTTCGGACGAATCCATGGACGGAACCGACGACATCGTCGAGCAGCTGGCCCGGGAGCATCCCGGACGTGTGAGGCTTCTACGACAGGAACCCCGAGCCGGCAAGACCGCGGCGCTGAACATGGCCAGTCGACAGGCGACCGGCGACATCTTTGTCTTCTCCGACGCCAATTCTCTCTACGGCCTCGGAGCGCTCTCGATCCTCCTGGAACCGTTCGCTGATCCCGAAGTGGGGTACGTCACGGGGCGGATGGTCTATCGGGCCCCCGACGGCTCCCTGACCGGCGAAGGCTGTTCTGCCTATATGGCCTACGAAAACAAACTCCGCATTCTGGAGACGAGCTGCGGCTCGGTGGTCGGCGTGGACGGCGGCATCGACGCCGTACGCGCCTCGAATTATGTCGAAATGAGACCCGACCAGCAGCCGGACTTCGTGTTGCCGTTGTCGGTCGTGGAACAAGGCTTCCGTGTCGTGCACGAGCCCCGGGCCCTGGTCTACGAAGACACGCTTTCCCGCGCCGACGACGAATTCCGTATGCGCGTGCGTGTGATTCTCAGAGCTTGGCATGCACTTCGCGACAAGGCGGCGCTCCTGCTGCCCTGGCGTACGGGCCTGTTCTCGATGCAGTTGATGTCTCACAAAGTATTGCGTTATCTGGCGCCTGTTTTCCAAGTCGCGCTGCTGCTGAGCAACGCCGCCCTGGTGGGACACGGGCTGGTCTGGGATGTGTTCATGATTCTTCAAGGGCTCTTCTATGCTGGTGCTCTTGGAGGATATCTGGTGCGATCGAAATCCCTGCCTCCGCTCCTGATTTTTCCCTACTACCTTTGCCTGCTCAATGCCGCCGCCGGCGTGGCCCTCGCCCGATTTCTGCGCGGCGACCGCCTGGTGACCTGGCAACCGCGGACCTGAGATCGACGGAGGCATCGTCCATGAGAGTGCCCGACAGAATCGTCGGCTGTGTTTTCGAACCCCTCTGGGATCTCTATGAAGGCAGCCGTCGTCTCAAGACGATGCGAGAACTCGCCTCGCGGCAGTTCGATGACGTCGCCGTCCTCGACCAACGCCGATCCCGCAGGCTGAACGGAATCGTCGTGGAGGCCGCGGCCCATGTTCCGTTCTGGCGCGAGCGTTTTGCGTCGGCGGGCATCGACCCGGAACAGGTGCACCACATCGCCGACCTCGCCGCTTTGCCGTTGATGACCAAGACCGATGTCCGCGGGCGGCTCGATGACATGATCAACGATCGCTTCGACCGGGCCGACCTCACGCCTGCCAAGACCGGCGGATCCACCGGGACCGCCCTCCACGTTTTCTGTGATCGTGATGGGATCGAGCTGCGCAACGGTGCGGCGCTCCTTGCCGACACCTGGAGCGGCTGGTCGCTGGGCCAGCCGACCGCAGCGGTTTGGGGCAATCCTCCGGTCCCGCGATCTCTGCGGAGCAAGCTCAGGCGTCAGCTCAAGGACCGCGTCATCTATCTCGACACGATGAAGCTGGACGAGGCGGCCGTGGCGACATTCGTGGCCGACTGGCGGTGCATGCGCCCGGGGCTGCTTTTCGGCCACGCCCACTCGCTGTTCCTCTTCGCCGAAATGGCCCGAGAATGGGCCGCCGAACTGAATCCCCGCGGTATCGTCGCGACCAGCATGATGCTGCTCGACCATGAGCGGCGCGTGATAGAGGACGTGTTCGGCGTACCGGTGACCAACCGTTACGGCTGTGAAGAAGTGAGCCTGATCGCCTGTGAATGCGAACGCCATCAGGGCATGCATCTCAACGATGAACACTGTTGGGTCGAATTGCTGCGAGACGATGGAACTCCCTGCGCCCCAGGTGAGGACGGCCGCATCGTCGTGACGGAGTTCGTCAACAAGGGAATGCCGATGCTCCGTTACGAGGTGGGCGACCGGGGGGTTCTTCACGATCGGCCCTGCCCCTGTGGTCGGCCCGGACGCCTGCTCCGCTCGCTGACCGGACGAACCGCAGATTTCCTGGTGGCCCGAGACGGCAGTCGCGTCGCCGGCATCTCTTTGATCGAGAACACATTGACACGGCTTCCGGGCATCGGGCAACTCCAGGTTGTGCAGGATGACCTGGAGCATATCCTGCTCAATGTAGCGCCGGCCGACGGCTGGAACGAGGATGTCGCGGCTGAGCTGATCGCAGTGTTCAGCGAATCGCTGGGCGGCGGCCACGAGGTGAGGATCGAGATCATGGAACGCATTCCCCGCGAAGCCAACGGCAAGTACCGGTTCTCCATCTGTCGTATTCCCGTTACAGGTGGGAGTCGTGGACGATGAGGAAGCGTCGCCAGGTCTCGGTGGCCGTCGTGGCCCTGCTGTTGCTCGTGCCCTTCCTGGTGCCCATCCCCGATGATTTCGAAAGGATGCGCTCGCTGCGCGCTCTTGGTGTCTTGGCTCATTTCGGTCTGCCGGCTGCTCTCGCCTTCGTGCTGTTTCGGACCGGTCCTCTGAAGGGTCGACTGCTGCTGGCTGGGCTTTCAGCCCTCGGTCTCGCCGCCGGGTGTGAACTCCTGCAGACCTTCGTCGCGCGCCATCCGCGTTGGCTCGATGTCGGAGTCGATCTTGCCGGAGTGTCGATGGCCGTCGGTTGGCTCGCCTGGCGTCTCGGGCGGGGTCGCATTTGGATCGCGGCTTCCGTTGCTGGTTTCGCCGTGCTGCTTTCGCAGACCTACAGTATTCCAGGATTCGTGCTTGCCGAGGGACGGGCCGCCAAGGCGTTTCCGGTGTTGGGCGATTTCGAATCAGGTCTGCAGATGGCCCTCTGGGATCACAATCAAGGGGGGGGCGGTCGCTACGATCGAGTGACGTTGAGGGACGGCTCCCATGCTATGGCCATGAGAGCGAATGCGGACAATGTGTACCCAGGTGCCATCGTTCGCGGATTGCCCCGGGATTGGACTGAGTATTCCGTCTTGACGTTCCGCGCCCGTCTCGAACAAGGAGCGGGTACGCAGCTGACCGTGCGTCTCGACGATTTCGACAGCCGCGAAGATACGCTGTGGTGCGGAGAGACGTTCCGCCTGGACGAAGAGTGGCGAAGCTACTCGATCGACCTGGTGAACGCATCGGCACAGGTGTCGGAACGGCCCTTCCGGCTGGACGACATCGACAGCCTCCTGTTATACCTCACGCGCGTGGAGGACGGGGTCACCGTCCTGATCGACGACATCGTTCTGAGGTGATCGCCATGAGGATCGGCCAGGGTTGGGATCGGCATCGATTGGTGGAGGGACGCCCATGCATTCTCGGAGGGATCGTCTTTCCCGAGTGTGGTGTGGGGCCCCTCGGACATTCCGACGGCGACGCCGTGATCCATGCTGTGATCGATGCCCTCCTCGGTGCAGCGGCCCTCGGTGACATCGGTCGCCATTTCCCGGATACGGACGAACGATGGCGCGATGCCGCCGGCCGAACCCTGCTGGTCGAGACCATGGTCTTGATCCGCAACGCGGGCTGGCGGGTGGGCAACGTCGATGTCACGGTGATTGCAGAATTGCCCCGCATCGCATCTCGTGCTGATCAAATGGCCGACATCTTGGCTTCGGTACTGGATGTGGACCGGGGCGCGATATCGATCAAAGCGACGCGGGGGGAGGGGCTGGGCCCCGAAGGCCGCGGCGAATGCGTCACGGCGACCGCCGTGGCGTTGCTTTTCGGCAGCGGACGCGAGGAGGGGACGCGATGAACGAACGGTATCGCATTGCCGTGCTCAGCGGTGGCGACACCCCCGAAAGGGAGATCAGCCTTGAAACGGGAGCGGCCGTCGCGGAAGCATTGAGGATTGCCGGGCATGAAGTCGATCACCGCGTCCTCGATACCGTGGCCGACGTGCTCGTCATGAACGACCTGGTCGAAGCCGATGTCGTGTTCCCCGCTTTACACGGTGGGGCGGGGGAGGATGGGCGGTTGCAGGCCGTCCTCGATTTGATGGGGGCCGTCTACGCCCTGAGTGGCCCCACGGCCAGCGGGCTGGCCATGGACAAGGCCGGCTGCAAGCGGATGATGCGTGGCGCCGGTATCCCCACTGCTGACTGGCTGTTGTTTTGCGATGACGGCTGCACAGGTGGCCGCCGCAAAGACGCACCGCATTTTCCCATCGAAGAATTGACCAAGAGGATCGATGAGGAACTCGGTTGGCCGGTCGTGATCAAGCCGAACCATGACGGTTCGAGTGTGGGTGTACGTCTTCTGCAGGGTGTTGCTGATGTTCCTGCGGCTTTCGCGGAAGTGGCGGCCATGGGCCAGGCGGTTCTGGTGGAGCGATATGTCCCTGGTCGGGAACTCACGGCCTCCATCCTGCTCGGACGGCGTTTGCCCCTGATTGAGATCCGTCCCCGCGAAGGCTTTTATGACTTCGCGAACAAGTATACGACAGGCGCCTGTGAGTATCTGTGTCCGGCGCCGGTGCATTCGCCGATCTATGAGCGTATCAGCGACGATGCTCTGCGTCTGTACGACCTGCTCGGCTGTCGCGGCGTCGCCAGGGTTGACTTCAGGCTGGATGGCGATACCTATTGCTGTCTGGAGATCAACACGATTCCCGGCATGACAGCCAACAGCCTGGTGCCCAAAGCGGCGGCGGCCGTGGGGATCACATTCGGCGAGATGTTGACCGATGTGTGCCGTGACGCCGTGCGGCGCAGCGTTCGAAATCGCACCTGACCGCATCCGACTGACCCCGTTCCGGAAGAGCCGAGGAGACATCATGGCCCTGCACGTCTACGACCATGTGACCCGATCCCGCCGCAAGTTCGAACCCATCCATCCCGGCAAGGTGGGGATGTATGTCTGCGGCATGACCGTGCAGGACAAACCCCATGTGGGACACATGTTCGCCTTTGTCGCCTGCGACATGGTGCGGCGCTATCTCATGCATCTCGGTTATGATGTGACCTACATCCAGAACTTCACCGACATCGATGACAAGATCATTGTGAAGGCGCGCGAGGAAGGCGTATCCGCTGAAGAGGTCGCCCGACGCAACATGGATCTGTATCACGAATATGCAGCGGCTCTGAACATCCTGCCGGCCGACCAGTACCCGCTGGTCACGGGTCACATCCCAGAAATCATTGCCTTCATCGAAACTTTGGTGGCCAAGGGGAACGCCTATGCAGCCGCCGGCGATGTCTATTTCCGGGTAAGGTCCTACGACGAATACGGTTTTTTGAGCGGTCGTCATGTTGACGACATGCGCAGTGGCACTCGTATCGAGGTCGGTGAAAAGAAGGATGATCCCCTCGACTTCGCCCTCTGGAAGTCTTCGCCCGACGATGAACCCGGTTGGGAGTCGCCCTGGGGGCGTGGCCGGCCGGGCTGGCACATCGAGTGTTCGGCCATGTCGACGAATATATTGGGTAATCATTTCGATTTTCACGGCGGCGGTCGCGATCTCCTGTTTCCACATCACGAAAACGAGTGTGCCCAGAGCAGTTGTGGGACCGGCGAAAAGTACGTCAACTTCTGGCTACACAACGGGTTGCTGTTTCTCGGCGACAAGAAGATGTCAAAAAGCGACGGCAACTTCTTCGCTATGGGCGATGTCCTGGAGAAGTTTTCGGCCGAGATCATCAGGTTTTTCCTGCTCAACGCCCATTTCCGCAGTCAGATCGACTACGGCGACGAGCGGCTGCGCGAGGCGGAAGCCGCGTATGGCCGTTTGCGTAGGGGAATGGCACGTTTGGCCGCATTGAGGACAGATCAAGTGGATCCAGTGCCTGAAGGCCTGATTTCCGAAGCGGGTGAAACCCTCGGTAAGGCGGTTCGTGAGCTCGAGCGGCGGTTTTTTGCTGCCATGGACGACGATTTCAACTCCGGAGGTGCGTTGGGGTCGTTATTCACGGTCGTCAAGGAAGTGAACCAGTACGCCACCGCCGCCGGCGCCAAGATCCGAGATCGGGCTGTTCTAGAGGAAACCTGGACGTTCTTGGCGACAGCTGTCGATATTCTCGGTCTGCATCCCAAGGGAATCGAAGGGTTGGTCGCAGCGGATACGCCGGCGGTTCCCGATGAAGTGATCGCCATGGCCGCCGCCAGAGACATCGCGAGGGCGGAGAAGAACTGGGCCGAAGCGGATCGCCTCCGTGACGAGATCAAAGAGTGCGGCTTTCTGGTGGAAGACGGATCCGACGGATTCCGGGTCCGGCCTCTCGGCGGCACAGACTAGAGATCTCCTAGTTCCCTTTTTGCCTTGACACTTGCGCGGCACACTCTATATATTGCGAAGCCCGCTGAAAAGCGGTCCGCCGCAGGATCCGACCGAGTGTTGGACTTCCTCCCCGGCGTGTGTCTGGCTTTAAGGCTGGCGTAGCTCAACTGGTAGAGCTCCTCACTTGTAATGAGGTGGTTGGGGGTTCAAGTCCTCTCGCCAGCTCCAGCC
>ERZ889078.2115-NODE-2115-length-14505-cov-10.143114_pt1 | contig 14505 bp, 19 predicted proteins | sample MGYA00521266_ERZ889078 | MGnify/ENA primary metagenome ERZ889078 (study PRJEB32303, sample SAMEA104408618) | aquatic metagenome | biome: Brackish water; feature: Pelagic; material: water | place: Baltic Sea | collected 2014-06-16T06:34:00 | depth 76,534 m ...
TTGGCTTACTTCCTGCAAGCTTTTTTGCTACTTCTACACCGCCTGCAATAAATGCAACCGAAATAACTACTGTGGCAATACTTTGAATTACGTTTCTTACTGTCATTACTAATTGTTGTTACTGCAACTATCTATGTGGTTTTCAATATTTCCTTGAATCTTCTTCATCACCTCTATAACCGTTTGTTGCTCGGCTTCAGAGATGCCTTCTTGCATTTTCATTATCACTTCTAACAGTATTGGAGCTGTTTCGTTCAACACTTTTACACCATTCTTTGTCAAATGAACCATGTTCACTCTTTTATCTTCTGGAGATACAATACGCGCCACCAGATTTTTCTTTTCCATCGTGCTCAAAAGGCGCGTTAAACTAGTTTTGTCTCTGTCGGTCAGAAAAGCAAGATCATGTTGAGGAAGAGGCCCGTCATGAAAAAGAATTTTCATTAAAATGACTTGTTGGCGGGTCAGGTTGACCCCGTGTTCCGCCATCTTTGTGGCAATAAACATATCAATGTGCTTCATGGTTTTACCAATCCATGGCATCATCAATTTTTCCATACCGGGAAACATTCCTTTTTTCATGTCGCTGACAAATGTACAAAAATAGTTGCATGTGCAACTAAATAAATATATTGATGCAATGGAGGTGAAATTGCTACATTTAAGCATGAAAGTAATTTCGGTTAATAGAGGTGATGTTAAGACCGTGAGTTGGCGAGGTAAGGATGTGAAAACCGGGATTTTTAAATACCCTGCCAACGGAACAATATATTTAGGGATTGAGGATGTTAAGGATGATGCGGTTGTGGATCGCAGATTTCATGGAGGTATTGACAAGGCTGTATATGCGTATAGTTATGATCATTATCCGTATTGGAAAGAAAAATTCCCAGATGCTGACTGGGATTTCGGCATGTTTGGTGAAAATTTGACGATTGAAAACATGAATGAGGATGAGATGAACATTGGTGCCATTTATCAAGTCGGAGATGCTGAAATTCAAGTGTGTCAGCCTCGTCAACCGTGCTTTAAGCTCGGCATCAGATTTAATACGCAATCCGTTTTGAAGACCTTCGTTAATTCTTCATTTTCGGGGGTGTATTTTCGGGTGCTGAAATCTGGAAGAGTAAATGTCGGTGATGATTTGAACTTAATTTTCGAAGAACCTGATGCCCCTTCAATCAAAGATGTTTACGAACTACTTTATCACAAAAAGCCTGGTATGGAGAAAATGGTAGAGTCTATTTTAAACTGCAATCCACTCCCAAAATCCATCAAGGAATCTGTTCTCCATACTCAAGCTTAAAAATGAATATTCTCTTCATCTGTAGTAGAAACGAATGGCGTAGCAGAACTGCCGAAAGCATTTTTAGCGAAAGCGAAACGCACGTGGTTCGTTCGGCCGGAACCGCATCTTCTGCCCGGGTAAAACTGAGCGAGCCTATGTTGCTTTGGGCAGACATGGTGTTTTGTATGGAAGACGAGCACAAGAAGATTCTCAAAAAGCGTTTTCCAACTGCCACAAGAGATCAACGAATAATTGTGCTTCACATAGAAGATGAATACAAGTACATGCAGCCCGAACTGGTTGAGGAAATATTGGACACTACCGCCCCGTACTTCTAATACTCAAATGCACTGAGTAGCCTCAATTCTTTGGCTGATGAAGGTCACTTATGTATCTCTTCTATCTTCTCAATTTCGGCTCTACAAAATCAAGAGCCATGTTAGTAGACGAAGCGATGACGGTGCACACAAGAACGGTTAGTGCAGACCAAAGTTTAAGCGATGTAAGGTCAATTTTTGAAGAAGAAGGCTTCAGACACTTGCCCGTTATGGGAAGAGATGGATTGGTAGGGATGATTACTCATACTGATTTAATGCGCGTTACTTATGGTGCGCACATTGCCGAGGCTGACTTTGAAGTTAATGACCTCATTTTGGAATCTACAACTGTGGAGGAGTCCATGAGCAAGCATTTGAAGACGATAGAATCCGGTGCTGATTTGAAAGAAGTTGCTCGAATGATGCGTAAGTACAAGATTGGCTGTGTGCCTGTGGTGGACAATGGTCAACTGCTTGGACTGGTTACTTCCACGGACATAATGTCCGCATATATCAGTGCTTAGGTTCAGAAATGGCTACCAGATATCGTCAAAATCAACCGTTACCCGGTCGGTTTTAGGATGAGCTTGGCAGGTAAGAACTAATCCTGATTCCACTTCTTTGTCTGTAAGAGAATAGTTGAGTTCCATCTTTACTTCTCCTTCTTTCACGCGAGCTAAGCATGTACAACATACTCCTCCTTTGCAGGAGAAAGGAACGTCAAGACCAGCATCATCTGCCGCATCTAAAATGGTCTTGTTGCCAGGCTCCATTTCAAACGCAAATTCATCACCATCCATAACCACCGTAATGTGACTTTTTACTGATTCCTTAGCTGCGGGTTCAACGGTATTAGCAAAACCAGCAGTAGGATTTGGTGTTCCGAATAATTCAAAATGAATTTTCTCTTGGCTCACACCTTTTTCAGCCAAGACATTCTTTGCTGCATGAATTATCTGTTCTGGACCACACATATAAAACTCGTCAACTTCCGAAGGGTCGAATAGAATTTCGCTGTACTTACGAATTTTGTCTTCATCAATCCTTCCGCGGAAAAAGTCAGAGCCCATTTCCTCCTTACTCATCACATAGTGAATCTCTAATCGATCTGGAAATCGATTCTTCAACGCATTTATTTCGTCAAAATAAATGATTGTTGATGCATAACGGTTGCCGTAAAAAGTGGTGAATTTGCTTTGAGGCTCTGTTTCCAATACGTGTTTCATCATACTAATTATAGGCGTAACCCCGCTACCAGCACAAAAGCTCACATAATGTTTTTTGTTTGAAGGATCTGTGTTTACGATAAATCTACCGCGTGGAGCCAGTGTGTTCAGAACATCTCCAACTTTCAATTCACGGTTAGCAAATGTGGAAAATCTTCCCTCTGGTACTTCTTTTACCCCAACTCGTAGTTCTCCTTCGCCAGGAGAAGAGCTGATAGAGTACGAACGTTTCAATTCTTCTCCATTCACTTCATGTTTAAACATGAGGTATTGACCTGGAATAAATTTAAAATCCTCCTTTAAATCGGCAGGAATACGAAGTTTGATAGACACAGCCTCAGCTGTTTCGCGTTTAATATCAACTACCTCTAACGGATGAAATTGAGCCATGTTCTAATCGTTTATCGCGAACAAATCTATTACATCTGTTCACATGCACAAAGGACGGATTTATGACATGAGTCAACTAATTCAGTCCGTTATTGTTTAAACTTGTACCTCAAACCATTTCAAATGTCAGAACAGGATTTACAAGCAATTTTCGATAAGAAGATTGAGAACGAAGTAAAGATTGAACCGAAAGATTGGATGCCCGATTCTTATAGGAAGAACGTGCTTCGCCAAATGGCACAGCACGCACATTCTGAGATTGTTGGAATGCTACCCGAAGGAAACTGGATTACGCGTGCGCCAAGTATGCGTAGAAAAGTGGCTCTTTTGGCAAAGATTCAAGATGAAGCTGGTCATGGTTTGTACTTGTACAGTGCAGCAGAAACACTAGGAAAAGACAGGGAACGAATTGTATTGGATTTATTGGAAGGTAAAGCCAAATACAGCAGTATTTTCAATTATCCAGCACTAACTTGGGCAGATATAGGCGCAGTTGGCTGGTTAGTTGATGGAGCGGCAATTGTGAATCAGATTATGCTTCAGAAAACGAGTTACGGTCCGTATTCTAGAGCGATGATTCGAATCTGTAAAGAAGAGAGTTTTCATCAGCGCCAAGGCTATGAAATTCTGCTTACACTTTGTAGAGGAACAGAAGAGCAAAAAGCAATGGCCCAAGATGCCTTAAATCGGTTTTGGTGGCCAAGCTTAATGATGTTCGGTCCTTCTGATAAAGATTCTCCGCATTCGGCTCAAAGCATGGCTTGGAAAGTGAAGCGAATGGGTAATGACGAATTGCGCCAGAAATTCATTGACCAAACCGTAAAACAAGCAGACTTTTTGGGATTGAAAATTCCAGATCCAGATTTGAAGTGGAACGAGGAAAAAGGTCAATACGATTGGGGACTGATTGATTGGGAAGAGTTTTACAACGTAATCAAGGGCAATGGCCCTTGCAATAAAGAAAGATTGGCTGCTCGTCAGGCAGCTTATGATAATGGTGCTTGGGTTCGGGATGCAGCAACTGCATTTGCGAATAAAAAAGCCAAAAGACGAGATAAAGACGCAGCATAATGGAAAGAAAAGACTGGCCTCTTTGGGAGGTATTTGTAAGAAGTAAGGCAGGATTGAGTCATAAGCATGCAGGTAGTTTGCATGCTCCAGATGAGGAAATGGCCATAAGCAATGCACGCGATGTTTACACTAGAAGAAGTGAAGGGGTGAGTATTTGGGTAGTAGAAAGCAAGCACATTCATTCTACACTTGAAACGGATTCTGAATCGATGTTTGATCCAAATGAGGATAAGATTTACAGACATCCGACATTCTATGATATTCCGGACGAAGTAGGACATATGTAATATGGAGAAGAAGCAAGCTTTATTCAATTACTTATTGCGGTTGGGAGATAACTCAGCCATTCTTGGCCACAAATTGAGCGAGTGGTGCGGTCATGGACCAGAGTTGGAAGAAGATATCGCCATTATCAATACCGCGCTAGACCTTTTGGGTCATGGACGGTCTTTCTATTCGTACGCTGGAGAAGTGGAAGGGAAGGGAAGAGACGAAGATGATATTGCCTTTTTACGTATTGAACGTGAATATAGAAATGCCCTTATTACCGAATTGCCAAACGGACATTATGGCGATACAATTGCTCGGCAGTTTCTATTCGATCAATTCAATTATCTCGTTTTTACAGAATTGGAGAATTCTGCCGATGAAACGGTAGCGGCTATAGCGGCAAAGGCAGTCAAGGAAATTCGATATCACCTAAGAAGAAGCATTGAATGGACGTTGAGGTTGGGAGATGGCACAAAGGAAAGCCATGACCGAATTCAAGAATCCTTTAATAATGTTTGGGTATATACAGGCGATTTGTTTGTGCAGGATGAAAGTGACGCAGTAATTGTATCTGAAGGAATTGGACCCGATTTGAAAGCAATTCAACCCATTTGGAGAGAGAAAGTAAAGGCCGTTTTGGCAGAGGCAACGCTTACTATTCCTGAAGATGGTTGGATGCAAAGCGGAAGCAAAGAAGGTCGTCATACAGAACACATGGGGCACATTTTGTCCGATTTACAATACATGCAGCGCGCCTACCCAGGCTGCGAATGGTAAAACTCGCTATGACTGAAGAAGAACTTTGGGAATTGCTGGACGAAGTAATGGATCCAGAGATTCCTGTGCTCAGTCTGGTCGATTTAGGAGTTGTTCGTAAAGCAGAATTTGTAGCTGGAAATCCAGAAATAACCATTACGCCAACTTATTCTGGCTGTCCTGCCATGAAAGTGATGGAAGAGGATATTGAAGCTGTTTTGCAAGGAGTTGGTTTCGATGAGTACAACATCAAAACTGTTCTGTCTCCTGCTTGGACTACCGATTGGATTACTATAAAAGGAAGAAAAGCACTTCAGGAATACGGCATAGCACCACCAGAACAAAGCACTTCAGATAAGAATGCACTTTTGGGACATCCCAAAGAAGTTACCTGCCCCAATTGCAAAAGCCGTGAAACAAAAATGTTGAGCCAATTTGGCTCAACACCTTGTAAAGCATTGTATCAATGCAACGACTGTAAAGAGCCGTTTGATTATTTCAAATGTATTTGAAAGCTGATTCAGCTATGCCGAAGGCTTAGTGTTTGAACCACAGTTTCACATAATTCCCTTCTTCCTGTACAAAAATCACTTTTGACAAATCGAAAGAATGGGTCACTTTCCCTCTATTAAAGGTTAAAGCGTGGTTACCAGTTACTTCCATGGTGCTAAGCCAGTTTCCAGTGTATTTGTAGTCAAAACCATCCATAACTACCACAATCTCCTGATAAGAATCAAGAATTTTCTTGAAATCAGCGTTTGAGTAAAGTGCATCTTGAGCTAGTGAATCAAATGGATTGGAAAGAAGGACAATCAATCCTAAAGACAATAAGTATTTCATTGGATTATATTTTAATGTTAACTCCAAAACTAAAGAGTATTTCAGCATTAATCGCGATTAGTATCACTTACAATCAACTTTTACCTTAGCCGAACAAATTTTTAGAAATGGCATTCGAAATAATTGGATTTGAAATTGAGGCTGGCGTTGCCATCATTACTCTAAACAGACCAGACAAACTCAATAGTTTTAATCAGACGATGGCCTACGAAGTGCAGTCTGCGCTAGATTATTGCATGGAAGATGCAGCCATTCGCTGTGTTCTCATAACTGGAGCTGGAAGAGCTTTTTGCGCGGGTCAAGATTTAGAGGAGGCAATTGCGCCCAATTCTGCTTCAATTGAAGAACACGTTGAAAGCAAGTACAATCCTATGGTTCGGAGGATTCGTGCTATTAAAAAACCAGTGATTGCTGCCGTGAATGGCGTTGCTGCAGGAGCAGGAGCAAATCTTGCTTACTGTTGTGACATCATTGTGGCAGCACAGAGCGCCAAATTCATTCAGTCCTTCATCAATATTGGGCTTATACCAGATACTGGAGGAACGTACTTTTTGCCACGAATAGTAGGTATGCACAAAGCAGCCGAATTGATGATGCTTGGTGAGAAAATGACCGCTCAAGAAGGAAAAGACCTCGGTATTATTTACCGTGTTTTTCCGGATGGAGAATTGATGGAAGGGGCTATGGAGTTAGCAAAGCGAATGGCATTAATGCCAACCAAAGGATTAGGGCTCATCAAAAAAGCACTGAACATGAGTCTCAGGCATGACCTGGACCAGCAGTTGGAAGTAGAGATGGACTTACAAGGTAGAGCAGGCAGAACGTACGATAACGCAGAAGGAATCAACGCATTCTTAGAAAAGCGGAAACCAGTATTTAAAGGAGAATGAGCGAATTAATAGTTGGAGTTATTGGTGCCGGTTCTATGGGAGCGGGAATAGCACAGGTCGCTGCGCAAGCTGGTCATAAGGTATATCTGAACGATAGTTTCCCAGATGCGCTAGAGCGTGCTGCCAAAGGTCATCAGAAAATCTTTTTGCGGTTGGTAGAAAAGGAAAGAATGACCTTGGAAGAAGCCAAATCCTGCGCCAATCGAATCACTTATACAAAAACCGTAGATGATTTAAAGCATTGCGGGTTAGTCATTGAAGCAATTATTGAAGACCTCGAAATCAAACAAGGTTTATTTCAAGAATTGGAAATGATTTGTGGCGATGATGCCATTCTGGCTTCAAATACATCCACACTTCCTATTGTGGCAATCGGTGGCAAACTGAAAGACCCAAGTCGAGTGGTTGGTATTCATTTCTTCAATCCAGCACCGTTGATGGCATTGGTAGAAGTTATTCCAAGCATGCTTACGCGGGTTGGATTGGCCGAAGAGATGAAGGATTTGATGAAGGCCTGGGGTAAAGTTCCTGTGGTTGCCAAAGACACACCAGGATTTATTGTAAACCGTGTAGCGCGTCCGTTCTACGGAGAGTCAATTAGAATACTAGAAGAAGGAATTGCCGATGAGGCAACTATCGATTGGGCGCTGAAAGAAATTGGCGGTTTCCGAATGGGACCATTTGAGTTAATGGATTTGATCGGAAACGACATCAACTTTGCTGTTACTTCTACGGCTTTTCAATCCTTCTTTTATGATGGCAGATATCGTCCATCTGTTATCCAACAGAGATTGGTGGAAGGCGGAATGCTTGGAAGGAAATCAGGTAAAGGTTACTACGATTATGCGGAAGGAGCTGTTAATCCAGAGCCAAATAAGAGCAAAGCATTGGGTGAAATGATTGTGAATAGAGTGCTTTGCTTGCTAATCAACTCAGCTATTGATGCATTACATTTTGGTGTCGCTTCAAAAGAAGACCTCGATTTGGCCATGACTAAAGGCGTAAACTATCCAAAGGGACTTTTGGCTTGGGGTGATGAACGTGGATTGGACAAGGTTCTCCATCGAATTGATTCACTGTACGAAGATTACCGAGAAGATCGATATCGGGCTTGTGTTTTACTACGAAGAATGGTAAAAGAAGACCGAACGTTCTATTAGGACATCCGCAACAAAAGGGCAGTGCCCATGTTGTATATTTAACAGGGTACTTCTACCCGCAATTCAACCAAATTAACCCCAATTTCAATGGCAGATTTCAGAGATATTCAAAATAAAGCATCGCGAGCTGGACGTTCAGTTTTCGTTATCGGATTCGTAATAATCCTATTCATCATTGGCATTACTAAAATGTCAATCACCATAGATGCGGGTGAGGCGGGCGTTCTTTTTAAAACGTTTGGAGGTGGTGTAGATACAGAGCAAACTTACGGTGAAGGCTTTCATGTAATTGCTCCTTGGAACAAGATGATTCGATACGAAGTGCGTCAGAACGAACTACTCGAACAGATGTCCGTTCTCTCTGCAAATGGACTGGAAATTACTGTTGATTTAAGTGCGTGGTATCATCCAGAGCAAGCTAAATTGCCGCAACTGCATCAGGAAAAAGGACAGGATTATTTGAATCGATTGGTAAAACCTGCGGTTAGATCTGCCACGCGTTCGGTGGTTGGACGATACACTCCGGAACAAATCTATTCAAGTAAGCGTGATGCAATTCAGAAAGAAATTTATGAGGAGACAAAGGCCATTTTAGACCCGCAATACATCCAACTAAATGAGGTTTTGGTTCGTGATATTACCTTGCCTACGACTATCAAGACGGCCATTGAAAATAAATTGAAGCAGGAGCAAGAATCGTTGGAATACGAATTCAGACTTCAGCGTGAGCAGAAAGAGGCTGAGCGTATTCGTATCGAAGCTGAGGGTAAAGCAGCAGCCAACAGAATTCTAAATGCATCACTTACGTCAAATATCCTGAAGGAAAAAGGAATTGCAGCTACGGTAGAATTGTCTAAATCACCGAATACAAAGGTGGTTGTAGTTGGTAATAGCGATGGACTTCCTTTGATACTTGGCGGGAATTAAGAGTAACACGTGTCTGAGCAAAAAACACTTTCAACGCGTGTCGTAGATAAAATGTACAACAACGATCCTTTTAGCAAATGGCTAGGGATTGAAAGAGTAGAAGACGGTGCGGGCTTATCTGTTCTGCGGATGACTGTCAGACAAGAAATGTTGAATGGATTTGCGGTTGCTCATGGAGGAGTTTCCTACAGCTTGGCAGATTCTGCCTTAGCGTTTGCAGCCAACGGACATGGAATTCAAAGCATGAGTATCGAAACCGCAATTTCTCACACTAAAAAAGTGCTTGAAGGAGATACTCTCACGGCCACAGCCAAAGAAATCAGTTTGACCACAAGGATTGGCATTTATCAGATTGACATAACCAACCAGAAAAACGAAATTGTAGGCCTATTTAAAGGAACAGTTTACAGGACAGGGAAAGAATGGGAAGTATGAAGGACGTATTTATAGTTGACGCAATTAGAACGCCAATTGGCAGTTTTGGAGGAACATTAGCTCCAGTTAGAACAGACGATTTAGCGGCAATTCCTATTCGAGAATTGATGAAGAGGAACCCAAATTTGGATCCGTCAGCAATTGAGGATTTGATTTTTGGTTGTGCTAACCAGGCAGGAGAAGACAACAGAAATGTTGCGCGCATGGCAGGGCTTTTAGCCGGACTTCCTTGGACAGTAGGTGGCGAAACGGTCAATCGACTGTGTTCATCTGGAATGGCTTCAACTATTAATGCGGCAAGAGCAATTCAAACAGGAAATGGCGATATCTATGTTTCTGGCGGAGTGGAGCACATGACTCGCGGACCGTGGGTAATTTCCAAAGCCAGCCAGCCATTTGGGCGCGATGCCGAAATGCATGACACCAGTTTCGGTTGGAGGTTCATCAACCCTAAAATGCAGGAGTTGTATGGGACAGAAGGCATGGGTCAAACGGCTGAAAACCTTGTTGAGCTGTACGGAATTGAACGTGAAGCACAAGATTTGTTCGCATACAATTCTCACATGAAAGCTGCCGCTGCGAGAGATTCTGGAAGATTAGCTGAAGAAATTGTTGTCGTAGAAATTCCTCAACGCAAAGCAGACCCAATCATCTTTTCACAGGATGAGTTTATCAAACCAAACACTTCGCTTGAAGTACTTGGAAAGCTACGAGCTGCATTTAAAAAAGATGGTTCCGTTACGGCTGGGAACAGCTCTGGATTAAATGATGGTGCAGCAGCTATACTTGTTGCTTCTGATCAGGGTATGAAAGACCATAACCTCAAGCCAATGGCCAGAATAGTTTCGGCTGCTGTTGCAGGAGTTGAACCTAGAATTATGGGAATTGGCCCTGTTTACGCTTCTGAGAAAGCTTTGAAACGAGCTGGACTTACGCTTGATCAAATGGATGTGATTGAGCTGAACGAAGCGTTCTCTGCACAAGCATTGGCATGTACCCGAAAAATGGGCTTAGCTGATGATGATGCTCGTGTGAATCCGAATGGAGGAGCAATAGCTATTGGTCATCCTCTTGGAATGAGCGGTGCTCGTATTCTGCAAACCGCTGCTATTCAACTACAGAAAACGCAGAAGCAATATGCCTTGGTAACGATGTGTATTGGAGTAGGGCAAGGTTATGCCACAATTATTGAGCGTGCTTAAGAATTAGCAGCTAAATAATCATCAATCAATTTTATGTTTGCGGCTTTCTCAGATTCACTCAGAAAGCTTGTTTCAAAGCTGACTTTTGCAACATCGGCCAATTCAACTTTTGTTAGATTCAGCGCTTCAGCAGTCGCTAAATAGTTCGCATTCATATGTCCACCAAAGTAAGCTGGGTCATCCGAGTTGATAGAAGGCTTCAATCCTTTTTCTAGCATTGTTCTGAGCGGATGTTCCTTCAAGTCATCAACCACACATAGCTTTAAATTTGAAAGTGGACAAACTGTGAGTCCCATTTTACGCTTCGCTAATTCTTTTACCAATTCTTCATCCTCTAAGCAGCGGTTTCCATGGTCTAAGCGGTCAATGTTCAGCAGGTTTAATGCTTCCCAAACGTATTCCGCTGGACCTTCTTCTCCTGCATGAGCAACTAGTTTAAACCCTGCTTCTTTGGCTTTTAAATAAACACGTTCAAACTTAGAAGGCGGATTTCCTAATTCCGAGGAGTCCAATCCAATGGCCGTGATTTTATCCTGATGACGTAAACCGTCTTCCAATGTTTTGAAAGCAGATTCCTCATCTAAATGACGAAGAAAACTCATGATTAAAACGGTGGTCATTCCCAACTTTGATTGGGCATCTTTCAACGCTCTGTCAATTCCATTAATTACTGTGTCAAACGGAATTCCACGGTCAGTATGACCTTGTGGGTCAAACATAATCTCGGTATGAATCACATTGTCTAAGTATACTTTTCGGAGATAAGCCCACGTCAGATCGTAGTAATCTTGCTCCGTAGTAAGCACATTCATTCCCTCGTAATAGATGTCTAGAAAATCCTGAAGGTTGCTGAAGTTGTACGCTTCTTTTACTTCTTCCACAGACTTAAACCGAATCTCTTTCTTATTGCGCTGCGCAATTTCAAACATCAACTCAGGTTCAAATGAACCTTCAATGTGCAGGTGTAATTCGGCTTTGGGTAATCCTTCAATAAATTCTTTGATAGATACAGACATGTAATAATTTAATTTGGCGCGGAAGGTAATATTCTTGCCGTTCTTGAAGGTTAAAGTTGCTTAATTTGAACTCAAATTTCTGACGCATGAATCCGAAGGTTGATGAATACTTAGATAATAAGGTCAATGATTGGCAGCGCCCAATTTTGTCAACCATTCGAAGATGTATACTCGAATGTGGTTTAACCGAAGAGATAAAATGGGGCATTCCAAGCTATAATCATCATGGAAACGTAGTGGGCTTTGCAGCTTTTAAAAATCACTGTGGCCTATGGTTTCATGAGGGCGCCATGCTAAAGGATAAAGACAAAGTGCTCATTAATGCACAGGATGGTAAGACTTCTGCCTTGCGGCAATGGCGATTTGTTGAGGGCGATAAGGTGGATGAAAAACTGCTGAAGGCATACGTTTCTGAAGCGGCATTAAACATGGAAAAGGGAATTAAAACACCCAAGAAGAAAATTGAAGTTGTAGTACCAGAATTGCTTCAAAATGCAATGGAAGCCGAACCAGCTGTTTTGGAATACTTCAATTCTTTAGCGCCATCACATAGAAGAGAATATGCTGAGCATATTTCAGAAGCAAAACAGGAAGCAACTAAACTCAGAAGATTAGAGAAGAGCATGAGTCTAATGCGAGAGAAGAAAGGTTTACACGATAAATACAAGAACTGCTAATGATCTACGAATTCAATGGAATGCGACCTAGCATTCATCCGACAGCATTTGTGCACCAAACTGCGAGCGTTATCGGTAATGTTCAAATTGGAAAAGACGTGTATATCGGCCCTGGAGCAGCCATTCGTGGCGATTGGGGTAGAATAGTAATCGAGGATGGCTGCAATGTGCAAGAGAGCTGCACTATTCATATGTTCCCTGGAACAACGGTTTGGCTTCATAAAGGAGCACATGTTGGTCATGGCGCTGTAATTCATGGAGCTACATTAAAAGAGAATTGTTTGATTGGAATGAATGCTGTTGTGATGGATGATGTAGAAGTAGGGGAGAACTCCATTGTTGGTGCGTTGGCATTTGTGCCTGCAAATACGATTATTCCACCCATGAAGATTGCAGTTGGTAACCCCGCCAAAGTGATAAAAGACGTTTCTGACAATATGATTGCTTGGAAAACAGAAGGAACAAAATTGTATCAATCGCTACCGAAGGAAAGCCACGATACGTTAAAAGAACTAGCGTTGGATGAAGTGCTAACCTCCCAGCAAACTTCATCAGAAGACCCTTATAACGGCAAGCAAAAGGCCATGTTTGAGACTTGGGGAAAGACCAAATGAATAGAATTGCCCTAGTTATTGGTGTCGTTTTGCTTATGATAGGCTGTGCTCATATCAGCACCGAACAGGAGTCTAAGGAGGATGTTGCGATAGCAGATACAACTAAATCATTAGCCGTTTTAGTTCAATCTGGGATGACCAAAATCGACACTTCAATTATTTACACTCGTTATTCCGATTATGGGTTGGTTGAAGACCTGAATGGAGATAATTTTCCAGAATTGGTAACGCTAGTCGCCAACTCAAAGACCAACGAAATTGGCTTGCGCATTATTGACGGTAAAGACCGAGGGAATGTGACCATGTTCGGTGCTGGAAACGAAATAAATGGGATGAAAAACCTTCGCTGGATAAAGTTGATGAAAGCAGTGCCAAAAGGATTTTTTATTGCGCCAACCAATATTGATTCTTTAACGGGAGATGTTCTAGGAATAGATTCAATCCGTGGGATTTTCCTTAGAAACATCGCTGTTCAAGTTGCACCGCAGGAGTCACATTCTAGCGCCATTGTTTATTGGAATGGCACAGATTATTCTTGGATGCATCAAGAATTTTAAAAGTCCACCACAGTTTTTAAAGAAAACGCTTAGTCAAATTGTCTTGGTAAAACTGTAAGTACCTATTCCAGTTCAGTCACCGAAACGCTTCCTCCAAGAATTTCAATCGGTTTTTGCTTGTGGTTTTGAATGTAAATTTTTAAGGATTTCATCTCTTTTGGTTGTCCCTCCACCAAGTGACTCACTCCTAAGGTTTTTGGTTTTTTTATGCTAGGTAGGCTTAATTGTAAGTCAGAGTAGTAGATACCCAATATCTCTTTTTTACTATCGAACCTAGTTACTAACCACCATTGCAAAGGTGAAAAATCGGATTTGACTTCAAGTTCAATATCAATCCGATAAACTTGGTTTTTCATCACAGTATCTAGGTGAATATCGGCCAAGTTGATATACAATTCTTTGGAATTAGTGGCAGGTATTTGAATGGCATTCACAACCAACCTCTGTGAGTACGGTTTGCGTTTAAATAACACAGTTTGAAGATGGGAATCGTAAAGACAAGTGTCGTAGAATTCCTCAAGCAATTCTATATTTTCCAATCCAGAAAGCTGCTTATTGTAAATGATAAAATCTGAATAGCTAGATTCTTGATTAGGAACTATGTTGGGATACAAAACAGGTTCTAAGAGCCCATCTCTGAAAGAAAGGTTTACGGTTTGATAAATTGGAGCAGATACTGTAGGAGGTTTATGGTATTCCTGTTGCCATTTACGCAAAACATGGTGAAAGTCATTTGGAATAGCCTCGGTCTTCCACCTAACAGAATGTGTAGTGCCTAAAGTGGTAGAAAAATGAATAAACAACACGAGCGGTAAGATTGTGGTAGAAATTTTTAGCCAATTAGGAGAATTGTCAATCTGATTCCCCCG
>ERZ889078.2120-NODE-2120-length-14476-cov-6.775674_pt1 | contig 14476 bp, 11 predicted proteins | sample MGYA00521266_ERZ889078 | MGnify/ENA primary metagenome ERZ889078 (study PRJEB32303, sample SAMEA104408618) | aquatic metagenome | biome: Brackish water; feature: Pelagic; material: water | place: Baltic Sea | collected 2014-06-16T06:34:00 | depth 76,534 m ...
CGTCCCGGACCTGCTGGATGCTGCTGTTCGGTCGCTGTTTTTTTCGTGGTGGACGGAACGATGACCAAGGCCCGCACGCCGCGTCGTTGGGCGCGGCTGTGCGGCACGGCGCCGCGCGGCTCGCTCGAGCGTGGTCCCCTGTCGTCATCGGCGCTCCACGGCGACCAGGGGATCGCGGCAGGGCGAGCGCGCAATCGCCTGCGATGGTTACGGATCTTGCGGGCGCCCTGTGGTGACGTCGCTGCTTGGCGTGACACGTCTTCCGAACTGTGGAAAAAACCGCGTCGTGGAGGCTTGATGGCGGGTCTTCTGGGTGGCGACGTGCGCCAAAGTGTGAAGCGATATGGCCTGACCCTCATGGTCGCAGGAGCAGCGATGGGGCGGATGAACGTCAAGCGAGCGGTGATGTGGTTGGTGGCCGCGGCGGTGTTGACCAGCAACGTCGGCTGTCGACAGATCCTGATGGCCCGGAGCCGCGCCGCGCACGACCGCGAGGCAGCGACGGCGAAACAGGCGATAGGCGCCTTTAACGCCGAATTCAAGTCTGCGTTTGACGACGGTCGCTGGCAAGACGCCGCGGCGACGTTCACGCCCGAGCGGGCGGTCACGCTGAAGCGCTACGGCGCTTGGCGGGGCAACATGGAGCGCCTCTGGTACCGCTTGCGCGGGCTCGCGCGGAGCAGCGCCGGCCGCCGTGACTTCGGCCGCGCTGTGGCGCTCTGCGAAGTGATGGACGCGGTGCCGGTTGAGCCGCGCCTGAGGCGCTCCATCGATGCGGAGAAGGCCGAGAATACGACGCGTCGGAACGCGGCAGTAGCCCACTGGAACGAAAAAATGGCGCCCGCGAAGGCCGATGAGGCAGCTGGCAGGCCAGCGTGCGCCGCGGCGCGTTACGCCGCCGCCTACGGCGCGCCCGACGACCGCACGGCGGCCGCAACGCGGGCGAATGTCTGCGACATGATCGCCAAAGCCGCGGCACCTTGGGTCATTCGCGTGCACGTCGCGCAAGGCAGCGCGGGCGGGGGCGCGGGACAAGCGGCGCTGATGGCGTCGATGCGTTCGACGATCGCGGCCGCGGTGTACGGTCCGAGCGTCAAGCTCGTCGACGATGCAAAGATCGCGGACGTGACCATCATCTACGGTCTTGGCCCAGAGCGCGTCGAGAAGACGACGAAAGTGGAACAGCGCCGCGGTCAGTACGTGTCGGGCAAGAAGCGACGACCGAACCCGAAGATCCCCGAGCTGCGCAAGGAGATCGCTGCGCTCGACAAGGAGGCCAAGTGGCAGCGCGCCACGGCCGCTCGGATCAAGTGCAGCTCGGGTCCGTGCAAATCCCGCATCGCCGCGCTCAACAGCGCCAAGAGGGCGCAAGATCGGCGCAACAGCAAGGCCAAACAGCTCGCCAGCACGCCTGCGATGGCCAACGTCGCGGTCCGCAGCGAGATGACCTACAAGGTCACACTGCACGTCACCACCCTCGTTCAGCCGGTCCTCGTCGAGACACGGACAAAGGCGGCAAGCGCAACAAGACCAGCATCAAAATGACGCAGTGGGCGGCATCACAGCAACATCCAGCCGTGCGCGAGCTCGGCATCGCCGCTTCCGTGCCGAAGCCCATCGCGGCGGAGTCGCTGCGACCCAAGCTGCACAAGGCGATTCAGGTCTCCTCGCCCTATCTCGTCTACAATAACCTGGAGGCGCGCAACACCAAGTTGGCCGACAAGGTGAAGGCGAGCACCGGCGTGCAACGGGCTGAATGGATCGCCACGTGGATCGCGGTGAACCCAAAGGCGAAGGCCTCCAACATTACGTTCGCCAACAAAGAGTTGTGGACGCTGCTCAAGGTCGCAAACGCCGGCAGCAGCCTCGCCAAGCAGGCGGGTGTCTGCGCCGTAGGCGCGAAGTGACAGCAGAAAAAAGCCAAGGAGCCGCCCCGTGTCGACGACCGAATCCACCACCTCCGCGCCACCCGACAAATCCGGCCTGTTCGCAAACATTCGCCGCGACATCCCAGCCGGCATGGTCGTCTTTCTCGTCGCCCTGCCCCTCTGCCTAGGCATCGCTCAAGCCTCTGGCGCGCCCCTCCTCGCAGGCCTCATCTCCGGCATCGTGGGAGGCCTCATCGTCGGCGCCTTCAGCGGCTCGCAGCTCAGCGTCAGCGGCCCCGCCGCCGGCCTCGCCGTCATCGTCGCCACCGGCGCGACGGAGTTGGGCTTCACCGGCTTGCTGCTCGCCACCGTGCTGGCCGGGCTGTTTCAGATCATTCTGGGCGCGCTCCGCCTGGGCACGATCGCCCACTTCTTCCCGAACGCCGTCATCAAGGGCATGTTGGCCTCCATCGGCGTCCTGATCATCCTCAAGCAGCTGCCCCACGCCGTTGGGTTTGACTCGAACTACGAGGGCGACCAAGCCTTCTTCGAGTCCGACGGCCACAACACGTTCACGGCTTTGGTTGACGCGCTCGGCGCCCTCTCGCTACCGGTGACCCTGATCTCGCTCGCCTGTGTCGCCGCGTACCTGCTGTGGCCTATGCTCCAACGCGGTGTGCTGCAGTACGTGCCGCCGGCGCTCGTTGTCGTTGTGCTCGGCGCCACGCTCGCGACCGCGCTGGGCTGGTTGATGCCTGATGCCGGCCTGAGCGCCGATCACCTCGTCTCCTTGCCGATCTTCGACAAAGTCGGCGACGCCGTCGGCGCAATCCGCCTCCCTGAATTCGGGCGCATCGGCGAAGCCAAGGTCTGGGCGACGGCGATCACCATCGCGATCGTCGCCAGCCTTGAGACCCTGCTGTCGCTCGAGGCCGTCGACCGCCTCGATACCCACCGCCGCATCTCGCCGCCTAACCGCGAGCTCATGGCTCAGGGAGTCGGCAACATCGTGGCTGGGCTGCTGGGCGGGCTGCCTGTGACCAGCGTCATCGTGCGCAGCTCGGCCAACGTGGCGGCTGGCGGTCAAACACGGATGTCGGCCATGGTGCATGGGCTGTTGCTGTTGGTCGGCGTACTCTTCTTCGCGGCCGCGCTGAACCACATCCCACTGGCGGCGCTGGCGGTGGTGCTCATCTTTGTCGGCCTCAAGCTGACGCCCGCCTCGCTGTGGGTGGCCATGTGGCGGGCCGGCCTGACGCAGTTCATCCCTTTTGCCGTCACCATCGGCGCCGTGATCTTCACCGACCTGCTCAAAGGCACCCTCATCGGCCTTGGCGTCGGCGTCGTGTTCGCGATTCGGCAGCAGCAGCAAGGCGCGATTGTGGTGGTCAGCGACGCCGGTCGAACGCTCATTCAGCTCAGCAAAGATCTGACGTTCCTCAACAAACCTCAGCTCAAAGAGATCCTCGCGGCGATCCCAGCTCACCAGCATGTCATCATCAATCGCACCGCCGTCGATTTTCTTGACGACGACATCGAGGAGATCCTGCTCGACTTCGACGAGTGCTGTAACGAGCGCGACATCACCGTGCAGATCCAGCTCTCCCTCCGAGATGTGGAGCGACGCGCAGCACTTGAGGCCACCCACGCCGCCATCGATGGCATCCCAGCCAAGACCGCACACAAGGACGCCGCATGAGCCAGCCCACACAGCCCACACAGCCCACACAGCGTCATCGCGCTGACATCTGTGATAGCGACCTGCTGTTGCTGCAAAACAAGGCGTGGGCCCAAGCCATGGTCGGCCGAGATGCGCGCTATTTCGCCCGATTGTCGGACACGCAGTCGCCGAAGTTCCTCTGGATCGGGTGCGCTGACAGTCGCGTCGCGGCGGACACCATCACCGGTACGCAGCCAGGCCAGCTTTTTGTGCACCGAAACATCGCCAACGTCGTGGTTCACACGGACCTCAACCTCCTGAGCGTGCTGGCCTACGCCGTGGAGGTGCTTGAGGTGGAGCACGTCATCGTCTGCGGACATCACGGCTGCGGCGGCGTGAAGGCGGCGATGACACAAAGGGACTACGGGCTGCTCAATAAGTGGCTGCTGAACATCAAAGAGGTGTACGCCCATCATATCGAGGAGCTGGAGGCGGTGCCTGCTGGCAAGCCGCGCGAAGATCGTCTGTGTGAGCTCAACGCCGTCTCGCAACTTCAGAATCTGGCGAAGACGTTGATCATTCAGAAGGCATGGAACGAGCGCGGCGGACCCTTCCTGCACGCGTGGGTCTATGATCTCGGTGACGGGGTGTTGCACCAGCTCGACTCGCTCGGCCCGGATCATCAGGTGGCGAGCCCGTTCCGACTCGACATGCCCGAGGAGGGCTGAGGAGCCACCGTGTCGTCGACCGTCCCATCGCGCAAGGCCCTGACCACCTCAGACGCCATCCGGCGCGCGTCCGGTGGGCCATTGCATGACGACCGACTTGGCCTCGTGCTCAGCGGCGGTGCCGCCCGCGGTGCCTATGAAGCCGGGGTTTTGCGCTTCGTCTACTGCGATTTGGCGCCGAGGCTAGGCTGGACGCCATGGCCGTGGGTGATCAGCGGCACCAGCGTCGGCGCGCTCAATGGCGCCTTCGTCGCCGGCAGGCAAGCGCGTTACGTCAAGCGCCTGAGTCGAATCTGGCAGAACATGCGCATCGGCGATGTGTACCGTCTCCCTGAAGGCGGCCTGTTTCAGGTCCTGCGCGAGCTGCTCTGGCCGCAGCAGCTGAGCGCGTTCTTGGATCCGTCGCCGCTTGCGGAGTTGATCCGAGACAAGCTGCCTTGGGCCGCGATGCGCAACGTGCTCGACACCGGCGAGATGGGCGCGTTCATCATCGCGACGACGGACCTATCGAACGGGAACAACACGTTGTTCGTAGATAGCATCGCGCCCGAGCTGGACTGGCGCCTGCTGCCGGGCACGCGGTTGGAGCGCGCCGTGCTGAGCTACGAACACTTCATGGCGAGCGCGGCGCTACCGCTGCTGTTTCCGCCCGTGCGCGTCGGTGACCACTTGTTCGTTGACGGCGCCCTACGCCAAAACACGCCGCTGCGTCCCTCGCTCCACGCGGGGGCGACGCGCGTGCTGGTCGTGGGTCTGCAAGCCAGCGAAGCGACCATCGCCGCGCGACCGCTGCTCCGCGCGGTGCCGTCGTTGCCATTTCTGGTCGGCAAATCCCTCAACGCCCTGCTGCTCGACCCCGTGTCGCGCGATGTCCACCATGCCGAGACGATCAATCGGCTGGTAAGTTGGGGAACGGACCACTTCGGGCCCGAATTTGCGGTCCAGCTGACGCGAGACCTGGGTGTGCGACGGGTCGAGCTGCTGACGCTACGGCCACGCACCGACATTGGTCGGCTCGCGGCCGAAGTGTTCCGCGCCACCCCGCCGCGGGTGGACGGCCGGCTGGGCTGGCTGCTCAATCAAATCGCAGACCGCGCAAATGACTCGGAGGGGGAGAGCGATCTGCTGAGCTACGTGCTCTTTGACCAAGCGTATACCGGCCAACTGGAGCAGCTGGGGTGGGAGGACGCGCGGGATCAGGAGGACGAGCTGGCGGCGTTCTTCTGTGGCGCCTCCGACTGTGGCGCCTCGGACGGTGGCGCCTCGGACGGTGGCGCCTCGGACGGTGGCGAGCGGGCGACCGACGGCGGGCCAGCGTCCGGCCGACCGGGATGAGGGGGTTGGCGCTGGTCCGAGCGAATCGGGACGCGCGAGCCTCGCGACACGCCGTGTGGCGCGAAAAGCGCGCTGATGGGCGTTCTCGCGCACGAAGATCCCCACTGGACGCGACCGCTGGCCTCAACGCACCCGCACCGCCGTCTTGCGGTCGGACGATCCACCCACCAACACCAGGGCCGCGTCGCCAGCGAAGCTGAGGGTGCCCTGCCCCACGAGTTGAAACGCGCCCTCGGTCGCGACCACGCCCGCTGGCGTGCCGGTTTTCGGGGTCCAAGTGCCGGTTGTCGGTGTCGCGCTCAAGGCACCGGCGTTCCAGGTGGTGGTCATCGCGCCATCGGTCCACGCGCTGGCGCCGCCACGATACAGCCACAGTTCACGTGTATCACCGGCATCGACCTGATTCGGCACGGTCTGGCCAGGGATCCGCGTCAGGGTGTCGACGCCGTCGGGCAGCAACACCAGCACGGTCCCGGCCGGCACAAACGCCGGAATCTCGGTCATTTTGGCGACGACCGTCACCTCGACACCACCCGCACCGGCGACGCGTTTCGCGCCGCCCAGCAGCGGCCACCACGCGCCTTCGGGGAGCCACACCTGCCGCGCCGTCGCGCCTTTGGTGACGATGGGCGCCACCAGCAGCCGGTCGCCGAGCAGATAGCTGTCTTTGCTCGTCCAGGCGCGCGCCTCCGCCGGAAAGTGCAGCGCCAGCGCGCGCATGAGCGGCGCGCCGGTGGCGCGATTTTGGTCTGCGAGACCGCGAAAGTAAGGGAACAGACGAATGTGAAGACGCGCCCAGAAAGCAAAGTGCGCCAGCGTCTCGGCGTCAGAATCCCAACGCCAGTTAGCGCCGGCGCTTTTGCCGTGGTGTGTCCGCATGACGGGCGACAGGGCACCGAAGCTGGTCCACCGAAAGAAGAGCTCCTTGTCGCTCGGTTCGGTGAAGGCGCTCATGTACCCGGCGATGTCGTGGGCGAAGTACGGAAACCCCGTGACGCCGAGGCCGATGGCCATCGGGATCACGGAGGGCAAGCCGTCGCCTTCGGTGAAGTCGGTCTGCTGGTCACCGGCCCACATCACATCAACCAACGGCTGGCTGCCCAACCAGCCGCTGCGGACGAAGAACAGCCGTTCAACGCCGTCCTTTGCCGTGGCGGCGTCAAAGATGTCGCGGTTGAGCTGCTGATACCACACGGGGTACGGGTTGTGAGCGAGCATCGGGTCGCTGCCGTCGTGCAGCTCGCAGTCGGTCGGCGCCCACTCAGCGAAGTCAGCCATCCAGCCATCCGCGCCCAAGCCGAACCCCTCAGCGTAGATGGATTTGGCCCACGTCACGCCGTCCGGGTTGGTCAAGTCGAGCAGCGAGAAGAGGTCTCCAGTTGGGCCCAAGTAGCGATACGGCACCTTCGTTCCGGTCTCATCGCGCTTGTGGAAGCAATACCCCTTGGCGATCGCTTCCGGATAGACGTCCGCCGTGCTGCTCAGGAAGGTGTTGTGATAGGTCAGAAACTTGAAACCCAAGCCATGTAAATCTTTGGCGAGTTGAGTGAAGTCTGGGTACAGCTTGGTGTCGAGCCGCCAGTCTTCCTCCAAGGTGTAGTCCACGCCGCTGCCCACACCGCCGCGCCAGTCCTCCGTCCAGATCACCGACGACGCGACGCCTTCGTCACGGAGCTTCTTCGCCACGGCGCGCACCTTGGCTGAGCCGCCGACCGCGTCGAGCCAGGGGGCGAAGGTGAAGTCGGGCGGCAGACGCGGGCGGCCCAGCCAGGCCGTCAGCTTGTCGAGGATGACCAGAGGCGTGGCGCCCGTGAAGACACGCACCTTCAAGCGGCCTTCCCAGCTCTCGATACGGACGACATTGTCAGCTTCCGAACAAAGATGAAAAATCGCGCGCGCTGGCGTCTCCAGCACCAGCGCGTAGCCCTTGCTGGAGAGGTAGATCGGCATCGGGGTGTGCGTGGTGTGTCGGCTTCCAAAGACGATCCACTCGGGCGGGCGCTCGCTGCCTGGCTTCTTGGTGATGCCGTCTTCGGAGACCCAGAGCGGTACGCTGCGACCGCGGTGGTCCACATCGAAGCTCTGGCCGCCGAGGCCGATAAAATGCTCGTCGGGCTGGCACGGAAAAGCGATGGACGCGCGGTTGTGGTCGCCAGAGGCCGTAATCTCAAGCGCTACGCCGCCAGTGATCGACGCTAAGCGTCCCGTCGCCACCACGGCGCCAGTGGCGTCGCGGGCGTTAAAGGTCGCCTCGGGGGTCGCGCCGGACGGTTTGGTGACGATCAGCTCCGCGATTGTGGCGACGCCCTGCCAAGGCGTCGCGTCGGCCTCCGTGATCTTGAAGGCGCCAAACTTCATCTCGGTGCTGCCCTTGGCCTTGCGCAGCGCCAAGCCGACGAGCGGCGGGCCGCTAGCCGGGGCGGGACCGAGTCCAAGCAGCGTCACCGGGCCCAGGGTGATGCGCTGCGTGTCGATGTCCACTGCGCCGATTTTGGCGGCGCCATCACCCGTCGCGAAGCGTGTTGGCGGCGATTCAGGTTCAGCGCTGCACCCTGGCAGCCACGCCACTATCGTGACCGCGGCCAGCGCCAAAATCCCGAAAGACCGGGAAGATCTGGGCGTCCACAGTCGCAGCGGACGGCTCGGCGGCGAGACGTGCTGAGCCTGGCGAAGGGAAAGATCGTGCATGCGGCGCTCCCGGGGTCTGACGGCCCGGAAGGTAGCACCGCGCGCGGCAGGGTGTCTTGCGGGCTGGACGCGGCGACAGCGCCTAACCGCGCCGCCAACGACGTGTCAACAACCCAAGCACCCACGGCACGGCGCTCGCCGTCGCCACGATGGTCCAGCCGAGCGCGCCAGGGTTCGTTAGCCGTAACAGCGCGGCGGCGGGCGGGTAGTAGACCGCGATCCCGAGCAGCACGAGACACAGGAGCACCGCCCCCCACAACCAGCCATTTCGCATCACGTCATTGCGCAGCACCGGCGCCGCCGGGTCGGCCATGTTGAAGGCGTGCACGAGCTGGGCGATGGCGATCGTAAGAAACGAGATGGTCACCGCGACCGGCTCAGGCAGGTGAAACACAAACAGCGCCAGGCCGAACGCGGTCAAGACGCTCACGGAGATAACGCCAGCCCACAACGCGATCTCACGCCAGTGGCGCCCCGTCAGCACGTGCTCTGAGGCCGGCCGCGGCGCCCGCTGCAGCACCGTCGCGTCGCCGGCGCAAGCACCCAGCGCGAGCGCGGGGAAGACGTCGGTGACGAGGTTGAGAAAGAGGATTTGGAGCGGCAGCAGCGGCATCGGCAGCGGTGACGCGGCGGCGAGTCCGATCACGAGGATCTCGCTGAGATTGCACGACAGCAGAAACACGGTGAAACGGCGGATGTTGATGAAGATCACTCGGCCCTGCTCGATAGCCGCCACGATGCTCGCGAACGAGTCGTCCTCCAGCACCATGTCCGCGGCCTGCCGGGCGACCTGCGTGCCGCGCTTGCCCATCGCGACCCCAATGTCGGCCTGTCGAAGCGCCGGGGCGTCGTTGACCCCGTCGCCCAGCATCGCCACGGTGTGCCCCGCCGCCTGCCAAGCGCGGATCGCCGCCAGCTTCTGCTCCGGGCTGGTGCGCGCCAACACGTGGGCCGTCACCAGCTGCTCCGGCGACGCGTCCTCACCCTGATCTCCCCGCAAAACCGGCTGATCCGCGTTGTCGATGACGCCGGTCGCCAGCGCGATCGCGAGCGCCGTGGAAGGCGAGTCACCCGTCGCCATCACCACATGCACGCCCGCTGCGCGACACTGGGCGATCGCAGCTTTGATGCCGGGCCGGGGCGGATCGCGGAGGGCGACCAAGCCGAGCAACGTCAGCGCCTCGTAAGGCGGCTCGTCCGGGCTGGCGGGCTGCCTCTCTGCCAGCGCGATCACCCGCATACCCTGGCCGCCGAGCGATTGGGTGTGCGTCAACACGACCGCGCGGCCAGCGTCGTCAAGCGGCGTCGGCGCTCCCGCCACAAGCGTGTGCGCACACGCGCCTAGCACCGCAGCCGGGCCGCCTTTCACGGCGAGCAGCGTCTCTCCTTCAGCGTTGCGATGCCATGTCGCCATCATCCGCAAATCCGGATCAAACGCCGCGGCGGCGACCTCAGGCCACGCCTCGAGCAGCGCCGTGCGTTCGAGGCCCCACACCTGGGCAGCGCGAAGCAGCGCGATCTCCATCGGGTCGCCAACGCCGGTCTCGCCGTCGGCGTCGAGCTCAGCGTCGGCACACAGCGCGCCGGCACGAAGCGCTCTCATGACGGCGTCGCGGACCGGCTGCGACAACCCTGACTCAACCTCCTGCAACGCCACCAGCGCCTCCTGTTGCGGCAGCGACACGTGGACGGCGGACATGCGATTCTCGGTCAACGTGCCCGTCTTGTCGGTCATCACGACGCTCGTCGAGCCGAGCGTCTCCACCGCCGCCAAGCGCTCGACCAGCACGTTGCGCTGCGCCATGCGCCACATCCCGCGGGCCAGCGCCAACGTCGCGACGATGGGCAGCCCCTCGGGCACGGCGGCGACGGCGAGCGCGATGACAGTCTGCAGCACCACGAGCGGATCGCGACCGGCGGCGACGCCTGCCCCAGCCACAAGCACGGAGACGCCGAGCGTGACCCACACGAGCCGGTGACCGAGCCGGTCGAGCTGCGCTTCGAGTGGCGTGCCGTCCGTGCCAGCGCTCGCGACGAGACGCGCGATGTTGCCGAGCTCGGTGTCCATGCCGGTCGCCACGACGACACCGACGGCCGCGCCCCGGGTCACGGACGTGCCCTTGTAGACCATGCCGTCCCGGCTAGCGACGGCCGCGTCCGGTGCCGAGACGTCCGCTGTGCGCACGACGGCCTCGGACTCTCCGGTCAACATGGACTGATCGATCTGCAGCCCAGACGCCTCGACAAGTCGAAGGTCCGCCGAGGCCACGTCTCCGCCCTCCAGCACGACGACATCGCCCGGCACGAGCTCACGGGCCGACAGCACGGACAGCACGCCGTCGCGCCGCACGGTGGCGAGCGTGTCGCCCATCGCCCGCAGCGCCTCCATGGATCGCACCGCACGCAGCTCGGTGAAAAAACCGATGCAGGCGTTCAGCAGCAGCACCACCCCCACGGCGATCCCTTCCGGCCATTCCCCGAGGATGAAACTCAACACCATCGCGGCGACAAGCAGCGCCACGAGGATGTTGGCGAACTGACTCACCCAGATTCGCCAAGCGCTTCGGCCCTGCTTTTGCGTCTCAAGATTGGGACCGAACGTCACTTGCCGTGCGGCGACCTCATGCGCCGAGAGCCCCGCCTCGGGCGCGGTCTGAAGGGCGAGACAGGTCTCGGCTCCTGTGAGGCTCCAAGGCCGCGGCGGTAGATCTGTTCGTTTCATGGGGCCAGTGTGCCGCGCTTTCGGGGCGGTTGGAGCGGCTGAGTCGTAGCGCCATCATAGGAGCGCGACCACGCCGTCGCGACGAGTTTCGCCCGCACCTCGCCACCAAGATGGGTTTCGCCCGCGGTTGTACGCGGCGCGGACAGCCCTAGCATAAGGGTCCAGGAGGCGGTCATGGCAAAGCAAGTGACAAAGACATCCGAGTTTCGCGCGCTGTTTGCGTCGACTCGAACGATCGCGGTCGTGGGCGCCCACAGCGAGCCGTCGCGGGCGGCGTACTACGTGCCGGAGTACCTGTTTGAGCAAGGGTTTCGCATCATCGCGGTCAACCCGAGCCAGGTCGGGATGCTGATGTGGGGCGAACCCGCCTACGCGACGTTGGCCGAGATCCCTGGGCCTGTGGATGTCGTGTGCGTGTTCCGGCGCAGCGACAAGGTCGGCGACCATACAAAGGATCTGCTGGCGATGGCGCACCGACCCACCACCGTCTGGTTGCAGCTCGGCATCACGAACCAGCCATTCGCCGCGCGCATGGTGGCTGAGGGCATCGACGTTGTGCAGGACCGCTGCATGCTGGTCGAGCACAAAGCCTTGGGCCTGGGCGCCACGGGCTAACGGCCACGCTCGCGGCCGGCACCAGCGCCGCGGATGAAGCCGAACCGACCACCCCACAACGCCTAGCTTGAAAGGCAACGGCGAGGCGCACACGAGCACGACGGCTCCGTAGCGCCGTCGTGTGGATGCAGATGGCCAGTCCGATACATCGTCTACGCGCACGGCGTCTCTGCCTGTTGGCCAGCGCCGTCATCGGTGTCGCCGCGGCGGGGTGTCCGGCTTTGGCCGCCACCCCTGCCCCTATTAGCGCCACTGAGACGTCGGCCAGCGCCACCGCGCCGTCCGACACGCAGCCGCAGTCGCCACAGACGTCGCGTCAGCGCCTCGGCCCGACGTCACCTGTCGTGCGCACGCCCGACTGGCGCAACCACCTCTTCGCCGCCCTCGGCGGCCAGGCCACCAACCTCGTGATTTGGCTGCCGTCGCGCTACTTGTTCAACAGTGACTTCGCCTACATCAGCACGACCTCAATCCGCAGAAACCTCAGCACATCTGTCGCCTTCGACGACGACCGATTCCTCACCAACCAGTTCGGCCACCCCTACCAAGGCGGGCTCTACCACGCGTTTGCGCGCGCCCAAGGCCTCAGCTTCACCACCAGCGCGCTGTATGTGCTGCTCGGCAACGTGACCTGGGAGCTGCTGATGGAGTCTGAGTTGCCGTCGATCAACGACCTCATCACGACCCAGGTCGGCGGCATCGCCTGGGGTGAAGTGACGTGGCGCCTGGCCTCCCGCGTGCTCGACAACAACGCGACGGGCGCGGAACGGTTTGCCCGCGAGCTCACGGCGTTGGTGATTCAGCCCGGTCTTGGGCTGACGCGCCTCGTCACCGGTCGGGCGTTTGCCAGCGGCCCCGCGCCACGGATGAACGACCTGTCCGTGCGGCTGCAGGCGGGGACGGTGGGGGTGCGCAGGGATGACGGCCTGCGCGGGGTTGGCCTCAACGCTCGTCTGGAGGCGAAGCAGGGCCATGTGGAGAAGCTCCCCGCCAATTTCGGCGCCTTCGAGATCTACGAGGCCCAGCTCGGCGTCGTGTTCACCGGCCCAGCCCAGCAGCCGCTACGGCGCGCAGATCTGCACATCTCCGGGCTGCTTGGCGGCGCGAGACTCAGCCGAAACGGCCGCCAATACGGGGTTTTCGGAGCATTTATCGATTTCGACTTCTTCGCATCGAACGTGCTCGACCTTGGCACCTCCGGCGTCGGGCCTGGCCTCGCGTTGACCCTCTCGCCGAGCTCAAAGTGGCGTTTCGACGTGGAGACGATGATGCTCGTCCACTTCGGTGGCGTGACGGCGGAGTACACCAGCATCGCCAACCGCAACTACGATTTCGGCGTGGGATTGGCGGCGAAGGTGGACATGCGTCTCACCCGCGTCGGCCTTGGCGAGCTGTTTCTCCGGGCGAATCGCTACGAGTTCAAGATCGTCTCGGGCCGGTCTGGCCGCCAGTTCACCGGGCTGCTCAACGGCGGCGTCCGTGTCGACCTGTCGCGTCGTGTCCAACTCAGCGTCTCTTTTGGACTCATCGACAGCCACGCCCGCAACGACGGCCTCCCAGCGGTTGACGCGCTGCAGCGTGGCGGCGAGCTCCTGCTGGGGTGGCACATGTAGACCTGCGCTGCCCAGGGCGCCCACAGAGGTCCAATATACGCAAATGACTGGACTTGGCGGCCCAGAACCACTACTTGAGGCTGGCGGCACGGAGAGCTGTGCCGCAGTCGCCACACGGCGACCGCCGCAAACCCCAGGGTTGCGGCTTTCCAGCGACCAGGGAGACGTCACAATGGGCATTCATCACACGCACAAGGCCGGTGCCGGCGACCGCGCCATGAAGAAAGAAGCGAAGGAAGCAGCTCGCCGCGAGAAGGTTCGCGCGCGCCAAGAGGCCAAAGCGAAGGAAGAAGAAGAGAACAAGTTCAAGGTCTCCTAGCAGGCACAGACGGGCTGGTCCGAGCTTCATTTTCCTCGGACTGGCGCCCACGCAGCGGCCTGCCCCGTGGCCGCGCCGTCGGCCTTCCAACAGCGCCGGCCGTGGTGTACCTGTGGCGCCCTCATGCAGCACATTTACCCGCCAAGACCCTTCGTTATCCGCCTCGCCCTCGTGCTACTGCTGGGGCTCAGCCTGCCGCTGCTGCTGCAAGGCTGTGACGAGGCCAGTCGCGCGCGCCGCGCCGCACGTGGCAAACCCCTCGACCGGTTTGAGCTCCCGGTGCCAGCGGGCGCGCCGGTTCGCGTCTTCACGTCGCGACGCGGTCCACAGCCCGTCGACCGCCCGCAGGCTGTTTTCATCGAGGTGCAGCTCACGTCCGGCGTGCTCTCCATCGCGACTCAGGTCTCTGGTGTGCATGGCATCGCGGTGGTTGGCGGTGACCGACTCAATCACGGCTCAGCGAGCCGCACACGCAAGCTCTCACGCGCCATCACGGCGACGCTGCGGCCCGGCAGCCGCGGGAGCTTGCTCATCGACGTCGCCTGGCAGCTGTCGATCGACGGGGAGCTGCGACAGGTTCAGGTCGCCTTGCCGCTGCCCGCAGCGGAGGTGCCCGCCGTAGCCGTGCCCGCAACGGGTGCGCAAACCACGGCGCCATAACCGACGCACATTCAATACTTGACGATTGGCTACTTGATGTTCGTGGTATTGATGACGCGTCGGCAAGCGCCCAATCGCGCGGCCGCAGCTTGAGGTCTCGGGTAGTTGCGCCTAGCCTCGCGCCTTGACTACCGCGGAGATTGTCATGATGCGTGTCCTCAGTTTTGCCCTCATGGCGTCGATTTTTGTCCTGGGCTGCGGCAGCGCACCGATGAAGCAAGGCGCGACCCTCGCCGAGAAATCAGCAAAAAAGGCGGCCGATGACACG
>ERZ889078.2121-NODE-2121-length-14475-cov-7.194591_pt1 | contig 14475 bp, 13 predicted proteins | sample MGYA00521266_ERZ889078 | MGnify/ENA primary metagenome ERZ889078 (study PRJEB32303, sample SAMEA104408618) | aquatic metagenome | biome: Brackish water; feature: Pelagic; material: water | place: Baltic Sea | collected 2014-06-16T06:34:00 | depth 76,534 m ...
AAAGAATTTAATATTTCATTTACAATCCAATCAGGTGTAAAAACTTGTCCAAGTGTTTTATGTTTCATTTTATTACCAGCTATAAGATTAAAATTGTTTCTATTATATAATATTTCTCTTATTTATTCAATTTATAATAAATCGTTTTCGGAGCGATAGCGGAGAAAACACCATATTACCCCCCTCTTTAAAAATTAAAAAAATCAAATTCCTTATTTCTTAAAGCCCACCAAAAACATTTTAAAAACAAATTTTTCAAAAATATGTCGCCTAACAGTGTGTTTACGCACCTATTGACATCATAGCTAAATTTAGCCAACATGTAAATAATAATCATTAATCAGAAGCGATTATGAATGCCGCGTGCCCCGTTTGAGATTTATCTCTAATGGGGTTAGAAATTCACAATAATATATTTTTATATTAAAGTGAAATTAACGGTTTAGACATTATAATACAGGTGTATTTTTAATAATTAATTTCTAATGGTATGAAAAGCGATAATAAGGGTTTACAAAAGCCTGATTTTTTGGCCAATAACCATCCTTTGGCCACACTGGCGCAGGAGTTGATAATTAGAGGATTTTCTCGCCGAACTATTAAGAGTTATTTAGCCCACAATCAGAAATTTTTAGATTTTGCTCACAAATCAGCCAGAGAGGCTAGCTCACAAGATATCAAAAATTATTTGCTTTATCTAAAGAGTAAAAATTATTCTAACACCTCTTTAAATAGTGTTATCTCAGCTTTAAAGTTTTATTACGAACAGATTCTCCATCGGAAGCTGTTTTTTAATATTCGTCGTCCCAAAAAAGAAAAGTTTTTGCCTATAGTTTTGACAAAGCTAGAAATTATAAAAATTATCAACTGTGCTAGCAATATCAAACACAAATTACTTTTGTCTTTGCTCTACGGCTCAGGATTAAGAGTATCAGAAGTAGTAAAGCTAAAAATTATTCATTTGGATATGAATAGTAGAAGTCTATTGGTCAAAGATGGTAAAGGCAGTAAAGATAGATATACTTTACTCAGTGATATTAGCTCAAAATTTTTGAATTTATATTTGCCAAAATTACCAAGTGAACAAAAATATCTGTTTGGTGGTCAGATTGAGAAGAGCCATCTCAGTCAAAGGAGTGCTCAAAAAATTTTTGATCAAGCTGTAGAGAAATCAAAAATAAAAACAGACGCTAGCTGTCATAGCCTGCGTCATAGTTTTGCTACTCATTTATTGGAGAACGGACTGGATATTCGTTTTATTCAAAAACTATTGGGTCATAGTAGTATCAAGACTACTGAAAAATATACCAAGGTCGCTCGCAATTTTTTTCAAAATATAAATAGCCCCTTAGATTAAAGTTTATTTTATTTAATCAACTTCTCTTTTCGCTGCTTTTTAATAGACACCACAAATGCGATCAATTGTAGTGCGACCACACTTATTGCTATTGTTACAGCAGTATAGCCAAACCAATCAGGGCCTATCTCGCCATGGGTTGAGAAGAATTGGAAATAAGCAAAATGTCCGGCCACAAGATAAAATACTACATAAGTCATACCATGGAGCCATTTCCAAGCTCTCACACCAAGAAATAAGATTACCTTACCAAAAGAAGTAGCAGTTAGTATCAAGGCCCAGAACAAAGCAATCAATCCAAGAAAATTGGCCAGTCCATAGCCTGAGCCACCTATTTTTATCAAGGCTGAAAGAGGTCTACCGGTTAGTACAATTATAAAATGAGTTAAGGCTGTGAGAGCAAACCAAATGCCCAGCTCACCCCGCCAACTCCAAGGAGTAGCTAGAGGAGATGAACTTTTGGTAGGTTTTTTTAGTCTCATCAGTGGACCAATGACTAGAATCATAGATAGGAGTATAAATGAAACCCTACCAAATGATGTAGATAGAGGTATCTCAAGTAGATATCTTGAGATGGCAACCAATGCCAGAGAGAAGACGCCTACTATTAGGTGTTGTTTCGGTGTGTTTTTTATGTCCATAATTTTAGGTTAACTATTAGATGTTTATATGTTAGATTATACATTATAATAAAATTATTATGAAGTTCCATTTTTAATATTTTTTGATAGCACAATTTTTTTTCGTAACCTTTTTTTATTTCGAGATTTTAAAATATTATAGTCGTCTTCACCTTGAATCCAGTCATCAATCGGTTCTCTGTCCATATATAAAGCACCCCGTTCCTCTTCTGAGATTGTATCTGTAGGTACAATCTTATAATCCTGACTCAAAAAAAAGTCTATAGTTTCTGTTTTTGAAAATGTAGAAATACTTGTATGTACCCCATAATTTTGTAATTGTTTTTCTAATTCAGAGAGTAGCATTTTTCCAATTCCCTTACCCCTTAATTCATTGGGTATGTGAATATGATTTATTCTTGCTACCCCATTGCTAATCATCCCATTTGTATTCAATTCTTCTTCATACTGATCGCTATAAAGACAAAAAGAGTTATCTTCTTTTATTTCAAAAGTTGTTGGTATTTTTATCCCAGCAACCTCTAATTCAGTACTAACTTTAAAGATCTCAGGATATTTTTGGTTTTCAAAGTTTTCATTCATAATATTTTATTTAGTCCGCGCTGTGTCCGCTTCTGGCGGGAACCGCATACGCGGTGATAGTTGAAGTATGTTTTTTCTTAGATTAATTTTTCCTCAGTATTTTTATGGCCATTAGGAGCATCCACAAAAGCGATAGGCCAATGCCTACTCTTTGTATTAGGCCAACATAGGCTTCTGCGGCAGGGATAAACATGATTGGGCCAGAGGCCATAGACAATAGGCCAAGATAAAATGAAAGATAACCCCACCTCTTACCCCAGGCCTTAGCTAAATACAAGGCCGAGAGCATAGCCGCCAGGGGCATAGCAATGGAGGGAATAGTACTAGTAAAAGAATGGAGTTGGCCGGTTGTAGTTACATCTATACAAGCAGCGTCGCAGGGGAAAAAGCCCACTAGGAACATAAAAAAACCAGCTACTAGCAGTAATAGGCTGGATATTTTTATGATTAAATTTTTAGGAAAAGTTTTTTGCCAGCCAAGGGCAAATAGAGCTATTAGTATACCCAAGAGTGAGAAACCAAAAATATTCATTATGTTTTTGAAGGGAGATTCAACACCACCAATTTCACTCATGCTTTGGAGTATGGGGTTGTATCCTGACCACAGTAAACCTAGAGTCACCAGTAGTGCAAAATATCCAATCGGCCCAACAATTCCAGCTAAAATAAAATATTTTTTTGTTTTATTTGTAAGCATGTTAGCTATTTTATCTGGCCAAATTTTCTTTTACCAGCCTGAACTATGTCGCTGGATTTTATTTTAACACTTTCTTTCCAAGAGCTTACCTTGACGTCGTTGATTTTCATACCACCGCCATCGATCAAGCGACGAGCCTCACCTTTGGAGCTGACAAATTTTAATTCCATCAAAAGATCAATTGGACTAACAGCACCAGTTTTTATATTAAATGATTTAATATTATCTGGTTTACCACCCTTAGCAAAAATTTGAACAAATTCCTCGGCTGCTTTTTTAGCCTTGACCTTACCGTGGTATATAGAGACAATTTCTTGTGCTAGGTTGAATTTGTAATCACGAGGATTTTTGCCAGCCTTGAGTTCTTTGGCAATTTGTTTTATCTTATCAGTTTCCAGCCTAGTACAGAGCTCATAGGCGTCTACTATCATGCCGTCAGTCCAAGACATAACTTTGCCAAACATATCTTTGGCTGAGTCATTGAGAGCTAGCATATTACCCTCGGTTTTGCCCATTTTTTTGCCACTGGGGTCAACCAAAAGTTTCATAGTGATAACAAACTTTTCTTTGCCGGTCATGGATTTCATCAAAGTTCGGCCAGAGAGCATGTTGAAGGTTTGATCGTTGCCGCCGATTTCACCGTCAACATCCATAGCGACTGAGTCGTAGGCCTGAAGCACCGGATACATAAATTCATGAAGGTGGATTGGCTTGCCAGCCTTGATGCGTTCTTGGAACATGTCGCGCTCAAGTAGTTGTTGGACGGTAAAGTTGGTAGATAGATTCAAAACATCACCAAAATTCATTTTATTGTGCCAAGTGCTATTGTATTTTAACTCTACCTTATTTGGCCCACTAAAGTCCAAAATTGTTGAAGCCTGTTTTTTGTAATCCTTGGCATTTTTTAGTACTTGTTCATGAGTAAGCGCCTGGCGAGTAGCTCCTTTGTCAGTTGGATCGCCAACAGTGCCAGTGAAGTCGCCGATAAGTAAAATTATTTTATGACCCAATTCTTGAAATTGTCTTAGCTTTTCCATAGGAATAATATGTCCTAGATGGAGAGTTGGGCCAGTCGGATCAATACCCAAATATAGACTAAGTTGATTACCGCTTTTTAGCTGTTTTTCCAAAAAAGCCTTAGAAGGATAGATATTAGCTATGCCTCTGGTCAATAATCCTTGAATTTTTTCCTGATCTGTACTAATCTTATTCATACTTTTGTCTAAATTTTTAATAGTTTCTATTCAAATTATAGCGTATTTTTGCTATAATTCAAAGAGTATGCCAATCCCTCAACTCAAGTCAAATTTTAGACGTCGTCATATTAGTGACCCAGACTCAGCTTTTCGCTCTCGGCCGCTAATTAGTGATGTAAAGTTAAATAGGAAAAAACCAAAAAAGCCTTTTTTTCCTAAGTTTAGCAAAAATAAGCAGCCTAATACTCATAAACATCGGCCTTGGTGGTTGAGGTTGATTAAAAAGATCTGGCCCTATGCCTTGGGAGCCTTATTTTTATTTGCTATCTTTGTGGTTGGTTTATTTGCTTTTTATTCTAAAGACCTACCTGAGCCAGGTAAAATCATGGATCGTTCTATTGCTCTCAGTACCAAAATATATGATAGAAATGGCGAGGTATTACTCTATGAAGTTCATGGTGATGAAAATCGTACCTTGGTTAATTTTGAAGATATTCCTGAACACGTCAAACAAGCCACTATTGCAATTGAAGACAAAAGTTTTTACAGCCACAAGGGAATTTCTTTTTGGGGCATACTTCGTAGTCAGATCGTACCTCGACTTCAGGGTAAGTCAGCTCAAGGTGGTTCTACTTTAACTCAACAATTTGTCAAAAATGCCATCTTGACCAATGAGCGTAGCTTGTCTCGTAAAATCAAAGAATGGATTTTATCTTGGCAGATAGAACAAAAATATGACAAAGATCAGATCCTAGAATTTTATCTCAATGAGATTCCTTATGGCGGAGCAGTCTATGGGGTGGAAGCCGCTTCAGAATATTATTTTGGCAAAGAAGTTCAGGATATTACTATTGCCGAGGCTGCTATTTTAGCCGCCTTACCTCAAGGGCCAACTCGTTATTCTCCTTATGGTACCAATAAAGATTTGTTGATTGGCCGCCAGCAATACATTTTGGATTTGATGGTAGAGCAAAAGTATATTACAGAGGAGCAGGCCGAAGAAGCAAAACTTCAAGACCTAGCTTTTAAGAAACGAACTGAAAATATCAAGGCTCCTCATTTTGTGATGTATGTCCGTGAGCTGTTGGAACAAGAATACGGCGCTACTTTGATTGAGCAAAGTGGTTGGACTATTATTACTTCCCTTGATTGGCAGGCCCAGGAATTGGCTCAGGCTGCTATTGATGAAATAGCTCCTACCAACCTAGAAAAATACGAAGCTAATAATGCTTCATTGGTATCAGTTGATGTTGAGAGCGGCGATATATTGGCTATGATTGGATCCAAGGATTATTTTAACGACGAGATAGATGGTCAGGTTAATGTGGCTTTATCCAAACGTCAGCCAGGTAGCTCTATGAAACCCTTTGCTTACCTCAAGGCTTTTGAAAAGGGTTATCGGCCAGAGACAATCTTATTTGACTTAGTAACCAACTTTGCCGCTTCGGGTGAAAAATATGAGCCTCATAACTATGACTTGGAAGAAAGAGGGCCGGTGACCATGAGGCAGGCCTTGGCAGGCTCACTCAATATTCCAGCAGTAAAAACTCTTTATTTAGCTGGTGTTTATAATGTTATAGATTTAGCTAATAGTTTTGGCTATACTACTTTGACTGAGCCAGATCGTTATGGCTTGTCCTTGGTACTGGGTGGAGCTGAAGTCAAATTATTAGAGCACACCAATGCTTATGCTGCTTTGGCTCGTGAAGGGGTTTATAAAGATACGGCCGCTATTTTGGAAATCAGAGATTCCAATGGTGATGTGGTTTGGAAAAAAGAAGATAATAAAGGCCGTCGGGTAATTGATAAAGAGTATGTTAGAGTATTAAATGGTATTTTGTCAGACAATGATGCTCGAGCCTACGCTTTTGGTCAAAATAATTGGTTGACACTACCTGATAGACAAGTGGCTGCCAAAACTGGTACGACCAATGATTATCGTGATGCTTGGTTGCTTGGCTTTACACCAAATATAGCCACTGGTGTTTGGGTAGGAAATAACGACAATGCCGAAATGAAACGAGGGGCTAGTGGTTCTTCAGCGGCAGCTCCGATTTGGAATAAGTTCATGAGGGAGTATACTAAAAAATATGAGATCAAATCCTTTAAAGCCCATGAGCTGGGTGATTGTGATAAGCCGATGGTTTGCGGTACTATCGGTCAAGAGACTAAGGTAAAGATTGATAAAAAATCTGGCAAGCTAGCCACTGAATATACACCTTATACAGATATAGAGGAGCGAACTTATCGTGACGTACATAGCATATTACAGTATGTAAATATAAATGATCCTTTAGGAGAGCCTTTGTCTGATCCAAATCATGAGCCACAATACAGTTTGTGGGAAGCTCCTGTCTTGGCCTGGGTAGAGAAAGAAGGTTATCTCAATGAAACTCCGCCGACAGAATCAGATGATGTTCATCGGCCAGAATTGCAACCAAGTATTCGTTGGGTTGATCCCGACAACAGTGATAATATCACCCAAAGTAGCTTTATCATGAAAGTTGATGCTGATGCTCCGCGGGGAGTAGAGCGAGTAGAATATTTTGTTGATGATCAAAGGGTTGGGGAAAGCCGCCACGAACCATTTGATTATAACTACACCATCAATCCGTTTTTGAGCAACGGACGTCACTACCTCAAGGCAATTGCTTTTGATGATCAGGATAATTTTAAGGAAAGTACTATTACTATAAATCTAGACGTTGATATTTCTGATAGAGACTTTAATATTGTCTGGGTTGATCCAAGCAATGGTGATACTATCGCTGCCAGTGACTTACCAATCAACCTTAAACTAGGGGTGGACAATCCAGAAAATATAAAAAAGATAGATTTTTATTATCTATCCTCTGACAACAACTCTCATTGGTTTACCTATGTTCAGCCACCGGGCTCAGATCTAAATATTTCTTGGGGCGACGGTTTAGCCCTAGGGGTGTATAAGCTTTATATGGTGGTCAAAGATCAAGATGACAATCTATTGAACACACCGGCCATCATAGTGAATATTGAATAAAATAAAAAACATCCTTTGGTTTTAGTGAGGATGTTTTTTTAATTAGCATAGTTTTTAATAGCCATCGCGAGAATGTAACTTATTAGCTTGTTCGATACTAAGGTCATCGTTTCTTCGTCTGGTCTGACTTATAGAATTAAGTATGATTGAAAGTAAACCCAAAATCAGGCATAATAATATGGTCCATGGTGGCATTGATATTTGCCAGACATTGAATATTGCTAGTATAGCGACAAATATCAGAAACACACCGATAATGACATTTAGCGGGCGTGGACAATCACAGTGCATTTCCATAATATTCACCCCCTTTCTCCTTAAGACTAAAGAGGCACTATTATATACTAATAATATCCAGGTTTTGATTTTTTTGTCAATTTCTGGTAAAAATATAGACATGTTTGATAATGATAGAAAAACTTGGGCAGAATTTGTAGCCAATCAAAAATATCAAAATATTTTAGCTGATCCTCAGGCAAAAATTTACCTTATTGATAAACCTAAAGGGCTTAATTCTTTTAAGGCGGTTTCTGTTCTGCGTAAGGTTTTGAACATCAAGAGAGTTGGTTTTTCAGGTACATTGGATCCTCTAGCTTCTGGGCTTTTGATTATGGCAACAGCCAAGGCTACTAAACTTCTAGACTATTTTCATTATCTACCAAAAGTTTATCAGGCTAGTATTTTGTTTGGACAGACATCAGATACTTATGATCTAGAAGGGCAGATACAGATAAATAATAATGCCAAAGAATTTGATCAGGCTGAATTGCAAGAAGTTTTGAAAAAATTTACAGGACAAATAGACCAACAAGCACCAATTTTTTCAGCCAAGAAAATTGGTGGCCAAAAGTTATACAAATTAGCTCGAGCTGGTAAGCAAGTAACTCCACCAACAAAAAAAGTAGAAATACATAGTTTAAAGATAAAAACCTTTTCTTATCCTCATTTGGAACTGGAAGTGACTTGTTCTGCTGGAACCTATATACGTAGTTTGGCCTATGACCTTGGGCAGAGTCTTGGTACTGGCGCTCTTTTGGCTGATTTGAGACGAATAGCGATTGGATATTTTTTAGTTGATAAAGCTCTACCACTAGAAAAAGCAGACAAAGAGAATCTGTCTGCTAGTTCTATAAGCATTGAAAAGATTAAAGCTTTTCTAGATCAATATTTTTGCCAGTAATAGATTTGGTAAATCTTTCTACGTCGTAGCTAGAAAACTCAGTACCCTTCATCTTGCGGGCAAAATCATGGACATCCATAGAGCTTTCGCCCATATGACCAATGCTAGAGGCATATTTTTTGTTAAAATGGTCTGTGCTAGTGATAGAATCACCAGAACGATATAGCTTTTCTATAATTAAACGTTGGTGTTCGCGAGAAATTTCATCTGACATGTATCTTGACTTAATTATTATTTTATGGTAATATCTTGAAAGTCTTAGCTATTATCATTTTACTAAAAAAGTAGAGTTATGCCAAATAAGAAATCAGCTATCAAGCATTTAAAGCAGAGCGTCAAACACAACCGACGCAATTCTTTGGTTAAAAGAAATGTCAAAGAAATCATAAAGAACGGCCAAAAAGCAGTGGTTAAGGGCGATATTAAAGAAAAATCACCTGAGCTTGTGCACTCACTTCAAAAAGCCGTAGACAAGGCTATTAAGTCAGGTGCTATTAAACCAAATACTGGTAATCGGAAGAAGAAAAGATTTTCCAAGATGTTGAGTGGTGCTGGTGCTAGTATCCAAGCTAAATCTAGCAAAAAGACCGAAGAAAAGCCCAGCGAAGAGAAAAAATAAATTATATAAATTGCTCCCTTGTGGGAGCTTTTTTATTTTGTTAGAATGAGAGCATGATTTCTCAAGACTTAATCAAAGAACTCAAAAAGTACTCTTCCCCAGAGCGCAAAAAGAGCAATGAGTGGTTTTTTAAAACTGGCCCTGGTCAATATAGTGAGGGCGATAAATTTATAGGAATTCGAGTGCCACACATAAGGCAGGTTGCTCGACAATTTTTAGATTTAAGTTTTATAGAAATAGCTAAATTAATTAAATCTCCGATTCACGAGATTCGTTTGGCGGCCATTTTAATATTAGTAGAAAGGAACAAACAAGCCGTCAAAGATAAGGATAGAATATTACAGAAAAAGATTTTGGATTTTTATCTTAAGCATAGAGCTAATGTAAACAATTGGGATTTGGTAGATTTATCTGTTCATCGTATTTTGGGGCAGGCTATTTTAGACAGATTGATACCCAAACAAGTTTTGTATAAATACGCCAAAAGCAAAAGTTTATGGGAGAGAAGATTTTCTATTATTACTACAGCTATGTTTATTCATGAAGGAAAATTAGACGACTGCCTTAAACTTTCTAAACTGCTTTTAGGTGATAAAGAAGATCTGATGCATAAGGCTGTTGGTTGGATGCTCCGAGAATCCTGGAAAAAAGATCCAGCCAGAGTAGAGAAATTTTTGATAGCCAATTATAAAGATTTACCCCGAACAACTTTGCGTTATGCTATAGAGCGCATGGCAGAAAGTAAACGCAAGAGTTTTTTGAAAGGAAGTTTTAAATAAGATGTCAGATAAAATAATTTTTGGAGAAAAAAAAGAAGGAGTCGTTTATACCAATAGGCCGGGTGCTTATGTTATTATTTTTGAAAATAACAAAGTAGCGTTGGTGAAAACTTCAACGGGTTATTTTTTGCCTGGTGGTGGTATAGATAATGGTGAGTCACATAAAGAATGTTTATATCGAGAGGCAATAGAGGAGCTTGGTTGGGAGATAGAAATTGGAGATTGTTTGGGTAACGCTTTAAATTTCTTCTTTGCTACCGATACAAATAAAGATACTATAATGGATGGTCATTTTTATTTAGGTAAGAAGATTAAAGAGATTGCCGCCCCCACAGCCCCAGACCATCAAACGGTTTGGCTTAATTATCAAGAGGCTATAGATAAGATGTGGCATCCGAGCCAGTCTTGGGCTATAAAAGAAGCTTATAAAAAAATCTCTCAGTAATGAGGGATTTTATATATTGTTTATCATTTGAGTAAATAGTATCTTGTCTTGTTGACTGGTGGTTTTTAGTTTTTCATCTAGTATCATCAGTCGACGATAGATGTCCTTGAGCTGAGCTAGTTCATATTTTTTGCTCTGAGCCAATATTTTATTGGCTACCATTGGAGGTACTTTGAGTGCTTGAGCTACAGCCCCGGGATAAGTGGCTTGTCGATTCAAAGCCTTTGCTTGGATGATTAGCCTAAATTGGCGGATAATCATGGTAAGCATATATTGGGAGTTTACTCCGGCGTTTATTTTTTCTTCGACTAGCTTGAGAGCTAAACTGCGATCTTTATTCCCCAGAGCATCTATTAGGGTAAAGATGTTGTCGTCTATTTTAGCCTGAACCAAAGTTTTGATATCGTCTTCTGATATTTCAGCTGCTACATAGTTGACCAGTTTATTTATTTCTTGGTCAAGTTGCCAAAGATCATTGCCAACATAGTTTACTAGTAGATTTAAGGCAGAGGGTTTAATGGTTTTACCAGCTCTTGTTACTTGTCCAGAAATCCATTTGTTAAGTTCATTGGAACTTAGTTTATTGAATTCTTCGCTAAACTTAAATTTGTTTAAAGCTTTATATAGTTTGGTGCGAGTATCAGGCTTGCCAGTCTGCCAAAAGACAATATAATTTTCGTCAGGCGTGTCTTTTTGTTTTTGTAAAAAGTTGATTAGAGAGTCCTGGAAGTCTTTGAGTTTCTTATTATTAAAAATATTTTTTACTACTATTAATTTTTTGTCAGCCAAAAAACCCATGACCGAAACAGCCTGGAAAAAGTCGTCGGCTTTAATAGTTTCGCCATCGAGGTTTTGGATATTGTGACCACCGGGGTCAATCTTATCTCTAAATTTATTGACGATAGCATTTATTTTTTGACCAGCGCGGAAAGAATCCTCGCCGTAGTAGAAAAAAATCATAAGCGTTCTAATTTACCCCAGTTTTTGCCGGTCTCCATATCAGCAACCAAGGGCACCGGTAGCTGATAGATGTTTTCCATGGTGTCTTTGACAAATTTAGCTACTTTTTTAAGATCATCTTTTGGTACTTCTAAGACCAATTCATCATGAACTTGTAGGACCATTTTAGACTTAGAACTTATTTTTGGCAAGCCTTGGTAGATTTTGATCATAGCTAGCTTTAGCAAGTCAGCAGCTGTACCCTGGAGGGGCATATTTATAGCCATGCGTTCAGCAGCAGCACGCAGCATGGGCATAGAAGAGTTGATATCTGATAAGTAGCGACGACGACCAAAAATAGTTTGAACATAACCGTGGTCGTGAGCAAAGGACTTAGTCTTGGTAATATAGTCTTTTATTTTTTTGTAAACTCTAAAGTATTTTTCAATGAATTCTTTGGCTTCATTGCGATTCATGTCGGTACGTTGAGCTAGGCCGACTGAGCCGAGTCCATAGAGAATACCAAAATTTACCTCTTTGGCAGTCCGACGTATTTCCTTACTGACTTGGTCTAGAGGTATCTTGTGTATCTCAGCTGCGGTTCTAGAGTGGATATCTTCACCATCTTTAAAACTTTTCATCATCTTGGGGTCTTTGGAGATGGAAGCCGCTAGTCGTAGTTCAATTTGCGAATAGTCAGCACAAAGTAATCTATAGCCAGAAGGAGCGACAAAGGCTTGGCGGATTTGTCGACCCAGAGTGGTTCTAATGGGTATATTTTGAAGATTGGGGTCAGATGAAGATAGGCGGCCAGTAGTAGTGACTGCTTGGTTGAAACTGGTGTGTAGGCGCTTGGTTTTTTTGTTTACCAATTCAGGCAAAGCCCTGATGTAAGTAGATTGTAATTTACTCAGTTCTCGGTGTTCGACGATCAGCTTGATAATAGGATGAGCGTCTTTCATTTTTTCCAGTTCAGAAGCAGCTGTCGAAATACCGGTTTTTGTTTTTTTGATACCAGCTGTTGATATTTGTAGGTCTTCAAACAATACCTCTTTTATTTGTTTTGGAGATGCGATGTTAAACTCAGAACCAGCTAGTTTGTATATTTTTTGACTAACTTTCTTAATCTCATGGTCAAATTTTTTGGCCATCTCAGCTAGGAAGTCTATATCTAGCTCAACACCATTTAATTCCATTTCAGCTAGAACTGGTATCAAGGGTAACTCCATTTTTTTTATCAGTTCAAGGTTTTTATTACTTTCAACTAGGGGTAATAGTTTTTTATAGAGTCTAAAAGTAATATCAGAGTCCTCAGCACCATACCAGGCTAATTTATCCATTGGTATTTGTGAAACATCTATACCGTCTTTCTTTTTCGGTACCTCATCTAAAAGCTCAATTAGTTTAAGTTTTTTATAACCCAAGTAACTAAAAGCTAGTTCTTCCAATTTAAGTCCACGGTTAGAATTTATAAGATAAGCAGCAATAAGGGTATCAAATTCTAAACCAGCCAATTCAATACCTAAAACTTTTAAAACTTTATAATCAAATTTTATATTATGTCCAATTTTTTTAACCTCTGGATTTTCTAAAATTAATTTTAATTTTGGCAAGACTAGTTTTCGTAATTCTTTATTACTTAGATCGATAAAGTAGCTGTCCTTAGTTTGCCAGCAAAATGATATGCCAAGGATGTCATCGTTTATAACATCCAAGCCGTAGGTTTCGGTATCAAAAGCAAATAATTTTTGGGTTTTTAATTTTTTATAGAAATCTTCAAAAGCTACAGTATCATTAATATAGGTGTAGTCAGCGTCAGTTTTTTTAAGTAGGCTGATTTGAGAATTACTCTTGGCATCTCGATGAGGAATTTTGTCTAGCAGCGATCTAAACTCAAATTTTTGGAAAATTTTGTGAACTTTTTCTGGATCAAAATCTGAAAATTCAGCCTCAGCCAGTTTCCATTTGATTGGTACATCAGTTACAATGGTCACCAACTCTTTGCTAGCAAAAGCATCATCTTTTTGTTCGAGGAGTAAATTTTTTATCCTGTCTTTAACGTCAGAGTTACCAATTTTTTTATAAAGGTTTTCCAAAGAGCCAAATTCTTGGATCAAATTAGCAGCGCCCTTAGCACCGATTCCTTTAACACCCTTGATATTGTCAGAGGTGTCACCTTGGATAGCCTTGAGGTCTATTAGTTGTTCTGGTTTTAGACCATAGCGTTCTTTGACGGCCGCTATGTCATAGGTGATGGTATCGTTGACGCCACGTTTGAGAGTGAAAACCCTGGTTCGATCATTTACTAACTGTAGAGCATCGAGGTCGCCAGTAACTATAGTGGTTTGGATGTCGTCATATTTTTTATAAACCTCTTTTGTGATGGTACCGATAATATCGTCAGCTTCAAAACCCTCTTTTGTCAGTATGGGAATATTAAAAGCAGTTATAATATTATGAGCCAAAGGAATTTGATCGTAGAATTCATCAGCTTGTTTGACGCGTTGAGCTTTGTAATCTTTATATTGTTTATGACGGAAAGTTTTGGCCGCTAAATCAAAGGAGGCAATTATATAATCAGGTTTAAGTTCTTTAATTATTTTGAGTAGTAGTGAGGTAAAACCAAAAACAGCATTGACCATCAGACCATCTTTTGTTTTTAGTGGAGGCACAGCATGCCAGGCTCGATAGAGTAGGGCATGACCGTCTATTATTGCTAGTTTTCTTTGTTTTTTAGGCATGTTTTATTGTTTTAATCTGCCTTAATCATATCATTTTTAAGGGCTAAAACCAAGTATCCAGAAGTTGACTTTTTGTCTATTTCTTGTATAATACTTATGTTTTATCAAGCGAGTGTAGTTTCCCGCAGAGCGGGACCCCGCCAAAGGCGGTGGCAGTTGGTATAGACCGCACTTTGAGTGTAAGACATTTATTTTTATGTAAGCGAGTGTAGTTCAGTTGGCTAGAACGTTTCCTTGCCAAGGAAAAGGTCGCCGGTTCGAATCCGGTCACTCGCTCCAG
>ERZ889078.2123-NODE-2123-length-14454-cov-6.342802_pt1 | contig 14454 bp, 9 predicted proteins | sample MGYA00521266_ERZ889078 | MGnify/ENA primary metagenome ERZ889078 (study PRJEB32303, sample SAMEA104408618) | aquatic metagenome | biome: Brackish water; feature: Pelagic; material: water | place: Baltic Sea | collected 2014-06-16T06:34:00 | depth 76,534 m ...
GTGGGATCGCGTTAGCGGGTACGTTGGTGCCGCAGCCGGCGATGGCCACCAGCACGACCGCGAGCGTGGTCGCGACTCGGGTCGTAGGCGCGTGCCGCAGCGCAGGGGAGTCGCCCAGGAACCCGGGGCGTGAAGGCGTGTGGATTGGCATGTTGCTCCGCGTCGGTTCATCCGTCCGGTTTCGCCCGCGCCGCGTCGCAACGTGCCGGGCGTCTAACCGTTTTACCGGGAGACCATACACCCTGCCGTCCCGCCCTGCCACACCGAGAATCCGGCGTCCCAGCGGGCCGCCCACGTCGGCGATTCAGTCTGGCGGGGCGGTCTCGAGCGCTGACTCGGCCTCGTCCAGCGTGGTCTGCGCGGCGGCTTCCAGGCGCTCGTTGCCCGTCTCTCGCGCGATGGCCACGGCCTCAGAGGCCGCCGTCACGGCGCCGGCGAACTGCCCAGACGCGATGCGACACAGGGCGATGAGCCGCAGCGTCTCCGGCAACGTGTCCAGGGCGTCCATCCGTCGCATCTCGGTCTCAGCGGCGTCCAACTCCACCAGCGCGTCAGCGATCCGGCCTTTGTCGAGCAGCACATTACCGAGGTTGGTGCGCGCGGTGGCGACCCCTTGGCGATAGTCGATCCCCGCGCACAGCGCGATCACGTCGCGATAGACCCGCTCGGCGCGGTCAAGATCTTGCGCCAGATACGCGGCGTTGCCGACCGACAGCAGCGCGATGGCCGCGCCGACTCGGTCGCCGCCGCGGTCGTGATGGCCACGCGCTTGGTGATAGTGGGTCACGGCGGCGTCCAAGTCCCGGTCGCGCGTCGCTAGGTGGCCGAGCACGGTGCGGAGCCGACCGAGGCCGTTCTGTACGTCTTGGGTGGGGACGGCGTCTTCGTAGTGCAGGAGCGCTTCATTGGCGAGCTCGCCACAGGCTTTGGTCTCACCTGCGCGCAGCAGCACCATCGCGCGTCGCCCCGCAGCGATCGCGGCGAGCCCGATGCCCGGGATCCCCGCGCCGCGCGCGTCTTCCGAGTGCTCCAAGGCCGCGAGCGCGCCTTGGTAGTCGCCGCGCAGCGAGCGCACTTCGGCGAGCACGATGGCCGCACGGGCGCGCGCGATTCGTGCTGGCGCGCCGTCGCCGACCGCGAGCGCCGCGGCGCGCTCGGCGGCCTCCATCGACGCGTCCAGCTCGCCGACGTGAAAGCCGACTTCGGCGACGCCGATGTGGGCCTCCAGCAGCAGCGCCGCAGCTTCCACGTCCGTGGACTTCGCGCACCAGGCCTCGGCCGTCTCCACGGCGGCGGTCATCGCCTCGAGCGCGTCGCGGTTGGCGAACGCGCGCATGGCCTCCTGTCCGGCTTTGAGCAAGTAGCGCGTCGCCTGTGCGTCGTCGCCCGCGAGCTGAAAGTGCCGCGCCAGCAGCGCGCCAAAACCGGGTGGTCTGGCGCCGGTGAAGTCCATCATCCACCGCGCGGCGCGCTCGTGAAGGGCGCGCATGCGAGGCGGGTGGTGACCGTGTTCGACCACTTGGCTGACGCTGCGCTTGCGCAATCGCAGCTCCGGTTCAGCGCCGAAACGCCGTTTTGTCGAGCGAATCACCAGCCCTTTCCGGCAGAGGGCCTCGATCTCGGTGTCGTCCACCGTTCGACCGAGCATCGCCGCCAACATGGGCCGCGGCACGGGCGCGCTCGCCGCGACGAGCGCCTCGATGAGCTCGCGCTCGGCCGGCGGCAGGCGCCCGATCCGGCTGCGCACCAACTCACCCAACGAGCGGGTCAGCATGGCGCCGATGTCGGTCCCGGTCCGCAGCGCCCAACCGTCGGGCTTTCGTACGATAGCGCCTTCGTCGCGCAGGCTGTCGATGACCTCTTCAACACGCGCCGGCAGGCCGTCCGTGAACTCACACACCTGCGCAGCTAGCTCCGCCGGCACCTCAGCGTCGCCGAGCAAGCTCGACATCATCGCGCGTGTCTCATGCACATCGAGCGGCGGCACCTCGATCGCCACCAAGCGTGTTGGCCCGACCGGCAGCCGGCCAAGCAGCTCGTCGGCGCGGTTGGCGTCGAGGCCAAGCACCACGAGGATCGACTCGTCCGCGCAGGCGCGTAACACGTGGTCGAGCAGATCGAGGGTGGTCTGCCGGGCGTGGTGCAGGTCGTCGATCACGATCGCGGTTGGGCCGGCTCGCGCGAGCCCCTTGAGAAAGGCGACGTACGCCTCGAATGCGCTGTCACGCTCCGCGTCGGTGGCAGGCCGCGCGGCGCGGAGCTGCACGGTCTCGTCGGCGCCCATGCCCATCAAACGGGTCAGCGCACTCAGCCGGCGTCGGAGCTGCGCGTCACCACCGCCGCTGCTGCTGCGGTCGGTCAAACCCGCGAGCTGCGCGAGGCGTCGCGTGTCGCCCGAGCCGGCGTGCTCGTGGAGGATGTCCGCGAAGGGTTCGTAGGGCCGCGGCAGCCCGATCGCCGTACAGCGCGCCGCTTCAAGACGCCAGCCCACCTCCTCGCCGCGCAGCTGCTCGATGAGGGCCGCCATGAGGCTGCTTTTGCCGCATCCAGCCGCGCCGTGCACCGCCGTGACCATCAGCGGCGCGCCCCGACTGACCCGTCGTGCCGCCGACACCAGCTGCGTCAGCGCAAGGTCTCGCGCGACCAGCACGTCGTGGCTGTGAGTCAATCCCCAGGTCGGGCGACGCCGCCTACCGCCGCGGTGGCGGGTCACGCGCTTGAGGCGGCCCACCGTCTCGGTCGCGAACGCGCCGCGCACCTCGCGCCATGTCTCCGGCGTCAGCAGCAGCTCGCCTGGGTCGGCCTTCATCGCCGCCTGCCGACCTTGCTCCACCGCTGCGCCACCCGCCCACGCCGTGCCCCACGCCACGCCGACGCCGCGCGTGTGCACGGGGCCTAGGCCAACTCCGACCTGGATCGTGGCGGCCTCTTGCTCTGCGGCGCGCAGGAGCACCAGCGCGGTGTCCACCGCCGCTTCGACCTCGCCGTCGCGCATCCCGCCGAGGCCGAACACGGCGATCAGCTCGTCGCCCAACATCGCCAGGGGTCGGCCACCTTCTCGTTCGATCGCCGCCGCGAAGATCGCCGCTAATTCCCCGGGATCTCGGGCTTCGGCGATGCGCACCGCGACCACCACCGCGGTCACATCCTCCGCCGGGTCAAGCACCGCAGCTTCGCCCTCCCGCACCGAACGCCGCGTCGGCATCAGCAGGGAGGTGCCACACACGACGCAGAAGTAGCGCTCGCCGTGGCGCTGGGTGCCGCAGCCTGGGCAGTGTGCCAAGGGCAGGGCGGAGCCACACGCTTCGCAGTACGCGCTGCCGAGCTGACCTCGATGGCTGCAGGCGGGGCAGGGCACGGTGTCTGCCGCGCCGCGTCGCACCGCGAGACCCGCCGCGCGCTCCAGCCCTTCGGCGAACTCCAGCACGCTCTCGTGGCGCTCTTTGGCGTGTCTGGCGAGGGCGCGCTGCAGCTCCGCATCGACCGCGTCCACCACGCCCGGTTGCGCTTCAGGCAGGCCGGGCAGGGGTTTGGGGGTGTCGACGAGGTGCGCGATGAGCAGGCTCTGCATCCCAGAGCGGTAGATGGGCAGGTTGCCGCACAGCATCTTGTACGTGAGCACCGCCAGCGAGTAGAGATCACAGCGCCCGTCGAGCGAGAGCCCCTGAATCTGCTCCGGCGCCATGTAGGCCGGGGTGCCGAGCAGGGTGTTGGCGCTGGTGACCTGGGCCGCGGCGCTGAGCTCTTTGCCGACCTCGGGCTCGCCGCCAAACGCGCGGGCGAGCCCAAAATCCACCACTTTTGCGAGCAGCGCGCCCGACGCTAGCTTCCGCAGCAGCACATTGCCCGGCTTGATGTCGCGGTGAATGATGCCGTGAGCGTGGGCCTCCGCCAGCCCGCCAGCGACCTGCCGGGAGACCGACACGGCGTCTGCCAACGAGAGGTGACCACGCTCGTCGAGCACCTCCTCGAGGCTCGGGCCGTCTACGTACTCCATGACGATGTACCAGGCCGACCCATGCCGCCCGAAGCCGTAGATGGCGACGACGTTGGGGTGCACGACCCGCGACAGCACCTGGGCCTCGCGCTGGAAACGACCGGTGCTCTCGATGTCTTGCGCGACGTCGGCGTGCAGCAGCTTGATGGCGACGAGGCGATCGAGGCGGTTATCGCGCGCGAGATAGACCTCGCCCATGCCGCCGCCGGCGATAAAGCGCTCGACGACGTACGCGCCGTCGATCTCTTCGCCGTTGCGTAGCTGTTGCGCCACGCCGCTGTCTGAGACCTGCTCAGTCACGATTGCTGCCCCGGTCGCCGCGCCACCCCTCGTCCCGCAGCGGAACGAGCCTCATGCACGCGCGGCGCGGAGCGTAGCCGAGATCGGTGAGGTAGACAGCCCCCAACCTACCCCCGACGTCGGCCTAGCGCATCAGGAACTCAAACGCGCCACCATCTTCGTCGTAAGCGCTGTGCGTCCCCTGCGGGTGCTTGGCGGTGCCGATCAGCGTCTCGTGGCGTGGAGGGTTGTTGTAGTTGTGGTTGATGATCAGGATGTGAGAGGTAGGCGACGCGCAGCGCGACAGCCACATCCAGCCGGCGTCTCCACCGTGGTTGCACCAAGTGTGCTCACCCCAAACGTATCGGCCCGCGTCAGAGGCGTAGAACGCCTTGCACTCCGATCCTGGCAACAACTTGGCGCTGCTCACCCACGACGTGCCGTTGTAGCGATGCTGATTACAGGCGCCGATCACCTGACGCTTGAAGTGGGTGAACTTGCTACCCACCGCGGCGCTGCTCAGCTGCATCACGAAGCTGTTGATCTGACTGGCCGGCTTCTCGGAGCCGTCGGTCGGGGTTCCGAAGGTGCGCACCATCCACTCCTTGATGCCGCCGGCCGCCGCGTTCGTGATGCCAGCGTCCCAGGCTGTCTTGCTGATCTGCGTGAGCCCGTCTGGATCGCTGTGGCGCATGAACCGGGTCCAACCGCCGCCGTCGAGCGTCATCTCGCAGTAGGCCTGCATGGGTTTCATCGCGCCGGCGCCGTCAAAATCGACCCAGTACATGCCGCTCTTGGTGGTCTTGTCCGCTGCGAGCAAGACCTTGCAGGTCGGCGTGGCGTCTTCAGCCGACGTGCCGCGACCCCAGGAACACACCGCGGTGCAGCCGTCGCTGCCGGTGTTGTTGCCGTCGTCGCACTCCTCGCCGGCCTCAATGATGCCGTTGCCACAGGTGTCGGAGAGCGCGCGCCAGACCTTGCCGTCGCAGTACCGCAGCTTCTTCATCCCCAGGTCGAAGTACGCGTGGCCCATTTTTGCGGCGTTGCAGACGAAGGGCGGCTTGAGCAGCAGGCCAAACTGAAAGGTGCCCGGGGTGCCGACTGACTGCGCCGAGCTGACCTCGGCTTCGACTCCGAACGCGAGCACGCTGCCGTCGAGCTTGTTGACCGGGTCGCAGTACTTCGCGTTGCCCGGCGCCTGCACAACGCAGTAGCTCGTGTCGAGCACCTTCAGCGTCCAGGACCCTGCGATGGCCTTGCCGATGAACGCGCTCAGCGAACCCGACTTCAACGTGCTGTTCTCCGTCAACGTCGCCTTGTAGACCTTGGCATCTTTGGCGCCACACGGATCGCAGACCGTCAGCCCCTTCGCCTTGTCATTTGGCGGCAGCAGGGTGATGGCGACGTTACTCAGGTCCGTGTTCTCGATGTGGATCGTCACCTTCATCGTGTTGGCGGTGCCGACCGGGCCGAAGGTGGCGTTGATAGCCGCCTCAGAGCCCGTATTGTCGGGGATATTGACGGGCAGCGGGGGGACAGCGGCGGTCTCGATGAAGGCGTCGGTCAGGTGGCCGTTGAGCACGGAGTTGCCTGTGGCGCCAGGGGCACACTTGAGCGCGCCGTCGGCCGCGATCCCGATGACGACGTTGCCCTTCGCGCAGTCTCCCTTGGGCTGCGAGATGCCGGTGAGCTTGCCGCCGTCGCCGATGAACGACGCCGCCGCGACCGTGCCGGCGAAGAGGCCGCTCGCCGCCTTGAAGGCGAACTTGCCGAGGTCGACGTTGTCGTCGAAGACCAACTCCTTGACGGAGACGCAGCCGGTGCACGTCACGTTGAGGGCGACCTTGGCGCTGTCGGCCGACGTCGCGTTCTGGGCGGTGACAGCCGATTTCGCGTTGTCGGCGGACTTCGCGTTGTCGGCGGACTTCGCGCTGTCGGCCGTCTTGGCGGTCATCGCCGTCGCCGCGCGCAGGGCGAACAGGACGGTGTGAACCTGCGTACGCGGCAGCTCAGGATCGGCACCGACCTGCACGGACAGCCACGGGCCGCCGTCCACGTCGAGCGCCGCCGCGTTGATGGCGGTCGTCACGCCGAGCAGCAGCGAGAAGCCGCCGCTCTTGACCGGCACACCCTTTGTCGCCTCGGTCCACAGCGCGTTTCCGCCGGATTTTGTGGCGTAGAGACGCACCGTGAGGTCGTAGCTGCCATCAGCGGCGGGCCCACCACCGGACGACGTCAAGACGCCCTCAAGCGCTGCGGTTGTGGGCGGGGCGGCAAACGCGACCGACGCGGACAGGGTCGCGACAGTGGCAAGCAAAGCGAGAGATGCGAGGGAGGTTCGGGTGCGCATAGGGACTCCAAAGGTTGAACCCAGGCAATCTACCCCGGAATCGATGCGCTTGTCTCGCCTAGAGTCGGGTCAACAGCGACGGTGTGTGGCCGAGCAAGTGCAGGTGTGCGTTGAAGGTCGTCAGCCGCCAGCCCGCTTCGGTCGGCCGCAACCCGGTCACGGCGGCGTTGACGAGCTCGACGCTGAGATCGAAGAAGCCCGACGATGGCAGTCCAAGCGCCGTGAGGGTCAAGGCGCTGATCACGCCGCCGGACGTGAACACCACCACCGAGCCCTCGTTGGCCGCGGTCGCCCGCAGTCGCTCAAGCGCCGCGAACGTGCGCCGCTGAAAAGCGGGAAAGGACTCTGGAACCGCCACGTCACCCGCGGCAGGTGCGTCACCGTGCTCGATCCACGACCGCACCGCAGCTTCGAACGCCGCGCGGAACGCCGCCCGCGGATCGGCCTCGTTCGCGAGCCAGGCCGCGATCGCGCCGCGCCCGGCCAGGTCCGGTCGGTAGGCCCGCAGCACCGCCTCGTGCGCGTACTCATCGAAGCCTGGGTCCACCTGCAGCGGAGGCAGCGTCACGTAGGTCTCGGCAAACCCGGCCGCCGTCTCTCGATGGCGACGCATGCCACCCGAGACGGCCATCGCGAACGCCGTTCGGTTGCGCCAGGCGGTGCCCGTCAACCGAGCCTGCGCGTGGCCGCGGTCGCTGAGTTGATCATAGTTTGTACGGCCGAACCCGGCTTGGCCGTGTCGGACGAGCAGCACGTGGCCCATGCGTCTCCCGATGGCGGGGCGGAGCCCCAGAAGCGGTGGTGGCTACGGTGCACACAGGATGTGCCACAGCGGCTGATTTTCCAGCTCAGAAGTGTGCCAGAAGCCGCCATGTCCGTCGCTGGCGATGGACTCGCCTTGGACGTCGAACCCGGTCTCCAACTTCTGCCGCGTCGCGCCCGCGATCTTTGGCGCGAGCGCCGGCAGCGCGGCGGTGAGCGGCGCGGCGAAGTCGAACGCCCAGGCCCGGAAGTAGGCGCGCACGAGCAGCCGACCGTCGCCGTCCAGGTCCGCGGCGGTCACGCGCAACGAGAGCCCAGCCTCAAGCGGTGGGTCACGCACGTTGAGCGTGCCGAGCAGCACCGCGACCACCGTGCCGGTGCCGGGGGTGACGCGGAACAGGCGACTCAGCCCGTCATCTCGCTTGGTGGCGACCAGCAGCCGCCCGTCCGACAGCACAGCCAGCGCCTCCGCGTCGGGTCGCAGGGTCGCGGCAGTCGTCGCGCCATCGGGCGGGTACTGAAACTGGGTGATGTGCACGTCGCTCGGCGGCACCTGCCAGTGCGCGACGGTGCTCGCGGACGGCAACGCGGTGGCGAGCTGCTGCGTGGGTTCGAGCACGCGGACCACGCTGACGGTCGCTCGTGTGTGGGCGTTGTCGCCAATATCCCCGATCCACAGACAGCGCTTATCGGCCGAAAATCCGGCGCCACAGGAGCCAGCGGCGATGTCCTCCCAATCGACGGGAACGACGCCAGGCACGGTGAGCACGGCGCGGAGCTGCCCGGTCGGGTTCAGGAGGAAGAGCCGCGCCGTGGTCTCGCCGGAGTCGTTGTGCGCCCATAACCAGCCGTTGTGGCTTCGCGCCAGCCCCGACAGCTCGCCGAGCGTTGGCGCGTCCTCGCCGGCGCCGACCGAGGACTGGACGACGCCGGTCTGCGTGGCGGTGGCCCAGGCGGTGCACGGGCCAGAGGCTGCGGCGTCGAGCTGTGGCTGAACCTCGGCGTCAGTGCCGGCCGCGTCCGCCCCGGCCGCGTCAGCCCCGGCCGCGTCGATACTGGCCGCGTCGTCCGTGTCTAGTTGGTCCGCGCCGACGTCGACTGCGCCAGCCTCAGCCGCTTGGGAATCGGCCACGTCGCTGGCTGCTGCGGAACATCCACCGACAAGGCAGAGCCCGATCAACCAGGGTTCGAGGGCGTGGCGGGTCATGGCTGCTTCGGGTAGCCGTCGGCGTCGCAGCCAAAACGGTCCAGGATCCACGGTCCCGGCACCGCTAGGTCGAACCCGACGTTGCCATCCTCAGCGTCGAGGACCTTGGCTCGGTCGAGCAGTCGCTCCAGGTCCTTGCGGTCGCCGTGGCGGGCGGCCTGACGCATGAGCGCGACGCCGCCCCGGACCGCCTTCGCCAGCTCTTCGCCCTGGTCCGCGCCCGTCGCGTCAAGATCGACGCTCATAGCGACGTCCGAACCCACGTTCATCCGCAGTCGCGCTCGGGTCGCCAACTTGCGCAGCGTCGTCACCATCGGCTGCTCGCCAGCCTGCGGTTGTCCCAGCATCCGCGCGAGATCGCCCGCTAAGAGCTGACCTTGCACGTCGCCGTTGCCGGCGCTCGAGGGCTCGGCCGGCCCGGTGCCATCGAGCCGGTCCACCGCCGCCTTGAGCTGCGCCTCGGAGTCTGCGAACAGCAGCGTGCCGTCACCGACCAGCGCGATGTGTTGGCGACGCTTAGACGCTGCCGCCTCTCCTGCCGCCGCGTTTGGCGTGCCTGCGGTCGCGCCGGCCTCCAGCGCCGCATTCGGCTCGGGTTTGGCGGTCATCTGCCAGATTCGCGCGTCCTTGCCGTACGACTGCGCCGCGTCGGGCACGTGGATACGTGCCATCCGACCGCTCACCGCCATGACGTCATCGCCGAGGCCAATACCCATGTGGTCCACATCACGCTGCAGATCTAGCCCTGTTTCGTCGCGGATCTGGTCGAAGGCGCTCATCGCCTTGCCGCCTCGACACCGCACCAGCTTCTGCGCGATGTCGCTGCTCGTGAGCGTCGCCACGTTGATCATCAGGTAGCCATGGCCCGGCGCCGCGAGCGCTCGTCGCAGTCGTGCGCTGTCGTCTACGCTCGGTGGCAGCTTCGGAAGTCGACCGGGCAGCTGCAGGCCCGCGGCCAGCGCTGGGTCTGCTTGGTCACTGGGTTCGGGCGCGGCTTCGGTTGGCCTCCGGCCGTTCTCCGCGCCTTCGCTGAGCGCCTCCGCGCGCGGGAACGCCGGCCCCTCGCGCGCGTCGTCCTGGGCATCTGGCGAGCGCCCCAACCAAGCCGCGCTGCCGATCAACAACGCCACGACAACCACGAGCAGCCCAGTGCGGCGCGTGGTCGCGGTGCTGGGGGTGCGGTCGTTGCCTGTGCTGCGTGTCATGCGCGCTCCTCGCCAGCTGTCACCTTGGATTACCAGTCTTTTCGCTCGACTTGAAGCACCGCGGCGACGAGGCAGGCCGCCACGAACGCAACGGCCGCGGCGCCGGCCGGGACGAGGTCAGCCGCGTCGAGCAGGTCCCCCACGGCGAGATCACGCCCGACGCTGCCCAACGTGCGCAGCTTGGGCAGCGGCGCGATGAGCCAACCGGCGACATGTCGGCCCCAACCCGCCGTGAACCACGACCGCACCTCAGCGCGATCGTCTGCGATGATGCTCAACACATAGACCAGGATCCCGGTCCCGGAGGCGAGCGCCGCCGATCGAGCGACGGTCGTGGCGAGGAGCATGGCGCTGTAGACGATGAGGAATCCCAACACCCCCATCAGCGCGCCCCAGAGCGGCGCTGCGGTGAAGTAGCCAGCCTTCCAGAACAGCACCGCGGAGAACCCGCCGACTGCGAAGACAGCGCCAGCGAGCGCGATGAACCCGACCCCGAGGAAGGTGCCGATCAGCAACTCCCACCGTCGCACTGGCAGGCTGAGCAGCAGCTCGACGCGGCCGGGAGACAGGCTCTTGACGGCGATATCGCCCGTCGCGACAACCCCGAACACCATGCCCAAATGGTAGACCGCGCCCGTGAGCACGCGGAACACCGGCCGCAGCTGTTCTTGCACCTGCGGCACCGCGCCGAGCGCCACACCGGGCGTCGCCGCGTCGCTCGCTCGGCCGCCCAGCGCGGCCCCAAACAGCTTGCTGGCGACGATGGCGCCCTCCACCACGTCGAGATCTAGCGCTAGAGCGAGCGCGATCTGCGCGAAGGCGATCAGGCCAAAGACAACCGCGAGGTAGCGCCGCGCGGCGGCCTCACGCACCACATCGGCGGCGATGTGCAGCAGGGTCATGGCGCGATCCCCACCGCTTCGGCAAACACGTCTTCTAGGCTGCGGACATCGCGATTCACCTGCGCGATCGTGACGCCCTCAGCGAGCAGCGCCGCGAGCACACGCGAGAGATCGGCCGGATCTGTCGCGTCCAAGGCGCATCGGAGTAGCCCCTCGTCGCCGGTCGTCCACGCCCAGCCTCGCGCTGCGCACGACCGCCGCGCCGTGGCGTCGTCCACCACGTCGAGCCGGTAATGATCGCCCGCCTGCAACCGGATGAGAGCGCCAGACTGCACGATGCGCCCTCTCGCCATGACCGCGATGTCGTCGCATATTCGCTCGGTCTCAGCGAGCAAGTGGCTGTTGAGGAACACGGTGGCGCCGCGCCGATTTTCCGCCTGGATGACGGCCCGAATCACGGCCCGGCCCGTCGGGTCGATGCCATCGGTCGGCTCATCGAGCACGAGCAGGTCCGGGGCCCCGAGCAGCGCCGCCGCCAAGCCGGTGCGCTGCCGCATCCCTTTCGAGAAGCCGCCCATCCGCCGTGGCCACGCCGACTCTTCCAAGCCGACGCGGTGCAGTGAATCGTCGACCAGCCCCGCCAATTCGGCCCGTGAGCGCCCGCGCGTGAGGCCCTTCAGCCGGGCGATGCTGCGCAGAAAGGCCCGCGGCGTCAGCCCGGCAGGCAGCTGTAGATTCTCGGGCAAGTAGCCCACACGTCGCCGCACATGCACGTCACCCGGCGTCCCGTCGAGGAGCTGGACCGTGCCCGTGTTGGGTCGTGAGATGCCGAGCAGCACCTTGATGAACGTCGTTTTTCCGGCGCCGTTGGGCCCGATGAGGCCGAAGCTCGCGCCCCGGCGGACCCGCAGATCGACGCCCTGGAGGGCAGCGACCGCGCCAAACCGTTTGCTGACGTCTGTGGCGACGATGGCGGTCTCGTCCCTGGCGCTGTGCTGCGTCGTCATTCGCCTCAACCTTGGGTGCGCTGCAAGTCGCCGTGAGCCAACCCGGGGCGGCGCGTGCCATTCCCGATTCACCTCAAGTTCACCTCAGCGCGCGCCTCGCGTCCATGCCGCGCGGGCTACCTTCCCCTCCGAGATGCGAGCGCTCACACTGTGCGCCGACAACGCGGGAGACGACCATGACGACTGTGAAGCTAAGACGAGGGTTCGTGCTGGGGGTGCTGCTCGCCGCCGGCGCGTCCGTCACTGTGCCCGACGCCGACGCACGACCGCGACACCGGGGTGGGGCGGCGCAGCCCGCGGCGCAGCCGGTCAGCGGGGGCTCCTCAAGCGCAGAGCGAGACGCGGTCGCGAGGCGAGTAGCGGTTGTGCGGGTCGCGGGGCGGCGCATCGAAGCGCAGGGCGCTGACGCCTTGGCGTGGGTGCCAGGCATGACGGTCTGGATCCTCGAGCCCGGCGGCGGCCTGCCGCTCTGCGAAGCGACGATCCGCTTTCGTCACGAGCGGCGAGTCGTGCTTGAGGTCGCCGAAGGCGCGCCAGTTGTCCCGGTGGGCGCCGTCGTGGAGCCGCGCTGGGTCGCGGAAGCCCGGTTATACGGCGTTCGAGCCCGCGCTGGACAGGCCCCGGGTGGCAAGCCGACGGCCGCTACGGGGGTCGCCGCTGACGCGCATGAGACGCCGCCGTGGCAGGTCTGGCATGAGCGTCCGCGCAAGCTCGCGTGGGGCAAATCACTGTGGCTGGAGCTCGTCGCGACCACGGCCGTGCAAGCGCCCCATGTGCGTTGGCGTGTGGGTCGCAGCGGCGCCTTCCGCGATCAAGCCATGACCGCGGCCAGCGACGGACGCTGGACCACCAGCCTCCAACCGGGCCAGACAGCCCCGAGCGCCCGCGTGCTGCAGTACTATGTCGGCGCGAAGGTCCTCGTCGACGGCACGACGACCGGTCAAGTGATCGTCGCCCACGCCGCGCATCCGCACGAGGTCGCGATCGAGAGCGTGCCACGTCTCCGCCATCGCAGCGTCGTTGACCATCAGCCGCCCAGCCGCTGGACGCACAAGCGCGCCATCGTGCTGTCGGCGCGGATCGACAAGCGCTATCAGTCGCCGGTCGTGTTTTTTCGTCCGCGCGGCGGCGGCACATTCGACGTGGTCAAAATGACGCGCATCTCGCCTGAAGTGTGGCGGGCGACCGTTCCGGGCCACCGCGTCGTGGTGCCGGGCCTCAGCTACTACCTCGCCGCCACAGATGAACACGGCGTCACGCGCCCCATCTTTCGCTCGCCGGGCAATCCAATGCATGTGCGGGTGACCCGCGGGCGCATTCTGTCGACGGATCAACGCCGTGACCGACTCTCGGTGGCTTGGACTCGGGCGACCCACGGCGTGAAGGGTGACGCCTGGCAGCGCGCTGATGTGGGTCTAGAACGCCTGTTTTTCGGCTTTTTGGTAGGTCGACTCGGCGCCACAGCGACGTGGGGCGACGGGTTGCGACTCGATCGGGACGAAGACGGGGTCGTGAAGAAGTCGCCCAAAGGCGAGCCGCTGCTGCGCTCGCAGCCCATCAACCTCTACGGCGGCCACGCGGGTCTCGAGCTTCGCGCGGGCGACTACCTGCGGGGTTCGGGCGATCTGCTCGTCGCGATTCACAACGGCGGCGCAGGGTTGGGGTATCGACTCGCCGCTCATGTCGGCGACGAAGCGGGCGCCAACCTGTTTGCGAGCTGGTCCGCGCTTCACGACGTGGACGATGGCGCGCTGCTGCTGGAGCGTCTGCGGCTCGGCCTGTCGACGCCCATCGGTATGCGCCTACGACTCGCTGGGGTCGTGGTGCACGAGAGCGTGTTGCAGGACTCCAGCAAGGCGCTGCGATTTCAGGTCGAGGTCACGTGGGCGCTGGCGAAGCGGCTCTTCGTGACGGGTCGATTCGGATTCTCCGGTCGAGACGCCGACAACCCGGGCGCGACGGGCGGCGCCGGCGTGGCGTTGACGTTCTAGGTCATCGTTGGGCACGCCGTCTCACCGCTCGTGTTGGATTTGGCGGTACGGGCTGTCGCGGTCGCGGCGCCGAGTGTCACCGGGAACGCCGCCGCCGCGGTCGCCAGTCCTGACCCACGCGCAGATGTCGTCGTCTGCCGCGATTGTCGCCGCCATAGCGGGAGCGCTGCCGCCGCCTGAGGCGTCGGTCGCGCGCGGAGCCTGGCGGTTGAGGCGGCGTCTGTCTGCAGCGGGGCTGGCGTCCAAGCAGTGGTCCTGCGTGGCGTTGGCGCCGACGCTGACGAGCGCGAATCTGCCGCGTGGCCCGCGCTTGAACAGGTACGGATGGTGCCAAAGGTCCATCGATGGATCGCGCGCGAAGCGGCCGTGGTGATTATCTGTCAACCACTTGGCGAGCTGCGGCGTCGACCGCGGCGGGTCGTTGCCAAGCGTCACGTCGAGCTCGAGATGGCGGGCGGCTTCGGACAGCTCGTACCGCGTCATGACGGTCTTTACGGTGTCCAGCACCTCGCGGCCCACCTCGCCGCCGCCCTTGACCGCGACGCCGCCACCTCCGATGAGCAGGATCGCCGGCAATACACGCGACAGCGACATCAGCGCGCCTCCAGCGCGACCAACCGCAACGCGATGGTCTGCTCCAGGGCGAGGCCCGTCTCCAAGTCTTCCATCAGCAATCGGTCCAGTAGATCCGCGGGCACCTGAATGAGCGTGCAGCCATCGAGCGTGCGCACCGTGGCCGTGCGCTCCACCCCACGCAACACCGCGATCTCGCCGAACCAGTGCTCGGCCAGGGCGCGGTCTTCGTCCGGCGTCA
>ERZ889078.2124-NODE-2124-length-14450-cov-7.461688_pt1 | contig 14450 bp, 10 predicted proteins | sample MGYA00521266_ERZ889078 | MGnify/ENA primary metagenome ERZ889078 (study PRJEB32303, sample SAMEA104408618) | aquatic metagenome | biome: Brackish water; feature: Pelagic; material: water | place: Baltic Sea | collected 2014-06-16T06:34:00 | depth 76,534 m ...
GTTCGGTCGCTGTTTTTTTCGTGGTGGACGAAACGATGACCAAGGCCCCATATCCGCAGGCGCTGCAGGCACAATAGCGCCCGGTTTTTCAGCCCGCTTGGGCAACCGATGGCTGCTCTTGCCGTTGAGCCAGAAGAGATCGCCATACGACGGATTGAGGGTCTGCGACGAGGCTGTAGCCATGGCCAGATAGCTCTCGCTCGCCACCACCTCACCCGCCCAATGGCCCTTGGCGAGCACCAGCAGCCCAAAACGCGCCATGTCGCGCGCGGAGCACTTCATCGTCAGGCCTCGTTGTTTGACGCAGGGAATCGGCGTGTGGCGCTGATCTTACGACGAAACGCGAACGGCCGCCGCAGACGATTAGGCTCGCATGGAAGCACCCGAGAGGCCACAAAAACGTTGAATTTATGGGCTGATAGTGGTGTAAGGCGGCGTCCAAGTCGCTTGGGCTCCGCCACGTAACACCCCGCACCAGATCTTCTGGCCATCACCCGGAATACCTTGAAGTGACTCTGTTTTCAGCCTCCCTGTCTGTCCCGCCTAAGCCGCTCCGCCTCGCCCCAGTGCTGTTGGTAGCCCTGTGCCTGACCGGTTGTCCCCAATCATCCCCCGGCGCCGGCGCCTTCGCCCTCGATAGCGGCGGCGCGGACGTGACGGGCGCCGTTCAAGACACGACGGCCCCCGTTGACGCATCGGTTCCGGATGGCGTCGCCGCGCAGCTCGACGGCGCGACTACGTCTGACGGGACCGCGAGCGACACAGCCAGCCAGCCGCTCCCGTGCACGGGGCCGCTGCAGCAGTGGTTCACCAAGTCGATGATTGCGCCCCAATACGAGCAGGCGCGTGGCGTGAAGGCGTTGCCCGGTGGCGGATTTGTCATCGTCGGCGACGCGGGCAGCGACACCTACAAGCGCCAGGCGAGGCTCACCCGGCTCAGCGACTACGGCACGCTCATCTGGCATCGCACGTTTGGCAGCGGCGAGAAGGAGGATCGCGGCGAAGCTCTGGTGGTCCTCGCGGACGGCTATGCCGTGGCCGGCGCCATCCGCAGCGTGTCCGCCGGCGCCAGCGACGGTTGGATCATTCGCACCGACCTGGACGGCAACAAGGTCTGGGCGAAGAGCTACGGCGGCGAAAAGACCGATTTGTTCGAGGGGATCGCCGCCACGAGCGACGGCGGCTTTGTCGCCGCGGGCACCAATCGCTCCATCAAGAACAGCCTGGAGGACGGCTGGCTGCTGCGGACCGACAAGGACGGCGTGGTGCTGTGGCAGGACACCTACGGCGGCTCGCACATCGACCAGCTGCGCGATGTGGTGGCGAATGGGACCGGGTTCGCCGCGGCGGGCGAGAACTGGTCGGCGGCCTCGACCGGGTCCGACGCGTGGCTCTTGCTGGTCAACGCGAAGGGCCTACAGACGGCCTCAAAGGTGTATGGCAAGGGCGACAAGGATTGGGCGCGCGCACTCGTCCGCATGCCGGACGGCGGCTTCGCGCTGACGGGCAAAGCCTCGGACAAGGGCAACCCCAAGCTGTGGGTCATCCGTACCGACGCTCAGGGCAACATGCTGTGGGAGTCGGTGAGGGGCGACAACCAGAGCGAGCAGGGCTGGGGCATCGCGGTCACCACGGAGGGCGGGCTCGTGGTCGTCGGCGACACCAACTCGGGAAAGACTGGCACCGACGCTTGGCAGCTGCGCTACGACGCCTATGGCAACCTGCTCTGGGATCAGCGCTACGGCGGCGCTGGCAACCAATGGGCGGCAGGCGTCGTGGCGCTGCCAGCGGGCGGCAGCCTCCTGGTGGGACGCGCTTGGAACAGTGGCAGCCTGGACGACGTGTTTCTGGTCCGTAGCGGGCCCTGGGGCCACGGCAGCTGCGAGGGTGTGGGCCCCTGCGGCGCCAAAGTGCAGGCGGATTGCGACGACGGGCTGCCCTGCACGGCCGATCGCTGTGACAGCATCGACGGTTGCACGCACACGAACCTGCTGGACAAGGCCGCGTGTGGCGTGGCGATGCTCTGTGTCGGCGGCAAGTGTCTGCAGGGCTGAAGCCCCAGAGCTCGACGAGGCCGAGGGTCACGTGTTCATCTTTCGTCCTTATCGACACGTCTGAGCCCGGATCTTCAGGGCGCACGCCGCGGCAGCGCACTCGAAACTCTGCGCCGCCTGACCCGATCGTCATCGTCGAACAACGCGGAACTATCGGCAGCCGTCGCATCACAAGGAAGAGATGAACACCCGACCCTCCCACCGCTGGACGCTCGTCGTCGTCCTGGCCTTCGCCGCGCTTCACCTGCCTAGCGTCGTAGAGCGCTACGAGCCCAACAGCTGGCTCTATGGCGACGGCGCGTTCTACTTCACCACCGTCCGCGCCATCACCGAGCAGGGCACCATCGAGCAGAAGGCCCTGCAGTCGGTCAGCTGGTACGAGCAGAACCTCAGCTGGAATCGAGACCTCACCGACGACTGGAGCAACGTCGCGCTCGGTCGCAACGGCGGTTGGTACCCGAAACACCCCGTGCTGCTCCCGGTGCTGGCGCTGCCGCTGTACCTGCTCTATGGCACGGTCGGGACGCTCCTGACGAACGTCCTGCTCAACCTGCTCTTCATCCTGCTGGTGTTCCGGCTGGCGCGCCGCGTCGCTCGCGTCGAGATGGCCGCCGTCGCTGCGATCCTGGTCGCCGCCCAGCCCTTTGTGCTGCGGGTGTCCTACAGCTTCTCGAATGACATCCTCGGCGCGGACCTGCTGCTCGGCGCGATCGAGTGCGTACTGCTGCAGCGCGCGGGTGCGGCGGGGGTGCTCGCCGGGCTCTCCATCTGGGCGCGTATGCCCAACGTCACGTTTGTGCCGGCGCTGATGGCCTTCGGTTACGCCGCCGGCGGTTGGCCGATCGTCTGGCGCGCTGTGCGCTTCACAGCCCTGCCGTTGGGCGCATTTGCGCTCTGGAACACGTGGTTCTTCGGCGCGCCGTGGGTCACGTCGTACCACGCCGTGCTCGTGCGGGAGGAGGGCATCACAAGGATGGCGGCGCACACCCGCCTCTTCAACACGTCCGTGATCGCAGGTGCCCGCAAGATGTTCTTCGGTGAGCGCAGCATCTCCCGCGCGTTTCCGATCCTGTTTCCGGCGCTGATCGGGCTGTGGCCGCTGCTGCGCCGTCACCGCGCGCTGGGTGTGGCCTTCGCGTTGGCGCTCCCGTTTCCGATCGCCTTCTACCTGCCCTACGACTGGTACAACGAGCGCTTCCTGTACCCCCTCTTCGGGCTGTTCGCCTTGCCCGTCGCGGCGTCGCTCTCCTTGCTGATCCCCGCGGACACCACGCCGCCGCTGGTGGACGCTCCGACGGCTTGGCGGCCAACAGGCCGGATTCTCGGCCTCGTAGCGCTAGCTATCGTGGTCTCGGCCGGCGTCGTACGCGCAGTAACCTGGCGCAGCGCGGACCAGCTCTCGTCCCACCTGGAGCAGGCGAAGGTCTTCGTTGACCAGACGCCATGCGACTACTTCAACCCGCAACAGGAGCGATGGGAGTGCAGCCACATCGACGACGAGGCCTGGGCGATGACGGGACGGACCCTGCGCAAGGCCGTGCGGGTCAAGGGGCGGCCGACTCGCGGCATCTGGCTGCACCCAAGCCCGAGCGGCGTGCGGCGCCTCGTCTTCGAGGACTTGCCGGGTTCGCAGGTGGCGCTGACAGGCGCGCTCGGCGATGACTCGCACGCCGGCGTCGTGGAGATCGAGGTCTTGGCGCGCGGCCAGTCGCCCTTCAAGGCGCTGCTCACGCGGGGTGGCGACAGTTTTGAGCACGTCGCGACCTGGACGGCGCCCGCCCACGTCGTCGCGACGGGAGAGCGGGCCACGGCTCAACGGCCGGCCCTTGAGATCCGCGTGCAGTCTAAGCAGCCCGCGTGGAAGCACGTTGTGTTGAAGGGGCGCCTGAAGTAACGCGCCACACGGCGCGCTCTCGGAGCCCGCGCACGGTAGAGTCGGCGTGACATCATGAACGGCGGCGCGTGTCGACTCGGCTCCGGGGCTCAGCCCCGTCGCGCCGGCCGCTTGGATCTGCGTCAGGGGCGACCCGATGAGGGCCGCCCCTGACGCAATCTTCGCCTGTTTCCGCGGCGGGACACAGCGAGACGCCTACTTGCGGCGGCTACGCTTCGCGGCGCTGCTGCGCGACTTGGACTTGGCTGCACGGGCCTTCGATTTCTCCTTCGACTTCGCCTTGGCGACCCGCCCCTTGTGCTCGTGCTTGCGCTGCAGGGCGGTCTTCGCCTCTACAACGGACGGCGCGACCACGACGGCTGAGCCAGCGATAACGATGGCAATAAGACCCGCGATGAATTTCTTCATTTCTGACTTCCTTCGAGACGAACATTCGAGGTCGGCGATGCGGCTCCATGCCCCATTTCTCCCCCAAACATCGGATAGACGGCACAGAATCTGCTCCATGTCAACGAACAAAATCGTCGGGCATTTTCCACCTCCACTTGCGGGCGATCCGGCGACTAGAACGCGCGCAACCAAACTCCCAACTGCGAGTCCGATCCCATGCGGTTTTTGGGCGGTTCGCGCGCCGTTCCGGGTCACACTGCGGGCGCGGTCCGGTCTCGCGTCCGACCCAGCGTGAGCGCGCGGCCGGGACTCAGCCATCTGCCTCGAAGCCCACAAAATAGGGCTCGCTGCGTTGGCCGTCTGGCCAGACGCGTCGACGAGCGTTGTGTTGCGACGAGCGCGCATTAGCCGCGACCAGCGCCGCCCTGGGGGCGCTGTTTCTACCGCGAACGCGCTGCTTTCATGGTATGTCGAACAGCGCCACTACGGCGGTCACCCATCTGCGTGGCCGCGCCGCGATAGCAGGAGTCGCCATGTCATCCCCCCGTCCAAGTCGCGCCAGGTGGCTCACTATGTACCTCGCAGCCAGCCTCACGGCCCTCGCCAGCTGCGCCGCAACGGACGAATCGCCAGCTGTGAAGGCAGCCGGCGATCCCTGCAAAAACGCTGGCACACCCGGGGCGACCGCGACCTGCCTCAAGCCCACCAAACCGCCGGCGTACTACATCGCCGAGGCTGAGGCCTACTTCGACACGCTCGACGTCGACGCCGACCCTGCCAGCGTGCCGCACTACAGCGACCTGGTGGTGCGCTGGGAGTGGCCGCCCTGGCTGCTGCTCACGGGCTACACCAAGGAGACCCTGATCAGCACCGCCAAGCTGCTCAAGACCGGCGACCCGTCCACCGTGCCGAAGCGCGACTGCCGCTTTTTCGAGACGCAGCCCTTCGCCCGTTGCCGTGTCGTGTTTCAGTACGAGGGTGGCGCGTGCCCGATCTATGAAGAGTTCGTGTTCAACGCAGTTGGCGAGATGACCTTCATCGAGGCTTGGTCCGACCTCCCCGACCTCGTGCCCACCACCGACCCCAAGGACCTGTGGGGCGAGCGCACCGACATCGGCCGCCTCTCGACCCGCGTACCGGGCCTCGGCAAGGCCGACGGGCGCATCGAGATCGCGGGCAGCTGGATGATCGACGCCGGCGCCAACGACAAAGACGTGGCAGAGCTCGCCAAGCGGGCGGCCAATCAATGGAAGTACTGGGGCGAGGAGATCGCCGCAGCGCCGACAGACTTCTTCGCCAAAGGGTGCGGCTGGGGCGCGAAGAACTAGGCCCGCGCGTCATCACCATCTTCGCGTCCCCCGGGAGGTCTCCCCCCGATCACGGCACGATGGGCGGACCTCGGAGCACGCGCGGGGCGTGCCATGGCCGAGCTCGCGCCTTGCGGGACAGGCGTCGCCGCGGGGTGAACCCGCGCACTCAGACGACATCCGCACCCTGAGAACCTAACGGCGATTCTTCTTGGTCCGCAACTTGCGGGCGCGGTCGTGTTCGGCTTTCTCGCGGGCTCTCTGCGCCTCGTCGAGCTTGGCTTGTTGCTCTTCTTTCAGCGTCATCGATGGGGTTTCGTGGCTGATGCGCCCGAGCAAGCCGGCGCGAAGCTCATTGATGAGCAGCGCCGCCGCTCTTGGCAGGTCGACGCCGCCGCCCTTGACGGTGCAACCACGTCTCCTGCCGATGGCCTCCAGCAGCGCCAAATCGGTCGCGGGAAGCGCCTCAATTTTGTAGCGCGCTCTCAGCGCCTCCGGGTAGCTCCTGAGCAGATATTCGGCGGCGTACAAGGCGATGTCCGAGTAATCAAACGCGGTGTCCTTGAGCGCGCCGGTGATGGCGAGCCGGTAGCCGCACGAGGGCGGGTTGAGCTTGGGCCACAAGAAACCGGGCGTATCCGTCAGCAAGATCCCGTTGCCCAGCTTGATGTTCTGCTGCGCCTTGGTCACCCCAGCTTCGTTGCCGGTCTTCGCGATCACACGACCCGCGAGGGTGTTGATGATGGTCGATTTGCCGACGTTCGGGATGCCCATGATCATGGCGCGCACCTCGCGTTTTTGCTCGCTGACCATGCTCCGGCAGACGCGCAGCAGCTGGCGGATGTGGCCCGGGTCGCTGCCGGTGACGGGGAGCGCCCTGACGCCGCTCTCTTGCTCGATGTGCGCGACCCAAAGGTCGGTCACCTCCGGGTCGGCGAGGTCGGCTTTGTTCAGCAGTTTGATCAGGGGCTTCTCGCCGCGCAGCGCTGGCACCAGCGGATTCTCGCTCGAGAACGGGATGCGGGCGTCGATGACCTCAACGATAATGTCCATGTGAGGCATGACACTCGCAATATCTTTGCGAGCCTTGTGCATGTGTCCGGGGAACCAGTTGATCGTCGTCATGGGTGTCAGCTTGATGAAGGTGGCGCACGCCTTGGGGTCAGCAGGTGCGGCGTCCTGCGATGGCGTCGATGCGTGGCGCAGCCATTGGCGGGTCGCCGAGAGACCGGGTGCCCACGCGCAATCGCGCCCCATAGACCACTATCCGGCCACAAATTCAAGCTTTTCGCGCGCTGCACGCGCCGCAGCGCCGCCTCCGGATTGACCGTTGCGACGGCATCGGCAAACGTCGAAGACCCAAAGCCGTCCTCGTCACGGCCCCACCAGGAGCAACGCATGCAGCCAGAGATGCCCACGCCACGCGGCGAGACGTTGATCCGCACCGTCGCCATGCCCGCCGACACCAACCCAGCCGGCGACATCTTTGGCGGCTGGCTGATGGCGCAGATGGACCTGGCCGCCGGCAACGCCGCTGCGCGTCGCGCCAAGGGACGCTGCGCCACCGTGGCGGTCGCACAAATCGTCTTCCATGAGCCGGTCCTGGTCGGTGATGAAGTCAGTATTTACGGCCATATCGACCGCGTTGGCCGGACGTCGATGACGATCGCCGTTCAGGCCTGGCGCCGGGAACGCAACGCTGAGACCGCTGCGATGGTGACGGACGCGGCCGTCCTTCGTCGCCCTCGACGACGAAGGACGACCGCGCCTGATCGACGCACCGCAGTCTTAGCCGCTTGGCAGCACCGCGCGGGGACTGTCCGGCCGCGCGCGCTCAGCCATCAAACGCCGGTTTTCCGGCCCGAAAGTGCTAGTGTGGCGCTCACAGTGCACCACTTTGATGTTCGCCAGCCCTCACTCTGCAGGCCGCAGCAAACAGGAAGTGGGTGCAGTCCAGCCGAGGAGACCGCCATGCGCAGCCAGCCAGTCAGTCTGCCCGGGCCCCTGCCGACGCCGTCGCGAGGCGGCCCGCAGCTCCGCCCTTGGCTTGTGGTGGTGGCGATTGTCGTCGTGGGCTGCGGGGGAAGCGGCAAGGACGCTGGCAGCCCTGACACGGGCGCGCTCGGCGGCGACGCGGCAGCAGGCACCGCAGCCGACACCGCAGCGAAGCCGGGCCCCATCCAACTCGACTTCCTCTGGGTCATCGACCACTCGCCAAGCATGTGCCAGGAGCAGCGCTCGCTCGCGAATGCGCTCAGTTCGTTCATCGCGACCCTGCGAACGTTTGGCCCGATGGACATCCAGATGGCGGTCGTGACCATCCAGCAGGTGCCCGACAAGGTCGACATCAAGGTCGTCGGTCGCTTCATGCACCGCGCCGCCACGATCTTCCCACCGAACTGCTTTGGGCGCGTCATCATGCCGTGTCAGTCCAATGCGGACTGTTCGGGCACGCACACCACGTCGTATCCGGTGACGAGCGACACCTGCATGTGCAACGACACGGTCTGGACCAACCCCTACGTCGGCGGCACATGGGAGTGCCACTCGCCAGGCTCCTCGAAGCTGCTGAGCAACGTCAACTGCTCCGTCAACGGCTCGTGCGTGGCCAAATGCACCTCCGATTCGGAGTGTCGCGCGATCTTCGAAGCCGATGTTCCGGCCTCAAAGCAGCGATCCATCTGCAAGTACATCGCCGGCCAGCAAGGCTGTATGTTCCCGCCGCCGACCGCTGCATGCCCGCCTTCAGACAAGCTGCCGGACGTCGCCACGGACGCCAACCTCGACTCGTTCCACTGCAACACAACCATGGGCGCGGCGAGTACGCAGGAGGCGAGCTTCGAAGGGGCGTTCCGCTCAGCCTGGACGGCGCTCGACCCGGCGGGTCCAAATTGCGATTACGACGCCTGCGTGAAGGCCCTGCGAACGTGCTGCGCGGAGACCGATAGAGAGACGTGGTGCAGCACAACGAAGGCTCCGTCGTGCACGCCGGATTGGTGCGAGAAGGACTTTGATCAAACCAAGTGTGACGCGGACACGGCGACTTGGTGCGCGCCGCTCAAGGACAAGAAGAACTGCCAGCACACCAAGCTCCTGCGGGATGATGCGTACTTGGTGCTCATGTTCATGTCCAACAACGACGAGTGCTCCATGCACATGAATCTGAACCCGCTCGACAAGACCGTCATCCTGCGCGAGGTGTGGCACCGCTGCGGTAGTTTTGGTGACAGCGTTGGTAGCAACGAAGCCTTGTCTGCCGGAAACTGCGAATATCGACGCGGAAAGAACCCCGACGTCTACTGCCACAGCGATTGTGAGCCCGGCGTCAAGTTCGAGGACCAAGCGGGCGTCCTCAAGTGTCCGGCCGGCTGCAAAGCCGGCAGCGCCGAGCACGAGGCTTGTCTCGCAAAAGCCGCCGTGGACACAGAGACCTACAAAAAGATCGCGTTCCAATTCGCGCCCGTCGCCGAGTTCGTGACCCGCTTCAAGAGCCTCAAGTCCGACCCGGCCAAGGTCATCGTCGCGACCATCGCGGGGGATTCGCTCGCCTCCGCCGACGGCACGGTGGACGGCTGTAGCAAGGAGCGGGATCGCGTCAACTACTACCACTCGATGCTGCGGGATCAGGGTCCCGGCCAGGTTCCGTATGTCTGCCGCTCAAACCAGCACGGTGAGCAGGAGCTGGGGTGGCGCTACATCGAGCTCGCCCAAGCGTTTGGCGACCACGGGATCTTCTCAAACGTCTGCAACGAGGGTGCGTACGGCCCGGATTTGCAGGCGATCGCCGCGAGCATTGGACAGTTGGTTTCGAAGTGACGGTCGCGACAGCAGCCGAGCACACCATCGCCCGAGCACACCATCGCCCGAGCACACCATCGCCCGAGCACACCATCGCCCGAACATCAGGCCGCCGCCGTCCCTCGACCGCCGCATCCAGGACCCACCATGAACACGCCGGCCCAACCCGCTGAGTCATCGAAGCTTGAGCGCAGCTTAGGGCCGCTCACGATTTGGGGATTGGGCGTCGGCTACGTCATCTCCGGGGAGTATTTCGGCTGGAATCTCGGCCTCCCCGCGGGCGGCACGTACGGCATGCTGGCCGCGACGGGCATCGTCACCGTGATGTACGCCTGCTTCGTCCTGAGCTACGCGGAGATCGCCTGCGCCATCCCGCGGGCCGGCGGCGCCTTCATCTACGCCGACCGCGCTTTCGGTCCAGGCGTTGGCTTCCTGGTCGGCCTCGCGCAGCTCATCGAGTTCGTCTTCGCGCCGCCTGCCATCGCGCTCGCCATCGGCGCCTACTTCAACATCTTTCTGCCCGACGTGCCGGCCTGGTCGATCGCCGTCGCGGCCTACTTGATGTTCACAGCGCTCAACATCTACGGGGTCAAACTATCAGCGGCGTTCGAGCTTGTGGTGACCGTCCTGGCCGTCGGTGAGCTGCTCATCTTCGCCGGGGTGACGCTGCCGCACTTCGACCTGGCGCGCTTCACCGCCGAGCCGCTGCCCAACGGCTGGGGCGGCATCTTGCCGGCGATCCCCTTCGCGATCTGGTTCTATCTCGCGATTGAGGGCGTCGCCAACATCGCCGAGGAGGCCCGCAACCCGCAGCGTGACATCGCGTTTGGCTTCGGTTCGGCGATGCTGACGCTCATTGTGCTCGCGTTGCTCACCTTCTTCGCTTCAGTCGGCGTCGACGGCTGGCGCTCAGTGGTCTACGACGCCACCGGCGCCGCGGTAGACAAACCGCTGCCGCTCGCCCTCGGGCACGTCGTGGGCGAGCAGCACCCGCTCTACCACCTGCTCATCACGGTCGGGCTCTTCGGTCTGGTGGCGTCGTTTCACGGCATCATCCTGGTCGCTGGTCGCGCGACCTTGGAGTTCGGTCGTGTCGGCTATTTGCCCAAGATCTTCGGCCGTACGCTGCCCAAGCGCCACACGCCCGCCGCCGCGCTGGTCGGTAACATGCTGGTCGGGTTCATCGCGCTGGCCACCGGCCGCACCGGCGACATCATCACGCTGAGCGTCTTTGGCGCGCTGACGCTGTACGCCGCGAGTATGGCGTCGCTCTTCAAGCTGCGGCGCGCCGAGCCTGAGCTGCCGCGGCCGTTTCGAACGCCGCTGTATCCGGTGCTGCCCGTCGTCGCGCTGGTGCTGGCGTTGGGGTGTCTGGGCGCGGTGTTTGTCAGCAGCCCGGAGGTCGGCGCGGTGTACGTCGCGTTGATGCTGCTTGGTGGCGCCGGTTTCGCGGTGCGTCACCGCGGCGGCGGGACCTAGACACTAGACCACAGACAACCGGTCCAGCGCCGCGTCGATGGTCAGCACGTCGGCGCCGTGTCGCACACACGATCCGATGGCCGCGCGCAGCAGCGCCGGCGTGCAACCATACGGCGACGGCGTGTCGCTGATGTCGTGGGTGTACAGCACCAACCAGCCCCAGGTCTCGCAGTTGTGAGCGATCAGACGATCGATGGATTCCGTGTCAGCCGTGGCTGCATAGAGCTTGTGAACCGGCAGCTGATTGCGATCGACGACGCCTCGCAGCATCCCCATCTGTACGCCTCGCATGCTGCGATAGCGCGCCTGCAGTCGTCGCTTATGCGCGACTCGCACGCTGCCGCTGGCGTACGAGAAATTCCGCACCTGCAGCCCCGGAAACGCCGATTCGAGCGCCGCGCTGTTGCGACGAGCGTCGCGCTCATAGACCTGCGGCGGCGTCTCTTCGGCGTGCACATGGTCGTGGGTATGGCAGCCGATCTCGTGACCGGCGAGGTGGAGGCGGCGCACATCCTCAAGGGTGGCGCAGGCGCCCAGCGCCGTTTCCGTACCGAGCAGCCCCATGGCGACGTAGAACGTGCCTCGGAATCCAGCGTCTTGTAGCAGCGCCGCGCCGATGGTCGCCGCGGTCTGTGGGATATCGTCGAACGAGAAGGTGACCATCGCTCGGTCGGGTCGCACGATAAGATCGCGCCGCGCAAGTTGCGTGTTGAGGCCTCGGTGCACGACGCGGTTCAGCATGGTCATCCCAGCTCCCTTCGGATCTGACCGGCTAGCGCCAGCGCGACAGGCCGAGGGCCTTGCCGAGCATCCGCTCGCCACCAGAGAGCTCCAGGGTGAAGCGTTGTCGGGGTCGAAACGGCGCGCCGAAGCGGGACTTGAAGCGCGTGATACCGGCGATTCTGGGATCCTCGTCGTTTTCAACGGCGCCGCCCAGGTCGTAGGTCGTGACGCCACGAGCCTTGAGCTGGGTCATGATCTCGAGGTGACAAAGTACAGACGCGCCAGTCGCCGGGTGGTCGATGGACACGCCGTGGATGAACCAGGCTTGGTTGGCGTCATGCGCCACGATGACCGCCGCCTGAACAGCGTCGTCGACCGTCGCCGAGGCGACGCAGGTCGGAACGCGGGGCGCCTCGATGAGTTGGCGCAGGTACGCCGCCTTGAATGGGTTCGACTTGCCGCCACGCTGATAGGTGGTCTCCATCAGCGAGATGAAGGTGGTGGCCTCGACAGCTGGGTGGACCGCCACGCCGTCGCGCACACCGCGCCGAAAGGCGTAGCGATGTTTGCTGTGCAGGTTGGCGATCCACGCGTCTGGCGACGCCGACAGGTCCAGGAGATACGAGCCCACGTCTTCGTGTTCGACCTCGACGCCTTCAAGGTCGGCCAAACTGGAAAGGTCGGGGCCGGTCCAGTCCGCGAAGATGCTGCGACAGCGGACCGTATCGACGCGGTTGGCCCGCGCCATCGCGACGAGGGCGGCGAGCGCCTGACCTTGATTCACGGGGCTATCGACGGCGAAATGCGGCTCACAGAGCAGCAGCCAGCGGCGAAACACACCGGGCGCGGCGATCTCGCGCACCGCCATCCAAGCGTGTACGCGGTCGCCCTCACGCAGCTCCAGCGGCAGGTAGGCGCCCGACATGTGGTTGGCGTCGAACCAACTCCGCGTACCGGTGAGCCGCGGGCTCTCCTGCGCGCTCGGATGCCACTGCAGCGCGCCGTCGGCGACGCGCAGTCCCGCTCTAGCGGCCGCGGTCCAGACGGCAGTGCTCAGCCGCTGAGCGCTTTGTCGCCAACCCGTCATAATGACCCTTACCTCTACATGCGCAGTGCTCGCTAGCGTCACCTAGCGGCACTGCAATCGCAAGTAGGTGTGATAGCCGACACGAAACGAGACAACGCATTTTGGCGCCCCAATACCCCACATCGTCTCACCTGCCGTGATGGTCGCCCCAACCCACCGATGCCACTCAGCGCAGATTCCCAGGCACGACGCTCGCCGTCTGCCGCCACCGCCCGCGCTCACCTTCGTGCCCCCCTCGGCGCGCTAGAACGCGGCCTTTGTCTCTGCGCAGCACTTGTCGAACACGCAGGCGTCCGCCTTCGCCTCATCGTCGCCCTGGCAGGCCTCACTGTTGGCCTCTTCGCACTTGTTGAGCTTCTCCATGGCGGTCGCGCAGGTCGCGCTGACCTCGCACGTAACCAGGCACTTCGACTGGCAGGCGTAGACCTCCGCCACGCACTTCTGCGGGCACGTCATGTCGATGCCGCACCCCATCACGCAGCCCTGTACGTTGTTCACGCACTTGGTCCAGCAGGTTGAGATGCACGGCACGTACGGGCAGCAGTTGCGGTTGGTGTTGGTGCCGCCGTCGCAGGGGTTGGCCTCGCACGTCGCAGCGGCTGGCTTGGTAAACTTGCCCAGCTCGACCTTGCCGCCCGTCTCCTCTTTCTTCTTGCACGTCAGCTTGCCGGCGCCGCCGTAGTACACGAGGTTGAAGGCACCCGTCAGCGTCACGGTCTTGGCCCCGATCGGCGCGACGTTGTGGACCACGACGCCATTGAACTTCCCGACCACGGCGACCCCGTCGGCCTCTGGGCAGACGTCGATGTCGATCGTGCCCGTGGCTTTGCTGTTGTAGACCGCGCCAGCGGACGTGTACGTCACATACACATCGGTCGCCGGCTCGCCGACCGGGATGGCCTTGGCGGGGAGCGGGTGCTTCTTCGAGTCGATGTAGACCACCAGCACCGTGCCGCTGGCGTCGGTGATGAACAGCGTCAGCATGTCGCCAGCGCTCGCAGCGCCGAGCACCTTGCCCTCAGCGTCGGCCTTGGTCGCGGGCTTGTTGTTGTCTACCTGCGTGGTCTTTCCAGTGTCGTCCTTGGCGGCGACCGCGGCGCTGTTCTTGGTGTTGTCACCGCTCGCAGCGCCGCTGTCCGCGCCCGCGGTCGCGTCCGTCCCCGCGCCAGCGTCGGTACCAGCCGCGCCGCCGCCGACGTAGTTGCTTGGCGCCGTCGAGCAGCCAGCGAGGAGACCTAGGGCCAACAGCGCTGAGATCGCGCGGTGGTGGTGAAGAGAGAGGGACATGGGAAACTCCGTAGCGAAAGTTGTTGGTTGCGCCGACGCGCTCTAGCACGGCTGAACGGGCCCGGCTACACGGGGATTCACGCGCGACGACCCCTCCCATCGCGCGGGCGGCAACCCATGACCACGGTTGCAGAAACTGCGCGCATCGGCATCCTGCTTCACAGCAGCAGACGACGCGACGGACGGCCGGAGCTGGGCTCGAGCGGCGCCTGCGCACGACTCGGAGCGCCCTCATGCCGAGATTCCTGACGAAGGCCTGACCAAGCGCACCCACGGTGGCGCGTCAGACTGTCGCCCTGGTGTGCTCGTCAACCCGCCTCCGCCCTGGGGACTGCAGGTGCTCACTGGCCGCTTATCGCCGACGAAACCGGGCGAAAAGGGGGCCTTGGTCATCGTTTCGTCCACCACGAAAAAATCAGCGACCGAACAGC
>ERZ889078.2125-NODE-2125-length-14450-cov-6.306217_pt1 | contig 14450 bp, 13 predicted proteins | sample MGYA00521266_ERZ889078 | MGnify/ENA primary metagenome ERZ889078 (study PRJEB32303, sample SAMEA104408618) | aquatic metagenome | biome: Brackish water; feature: Pelagic; material: water | place: Baltic Sea | collected 2014-06-16T06:34:00 | depth 76,534 m ...
CAGCACAAGATGCGGCGGCGAAGGCCATAATCCAATCCTGAATTGGAATACGACCCTTTGGGGAAGATTTGAATGTTGGAAAGGCCGTGTAGGCCAAAAACATGGCAAATGAGAGATGAATGGCCCGCGCTTCGGTATCATTTATAACAAAAAAGTCGAACACAAACGGCAGGGGGGATGCATACCAGAGCTGAAATATCGTCCAGAGAAGAGGAATAAAAAAGAGGGCATTGCGAGAGATTGTGCCTTGGGGTTTACGGCCGCCCGTATCCACTTCGGCGACTAAATCATCCACTTGTTCAGCTAATCCTGGATTCTCTTTTACATGAGTCATACCAACGAGGCCTCCTTTTTCTTTTTAGAACAGTCGTGACTTAGAGATTTTTTTGTTTTTACAAGAAAATCATCTCGTGAAGGAACTTTTACCCCCAAGGGGTACTAAAAGAGCGTCCCGATTTATTTCCCATGTATCGGAGTTAATTGTAGTCTTGAGGGTATCTTGAAAAATTAGAAAAATTCTTTCCAGTTCGAGGCATGCGAAGAAATTGGGCGAATTAGCAATTTTTCAAGGTAGCCCTAAGTTCTTCACCTGCCAAAGATACTCCCCCCGGCAACCAAAGATGTTGATTATTCTTAGATGTCCCAACACTATAATTAATTTATTAAGCCAATTCAAGCACTAATGCCCACCACTCAAAACACCTTTATAAAGTCAGGCACCCTGCGAGCCGTTGCCACATTTTTGTAAGTATTTACCTTCGACAGCTCGTTAGCATTTTGTTACAGTTATGCTTATCGTTCTAGCTGTAGCAGAAACACTGTTGCTATGGTAGATTGCCTGAGCCGCGGAAAGGCAGTACAAACTGATCATGTTTTAAGAGATACATACGACAATGAGCATTCAAAAAATATATCAATATCCCGAACCAGTCCTGCGGAAGCAAACGCAAACGATTACCACCTTTGACGATGATCTTGCCACGCTTGTTAAAGACATGGCAGAGACCATGTATAAAGCTCCGGGTATAGGTCTTGCCGCACCCCAAATAGGTAAATCTATCAAACTGATTGTGGTCGACGTATCCGAAGACAAAGAAGGTGAGAAGAAATACATACCTATGATCAATCCGGAAATTGTCTCCCACGAGGGGAGTCAGGTTGATGAAGAGGGTTGCCTGAGCGTCCCGGAGCTTACAGCCAACGTAACAAGGCATCTGAAGATCACAGTCACCTATCATGATTTACAGGGACAGCCCCATGAGATTTCCACGGAGAATCGTTTCGCCGTTGTCCTACAGCACGAAATTGACCATCTCAACGGTATTCTTTTCATTGATCACCTCAGCCCCTTAAAGCGCAGCCTTTATAAAAAGAAAGTGAAGAAGTGGCTGGAGGAAGAATAGGAGCAAAGATGTCGACACAACCGCTACGCATCATTTTCATGGGAACTCCCGATTTTGCAGCAGCAACGCTCAAAGCCCTCATCGATAGCCCAGATGAAGTCGTGGCGGTTGTTACCCAGCCGGACCGTGCCAAAGGCCGAGGCAAGAAACTGTCCTCGCCCCCGACTAAGGTGCTGGCAGAATCCCTCGACATCCCCGTGCTCCAGCCGACTAAAATCAAAACCGACGAATTCCGTAACGGCCTGCTCACCTATCGCCCGGATTTAATCGTCGTTGCCGCTTACGGCAGAATCCTGCCCATAGCGCTGTTGGAACTTGCTCCTTTAGGCTGCATAAACGTGCACGGGTCACTCTTGCCTCAATATCGGGGGGCTGCACCAATCCAATGGTCGGTAATCAACGGTGACAGAGAAACAGGTGTAACTATCATCCAGATGAATGAAGGGATGGATACCGGCGACATATTACTCAAGGCGACGATTACAACAGAACCTGACGAAACCGCCGGCAGTCTCTTTGACAAGCTCGCTGCTCTTGGTAGCACAACACTTCTAAAAGCAATCAAGGGCTTGCGAGACGGAACCATCACCCCTGTCTCGCAAAACCATGACCTGGCAACAGTTGCACCCATGCTCAAAAAAGATGACGGCCTGATCGATTGGCAGAAAGATGCCAAAGAGATCGAATGCCTTATCCGAGGGCTTGATCCGTGGCCCACCGCCTTTTGCTTTTTGGACTCCAAACGGCTGCGCCTTTTCAAGCCGGAAGTGTTGCACAAAGACAGTAATGCCCAACCGGGGACAGTATTGCAGGCCGACAAACGGGGGATTTTAATAGCCTGCGGCCAAAATACCCTCCTGGTAAAAGAGATTCAGCCCGAAGGGAAAAAACGTATGCCAGTGGAGTCCTATCTTTGTGGACACCCAATCGCTGCAGGAACGAGCCTCATCCAGTAAATCATTTATAAAAGGATAAACGTGATCGCACCATCTTCCGCCAGAATAGCTTATCTGGACTGCTTTTCTGGCGTCAGCGGGGATATGCTGCTTGGCGCCCTCCTGCATGCAGGTCTAAATCGTCAGTTCTTAACCGAAGAGCTTGCCAAACTCCACCTTGACGGGCTTGAGTTCCTGGTTGAGGAAAAGAACATCAATGCAATAAGTGGACTTAAAGTAACCATCAGCAGTGATCGCCGACAGGAACTCCGGACCCTGCCAGCCATTTTGCAGATCCTTGAAAAAAGTCAACTTGAACAATCGATTAAAGATCGGGCAAGTGACGTCTTCCGGGCTCTGGCCCGGGCAGAGGCCAAGGTCCATGCCATTCCCATAGACAAGGTGCATTTTCATGAAGTTGGCGCCTTGGATACCATTGTTGACGTGGTCGGCACTATCATCGGTCTACATCACCTCAGTATTACCAGACTTTTCTGTTCATTTTTACCGACGAGTCATGGCTTTGTCAAATGTGCCCACGGCCTGTTGCCGTTGCCTGCACCGGCGGTATGTGAGCTGTTACAGGGAATCCCGACCTATGGCGTTGAACTCCAGCAAGAGCTCATTACCCCAACAGGAGCAGCCCTGATCGCGACGCTGGTCGATGGCTTCGGCCCTCTGCCACCAATGACTATCACAGCAACCGGTTATGGTGCCGGTAGCCATACCTTAACCAACGGCCAACCGAATCTGTTACGAATCATCCTTGGGGAGGCTGTCAGCCTTGCCGAAGAACAGAGTGTCGAAGTCATTGAGACAAACCTTGATGACTGGAGCCCAGAGGGCTTCCCCTACCTCTCCGAAATGCTCTTCGAACAAGGAGCTCTTGACGTGACCCTCGCCCCGATTCAGATGAAAAAGGGACGACCGGGCTTTACACTACAGGTTATCAGTCCGCCCGCATTCGCTCATTTGCTGAAAGATATTATTCTTTCTGAAACTACCGCTATTGGTTTACGCTTCAGAACAGAGTCGCGGCGAACCCTGCAACGCGAAAAGGTCGCAGTAATGACCACCTGGGGAGAGATTTGGGCAAAAAAGGTCCACACCCCGACCGGCACGGTCATCTATCCCGAATACGAAGAGTGCCGGAAAATTGCCTGCCAACACAAGATACCGCTGAAAGAAGTTTATAACGAGGTCAGAAGCAACAGGACTCATTCACAATGAATCAATTGATAATGGCTCTTGCCACCGGCTTATATGTTGGGAAAATTGGCAAAGCACCAGGCACATGGGGGTCACTTGCTGCCTTTTTGCCTTGGTTTTTGATTAAAGATTTGCCTTTACCGACCTACCTTCTGCTCCTTGCCGCACTGTTTATTCTAGGTTTTTTCGTCTCGGGTTCAGCTGAAAAAATTTTGGACAGTCCAGATGCCGGATGTATCGTTATAGATGAAATCCTTGGCATGTTTATTACACTTGCCATTGCCCCACCACATCCCGCAGCATGGTTCCTCGGTTTTGTGCTGTTTCGAATCTTTGATATCTTCAAACCATTTCCAGTTTCCTGGTTCGACCAAAGGATCCATGGGGGCTTCGGCATAATGATGGACGATGTCGTTGCCGGGCTGTATGCCCTGCTTTGCCTGCAACTTATCTGGTGGGGACTGGTCAGCCCTTTTCTTTTGGGCTAATGTTCTGGTTGGGCAATTGCTCTTTTTAGCAACATTACGAACCCGGCCGAGAGAAGACAAACTCTGGCCAGGTTCTTAAATACAGCTCAAACTATAAGTTATTCGTCTTGGCAAGAACCACGACTGCCAACTTATAGGAGACGGCAATCAAGGCGACCCAGCCAATCAATAGTACTGCAGTCATATTTAACTCCTTTTTTTGTTCGTTTTTGACAATTTCAAGCGCTCTTAGCCTCGATAAACGGGAAATAAATCGGGATTCTTTTCAATACTCGCTTGTCGGGTGCTCAGTTCAGTACCCCCCTGAGGGGTATAACTTCCTTGAGACAGCTTGTTGTCTTGTTACTCTTTTTAGTGCCCCCTTGAGGGGTGAAAACAAGAAAACAAGCTGTAAGGTACTAATACGCTTTCTTATCACTTATATCCCGCATACCAATCTTTCTCGAATCCATCTGCTTCCAGACATAGGCGACATAACCAAGTACTACAGGAATAAACAGAGCCACATAGGTCATTGCGGTCAAAGTATAATGGCTGGAAGATGCGTTATAAATTGTCAGACTGGATTGCAAATCAATCTTTGAAGGATAAAATGGTGTTCCGTTAAAGCCCGCAGTGAAAAATACCGCAAGGCCTACCAGAACAGTACCAAGGCCACCAAACCAAATACCAGTGGTTGACCTTGCGAGGCTGGTTCGGGTAACTCCGAGAATAACCAGAAAGAGGCCAACCACCAGGAGACCAAGCACGACCGGCATGGCCAACAGGTTGCTCAAGTATTTATGAGCGACCATACTGACTACACCATTAGTGTCGGTACCAAAACCATCGATCAGCACCAGACTCACCACGACATAGAGCAAAAAGGGCAGGGCAAGGAGGAAATTGACCAGACAAGATTTTCTGACCCTTGCCTCAAACTCCGGAACACCGTTAAAGTCGATATTATTTACCAGATACATTGCACCCAGCACCCTGGCATTGAAGACTAGAAAAAAGCCCAACGAGAGATTAAAGAGAGAAAATGCTGCCTCAAGCCCTCTGAGCGGGTTGGTCCAAGTCACCTGATTAAAGTCATTTAAGGTAAAATTGGAACCGGTAAAAAAAGTTCCAACAGCAGCCCCAATCAGAAGAACTCCTACAGAACCATTGATAAAGAGAAACAATTCATAGGTCTGTGCACCGAGCAGGTTGTTCGGTTTGGTCCGATACTCATAGCTTACTGCCTGGACAATAAAGGTGAAAAGAATCAGCATCCACACCCAGTACGCCCCACCAAAACTCGTGGCGTAAAACTTTGGAAAAGCAGCAAACAGAGCGCCGCCAAAAAGCACCAGCGTGGTAAAGGTCAGCTCCCACTTTCTACCCAGGGAGTTGATGACAAGTGATTTTTCCTGGTCACTTTTTGCCACCTGCCAGAGCAGGGTCTGCCCTCCCTGAACAAAGGTGAGAAAGAGAAAGAGGGCTCCGACCACCGAGCAGATAATCCACCAGATCTGCTGCAGCATTACAATATCTAAGTTTCCAATCATGTTACACGCCCTCCGGTCCTATTTTTATCTGCTTGAGCATAATTTTAATCTCAGCAATAAGCAGTACGGCAAACATTATAAAGAAGATAGCAAAAGATGCCTGTACATGGCCCGCTGCAATTTTGGTGGTTGCCATTTTCACAGGCAGCAAATCTTGAATAGCCCAAGGCTGACGACCGACTTCAGCAACAACCCAGCCCATCTCGGATGCGGTGAGCGCTAGAAAAAATGAGCAAAAACCCAACAGCAACAGCCATTTTTTATCTTCCAGAGCGTCTTTATAAGAATAGTAGAGATACAAGAGCAGCAGCAGGATAAAAAAAGTTCCCAAATACACCATTACATGAAAAGAATAATACGTAGTAGCAACTGGAGGCACAATCTCCTCTGGAGTATCCAGATAGCCAAAGCCAAGATAGTCTTGATTCACCTTAAATCTCTCCAAAGCAGCGACCTTCGCCGGTTCATCTCCGGCCTTCCTGGCTTTTTGCATCATTGCCAAATCAGCGATGGCGGCTTTACCTTTCTCCATTTTCTCGGTAACAGGCATTATCCCTTCTGCTTCGTTGCCGTAGACAAGGTCTTTAATGCCTGGCACAAAAGCATTCCATTCACGTTTGGCCATAATCGACAACCCGTGGGGGATGGAGACCTCAAAGGCAAAAGGTTTCTGACCGTCGCCTACCCTCTTACCACTGGTCAAAATACCTAGGGCGACGATATCTGCACCTTTGGCCCCTTCATAGAGCCCTTCATAGGCGGCCATCTTCATGGGTTGAAAACGGCCATTGGCATAGGCAGACTCGTCTCCAGTAAAGGCTGCAAACACTGATGAAAGTAAACCAAAAACCGAGGCCACGATGATTGATTTTTTTGCCATTTCCACATGACGTCCCTTGAGCAGGTAATATGACGAAATAGTGATGACAAAAAACGAACCAACTACAAAACTCGAGCTGGTTGTATGTGTAAACTTGGCCACTGCAACTGGAGAGAAAAGAACCTCCCAAAAATTTTGCATTTCAAAACGGGCACTCTCAGGATTGAAGGCCATTCCAATTGGATACTGCATCCAGCCGTTTGCTACCAGGATCCAGAGGGCAGAAAGATTGGAACCAACAGCCACCATCCAGGTAGAAAAAAGATGAAATCCTTTTGTCGTCCGATCCCAACCAAAAAACATCACTGCGAAAAAAGTCGCTTCGAGGAAAAAGGCAAAAATTCCTTCAATGGCCAGCGGAGCACCGAAGATATCACCAACCATCCAGGAATAACTGGACCAATTTGTGCCAAACTGAAATTCCAGAATGATACCGGTGGCAACACCTATGGCAAAATTAATACCGAACAGTGTCATCCAGAATTTGGTGAGATTCTTCCACTCCTCTTTGCCTGTCCGAACGTACATCGATTCAAAAAATGCGAGAAGAAACGACAACCCCAAAGTGATCGGGACAAAAAGCCAGTGATACATCGCAGTCAGGATAAACTGTGCCCTCGCCCAGTTCACCGTGGCCAGATCTATTTCACCCATTACAACTTCCTCCGTAGTTAGTTATTTTCTACCGACCCTGTCAGCTGTTCGATGACATGATCGGCCCTTTGTTGATCGGTCGAAAAATTTGTTTGCAAAAAATCGGGAAAAAAGAACAACTTTAGAACGGCAAACATGACAAACAACTTTATGAAAATAATCTTCCATAGAGTTTTGCCAATGGTCATCCTCTTAAAGCCGTCTAGATAAAAACGATATATCTTATCAGGTTGAGACAATATCATAGACTTCCCTCCATTACTCAAGACGCTCGTGTCGAAACCACTTTAAACAATTCCTGAAAAACCAGCAATCAAGCAAAAGCGAGGAAACGCATTCGGCAACTGTTTCCTTCACGAATCACACATATACCCAAAAACGGCCTTAAAGGTCAAGAATAATTATCATTAGCAAAGTTATTTTAAAATAAAAAAGCCCTCCTTCCGCAAATTTCTCGCAGAAGGAAGGCTTAGCCCAAAAGACACTAATCGCTAGGACCTGCTATGGCAGGAAGCAGGTAAAACTATATTGCGTCTTTTCCTCTTTCTCCCGTCCTTACCCTCAGGACATCTTCAACAGGCAGGACGAATATTTTTCCATCGCCAATCTTTTCAGTGTTGGCTGCACCCCTGATGGCATCGACAACTTTATCAACCAATTCAGCTGCCAGCACCAGTTCAATTTTGATCTTCGGATTAAAGTCCACATTGTATTCAGCGCCGCGATACATTTCTTTGTGTCCCTTCTGTCGTCCATACCCTTTGACCTCGGATACCGTCATGCCGGTAATGCCAATATCGGTCAATGCGTCCTTTACCGCCTCAAGTTTAAAGGGTTTGATAATTGCTTCTATTTTCTTCACGAGTACTCCCCCTTATTATTCTTTAGTAAACTCAGGATATGCGGCCAGACCACATTCCGATACATCAACACCTTCCAACTCTTCTTCCTCGGTGACACGAATACCCATAACAGCCTTAATAATAAGCCAAGTGACAAAGCTTGTTCCAAAACACCAGGCAAAGATAACGCCGATACCGGTAAGCTGGGCGATGAGCGACCCTTCAGGGTTAGTAAAGGCGACAGCCAGCAAACCCCATATTCCGCAGACCCCGTGAACGGAGATAGCACCGACCGGATCGTCGATTTTGGCTTTATCGATAAAAATGATCGCAGCCACAACCAGCAGGCCACCAATAGCCCCAACGAGTGTTGCGACCAGAGGTGTTGGGGTTAAAGGTTCGGCAGTGATTGCCACCAAACCAGCGAGAGCGCCGTTCAGCGCCATTGTCAAATCAGCCTTACCAAACCAGGCCCTAGAGAGCATGAGAGCCGCAACAAGACCACCAGCTGCGGCAGTGTTAGTATTGACAAAGACCATAGCAACAGCATTAGCCTCTGTGACATCACTTATCTTTAACTCCGATCCACCGTTAAAACCGAACCATCCCAGCCAGAGAATCAGGGTACCCAAGGTAGCCATTGGCAGGTTTGCACCTGGAATGGCCTTTATTTTGCCATTAACATATTTTCCTTTCCTCGCTCCAAGTAGAAGAACTCCAGCGATGGCCGCAGACGCACCACACAAATGAACAACACCGGAACCAGCAAAGTCCAAAAAGCCAAGGGCATCAAGAAAACCACCACCCCATTTCCAGAACCCCTGCACGGGATAAATAAATCCTGTCATCACAATGGCAAAAACCAGGAACGCCCAAAGTTTCATACGCTCGGCAACGGCACCTGAAACAATTGACATGGCTGTAGCGACGAAGACCACTTGAAAGAAGAAGTCCGCAAGTGATGAATAGTATATTTCTCCGTTACTTTTTAAAACTTCATCGACGGTGTGGTCTGCCCCCAAAAAGAAACTGAGGCCAGGGATTATACTATTCACACTGTCACCATACATAATATTATAACCGACAACCATGTACATGATGCAAGCTATTGAATAGAGAGCTACGTTCTTTGTCAAAATCTCTACAGTATTTTTACTTCGTACCAGCCCTGATTCGAGCATGGTAAAACCAGCTGCCATCCACATGACCAGCGCTCCGGTCATCAGGAAGTAAAAGGTATCAACTGAGTATGCCAGTTGAACAACAGTGTCTCCCAAATTCGCTTCTTCTGCCAACGCCGGTACAGCTACGGCTGTTGCCGCAAGAAAAGCCGCCAGACCCCAATACTTACGGTACTTCATTTTCTCGTTCACAGTACTCCTCCTTTTAATTACTCTTCCCTCTTTGCACAACAAAGAGTGTCGTTATTACCACACTACGGTAGCTGCCCCTTGTTATTACAAGACTCGTGCCAGGCCGCTTAAGAGCAATTAAATATCTATTTTATCATGCACATAAACCACTTTTTACACCTTTATTTATGCCACTCCTCTCTGTATTTTTATTTCATTTTTGAAGTGTTTATTATTTTTTTATTACATTTTTGTATATGTAATCGCAAATATCGAGACAATGATTGGATGAAATGATCGTAATTTTTCACCACACAATAAGAGAAGCTGCCGCCAGAATTCTTGACAGGTCCTTTCCTGTTCTGACAAAACCGGGTAAGATAAGGAGAGCACGAGAAGGGTATCAAGACACAGGGAAAAAAGAGATGGTTTACCACCCAAGAGAAGAATATTGCCAGTGCGACTGGCTTTCCAGATAAACGATAAAAGGACAATTATGATACGCGATTTAGCCCTTGCCGAAAAGGCATCATGCAGCCTAGAAGACCAGGAATCCCTGGTACCTCTCGTCCTGCAATTGAAAAAACTATCTGAGCTCGTCACCAAGCAAGGCATACTTAGCCTGGAAAACGAACTCATTCAGATCAAGGACAGATTTTTGAACCTCGGAATTCAACTGATTATCGACAAAGTCGAACCGGAAAACATCCAGGATATTCTCGATTCGGATATCTACTACAATCCATCAAACGGCAGGGAACTGCTGAAAAAAATCATCATCAGGGAGGGACTGTTGCGCATCCAGGCGGGAGACACGCCCAGAAATATTCTGATATGTACAAGAGTCTTCCTCGCCAAAATTGACGATGGTGCCTTTAGAAATACTTAAGAAATCCCGAACGACAGCTCAAGTGCTTCCATTATTTTTAAGATTTTCACCGAAAAGCCGGTTCTCTCAAGAAAGAAGGCTATGAAGATGCTTTGCCGCACAGGCGGCACCATTTATGTTCAACGAGCCAGAAGGCAATCTGTTTTTCTGCAAATGCGCCAGCAACAGCCTCTCGAGCTCCTCCTCCGAAACCTGCGTTTCGGAGGCCGTTGAAAGAGCCTCACCCGCGACCTCTTTTAGCTTTCGCAGATGAATCTGCTGCTCCTCATCCTCCATTTCACGAAGAACAACCAAGGCAGGGATTTTGGCATAAATAACGTCCATAAGACTGTTATAGCCACCATAAATAACTGCTGTTTTCGAATGCAACAAGGCCGAGACGTAATTCATTCCAGGAGCTTCTAATCGACAGTTATGTATCTCTTTGAAAAGCTTTTCGATCTTTCGACCTGCATGAGCAGACTGCTTCGTATCAACAAAAAGCAGCCAACGACCAAAAGACGTGGGCATCTTCTGCAACACCCTGGCCAGAACTGTCAGAAAAACAATGGTTTTTTCCCCAAGCCACGGGATGGAAATGGTCCCCGCTAGCTGCTCCTCTTGATCAAGGGCCCGTCCATTCCAAAGCGCAAACTCAGCCAGCCGCAGGACATAGCCGCATTCCACCGGAACGGTCTTATACTGCTGCTGCAACTGCTCACAGTGTGATGCGCCAAGGACTGAACTGTCACCATACCAGAGCAGCGCATGGTAATGATCCTTAAACAGATTCCCAGCAAGCTCCGAACGAGCCTGCTTTACTGCGCCAACCACTCCACGAACCCCAAGAACCCAAAGAGTATCATTAGCATCCTCGGCCGATAAGGCCGGGACTAGCTCTTTATGCTTGCCCTGGGGGGTGTGATCGACCAAAACCAGTCGTGGTTTGTACAGTGAGACCAAATGAGCCAGCTCCTTAGCCCTCAACTGTCCGAGTTGTTCATCGGTGAACATTGATTTCCCGGCAATGCCGATTGATTTCCCACCAGCGACTCTGGTTTCGTATGACGGAAGTTTCAGCCAATCGAGAGGTGCCGCACCGATCAACTCCTGAGAAAGGCTACAGCCCGAGACAAAAAGGACTTTCAGCTCGGGGTAGAGACGACGCAAGGCCATGCCCACACCGATACTGCGGCTCGCGTGACCAAGACCACGGCCATCATGAGCATAAATCAAAACGTCTAGTCGAGCAGCCTGCACCATAGGAACTCTCTCATGGAAAATTGTATCTGACACAATGGTCGGTCAGGCCCCTGCCAGACTGTGCATAGAATTGGTGCACCGCGTTTACCATTGCAGAAGAAAATCAATGCAAAATCTCAGGATATTTGGTTTCCTGATGCAATGCAACCTCTTTCACTTCCCTCATATAGACAGGCAATTGGACTATGAAGATCGCCTATTATATGCCCTTTAAACCTATGGACCACTCCAATCCCTCCGGGGATCTGGTTACTGGAACAGAGCTCTATAACCATCTTGCAGCCAGAGGTCACGCAATCACCCTTGCAAGCAGACTCCGCTGCCGCTGGATTTACTATCGGCCCCTGTCCCTGTTACATCTGATTATTGAAAAAAACAGAGTCCTTAGACAATGCAATACAACGAAGCCGGATCTCTGGCTCAGTTACCATTCCTACTACAAAGCTCCGGACATTCTGGGATCAATGTGCAGCAAAAAACTTGGAATTCCTTATGTCATTTTCCAGGGAATCTATTCAACGAAACGGCGAAAACGACTAAAAACCCTGCCAGGCTTTCTGCTTAACAGGAACGTTCTGTTATCGGCTGATCATGTCTTCACCAACAAACAAAGGGACTTAACCAATCTCAAAAGACTTTTACCGGAAAATCGCCTCAGCTATATTGCCCCGGGTATTCATCCACGGTTATTCGAGTTTTCAGGAGACTGGAGAAAGAAATTGCGACAGCTTTGGGCGATTAAAGATGAGACGATAGTCATGACCGCTGCCATGATGCGACCCGGCGTGAAAACCGAAGGAATCAGCGCCGTGATCAAATCGTGTGGAGAGCTTGTGCAAAGAGGCCTCCCCCTCCGATTGATAGTTGCCGGTGATGGCAGCTGCAGGCAGCAACTTGAAAAAGAAGCCGCTCAGCTTCTACCCAACCGCGTCCTTTTCCTTGGCAAGATACCTCGGCCGGAACTGTATCAATATTACAGTGCTGCGGATATTTTCGCCTTTCCAGGCATTGAGGAATCACTTGGAATGGTCTACCTGGAGGCTCAATCCTGCAAGCTACCAGTGGTTGCTTACAATGACTGGGGCGGTGGGGAAGCCGTAGTACACGGACAAACCGGGCTACTCTCCCCCGCCGCCAGTCCTTCCCTGTTTACAACTCATATCCAAAGTCTGGCAGAAGAGACAACGAAAAGACAGACACTTGCTGCAAAGGCTGGTGAACATATCCGGCGTAACCATGATCTAGATTATAATTACAACCGGCTGGGGGAAAAACTCCTTGCCTTAAACTCCAAAAGGTGAAGAATCAGCCTCCTGACTTTTCAGGTGCCGTCATTGATAATGATTACTTCCACCCGCCGATTCTTTCTGCGTCCTTTACTGGTGTTATTCGAGGCGATCGGATCCTGGTTCCCCATCCCCACTACCTCAATCTGTTCCGCATCGATTCCTTTTGCCAGCATAAGTTTTTGCACACTCAGGGCACGCTCTTCAGACAATTTGATATTTTCAGGCGAGTTTGATTTTGCAGAGACAAATCCTTTTATCTGGACCGTTGCTTGAGGATAAAGTTTTAGCTTCATGACAAAGCTGTCAAACTCTTTTTTCGCCGCATTCGTCAGTTTCATAGAATTTGGTTGCAAGCCGAATACAACTTTTCGTGGCTCCAGGGGTGCAATTTTGACAACTCCCTGCTTTTCCACTATCGGTGCCTCAATCACTTTCTCTGACACCCCAGGTTGCACAACTGCTGCAACAGCTATACCGTTATCTTCCACATCGATATCTTCTGCCAGTGGTTTTTCTTGAGCCAAGGCCCCTTCCGAATCCTCTACCCGGCCAGAGACTTCCTGTCCTGAGAACTCCTCCACTTTCGTGAAAATTGCAACTTCAACCTTTTGCTCTAGCTGTCCAACTGGCTTTCGGACTTCACCCAAGGTTTCCTCAGCTTGGAGATCCTTCGTTACCTGCGTTGTATCGGTGTTAGAATATGCTTTCTCAAGTATCGAAGTCCTTAAGTCGGCAGCTTTCTGTCCATTAATTTCACTTTTATTTTCTTCGAGCATGGTAAGAGCAGGCGAGGTGCCGACCTGAGAGACAGCCCTCTCCACTGGTGCCTCTATAATCTCGACCGAAGCCTCCTGAGCACTTTCCAAAGAGTACGGCCTTGGAAACCAGAAATACATCCCAACGACCAGAAGGGCTAAGCCCCCAAGACCAAACTTTAACCAGCCGCCTTGATAGTCATTTTCAAGATTAAAGCCAGAAAACGAAGGAGTTGGAGCCGCTGGTTTAGGAATAAATCTTTCATCATAATATTTGAGATCACTCTTTTCGTCTGCAAACGTATCAAATCCGTCCTGGCTGGAATTGGCAGGTAGATCCATCTTCTGGAGACAGGCTTCGATCACTTTATCGTTTATAGTCTGAAGGCTCTGGGTTGAACCAGTGGCTAAAGCATGGTCGCAAATGGTGTTAATCCGGCGCGGAATGCCCTGGGAAAAACGATGAACAACCTGCACCGCCTTGGCACCGAACAATTTTTCCTCCGTTCCCGCTATTTTCAGCCGATGACGGATATAATCATCGGTTTCGTTGACGTCCAAGGGAGGCAATTCAGCTATAAGGGCCAACCGCTGCTGCACCGCCCTGTTTTTCGGCAGTGAAAGTAAATCGTTGAATTCAGGTTGCCCCGCAAAAAATATATTGATCAGTTTTTCTTCAGCCTTTTCAATATTTGACAGGAGCCGCAGTTCCTCAAGCATTTCCTGGCTCAGGAGGTGACAGTCATCCACCAGCAACAGCACTTTTTTATTCTCGTCATCCGCTTTATGTAAAAAATGACTGAATTGAATCAGAAACTGCACCTTCGAAGTAAACTGCGTTTTTATACCAAAGCTCCTGGCAATAACGTTATAGAAATCAATCCTTTCCAGACTCGGATCAGTAATAACGGCCCACTCAACATCTTTTTCTAAACTCTGGGTCAAGGCCTTTAGTAGAGTTGTTTTTCCGGAGCCGGCAT
>ERZ889078.2131-NODE-2131-length-14426-cov-7.480203_pt1 | contig 14426 bp, 11 predicted proteins | sample MGYA00521266_ERZ889078 | MGnify/ENA primary metagenome ERZ889078 (study PRJEB32303, sample SAMEA104408618) | aquatic metagenome | biome: Brackish water; feature: Pelagic; material: water | place: Baltic Sea | collected 2014-06-16T06:34:00 | depth 76,534 m ...
TCGCGCACTTTGACAACAAGCGCTACGAGGAGGCCTTCGCGTCCCTGCGCGCGGCCATGAAGCTGGATGCAGACTTCGGCCTCGCCCGCGTCACCCTCGGCCAATACGAGCAGATCGTGGCGCGCATCCGAGCGAAGGCCGACACCTTGGAGCTCAGCAAACGCGAGCTGGCGGCGCTCGCGGCGGACAAAATCGCCCGAAACGACAGCCTAGTAGCGCAGCGCCTCGTCGAGATCGCCCAGGAGAAGGGACCGAAAAATCGACTGCGCCGCCTCGCTGCGCTGACGTTTCTCATCGGCTTCTACAACCCCTACGGCCGCAATCACGGCCGGATCAGCCGCTTCCAGGATCGCTTTGACACCATGGCGGTGCGCGGCCGCGTCGGAACTCTGGCGCGCCGCTACCTGAGCGAGGCGCGAGAGGTGTTTCCCGCGGCGCCGATGTTCAGCAGCGGCCGACACCCGCCGGACACGCTCGACAAGGTCGACACGTACGTGAAGGGGCTCGCCGGCGCGCTCGGCAAGGGTCTCGAACACCGCGCTGAGAACCGAGATCGCGGGCTGATTCGCAATCTGGGTCGGGTCGAACACTTTCTAAAGCTGATCGCCGCAGACCGCCGCGAGGCCATCGCCATCGTTGAGCTGGCCCTCAAAGGCATGGCGACCCTCGACGCTGAGCCGCGCGCGCGGCAGGAGCTGCTCGGCGACCTAGCCGAGCGCTATCTCGCGGTCGGCGATGTCGCGGCTGCCAGCGGCGCGTTGACCCGGATGAGCGCCGTCATGACTGACCCAAGCTCGCTCAAGCGGGTGGCGACGCGCGTCGAAGCCTTGGGCGCGGTGGCGAAGCTGCTCGCCAAGCCCGACAAACGCGCGGAGCTGCGGGAGCTCGTCGCGTCACGGGGTGGACGTCTCAACCAACGCGACCTGGCGCTCTTCGTGCCTGGTCCAGCCTCTCGGCGACTCCTGACGGCGCTCACCAACGCGCGCAAACCCACCCGCTGGTGGTCGCACCGCGATCCCTACTGGTACTTCGGCGCGCAGGCTGCGCACCTCATCCAGGGCGAGTACCAAATCGTCACGGGACCCCGGAAAGACGGCCTGCGCAGCGACACCATCCACTACCTGCGCACCGCGAAGACCTACGCCGCGAAGGATGTGCTCATCGTGCTGGGTCGCAATCCGCAGTCGAAGCTCGACGTCACGTTTGAGGTCCGCCGCCGGCCGGCCAAGGACTTCTGGCCCATCAACGCGCCGCGAGAGGCCACCGGGTTCGCCGACCTTAAGATCGAGCCGGGCGCGGCGGAGATCTCGCTGGTTTTTGGCCTGCACGGCATCGACACCCGCAATGTGCAGGATCCGGTGACACGAGCGCACAGCTACCCCGATCCAACCCGCGGTCTGGCGTTGCGATTCATGGCGGACGGCGCGGTGGAGCTGGTGCAGCTGGGCCACCAAGGGCCCTCGAAGGAGCTGCGGGGCAACGTGATGCCGACCAAAGTGCTCACGCGCAGCGCTGGCGTGGTGAAGGGCGACCACGCCAAGGTTCGGCTCCGGGCGGTTGGTAAGAAGCTGCTCGTGACGGTGAACGGCAAGAAGCTGTCGATGCCGCTGCCCAGCGCGGACGCCGCCGTGGGCTACCTTGGGCTGCATTTTCGGGGGATTGGCTATGGGGAGGTCACGGGGGGTGGGTGATGGGGGTCGTCAACCCGCGACGGCCAGGCGCGACGCGGGTCAGCCTCTCTCTTCCTGCTAACGCCGCGGCTGGTCCGCCTTCATCGTCACGGACGCCCCAATGTCTGTGACGGCGAAACTGTCGTAGCCTCCCACCATGACCACCCTGCGCCGAGACCTCATCATCCATCGCACCCCAGACGCCGTGGAGCTCGTCGATACGCTGCTCGAACGCGCCGTGCCGCTCCCCGCCAGCCTCGGCCCGCTGCCTGAACCCGGCGCAGCGGTACACGACTCGGCCCTCGCGAGCTGGCTATCGGAACACCTGCTCGCCGAGTCTCCAGCCATCGACGGGATCCGCGAAGCGGGCTGGGCCGCCCGTGCTCGCCGCGTCGTCCATCGACCCGAGTTCGGCGAAACCGCCGGAAACTGGGGCTTGGCGCGCACCCTCCCGCCCTGGGTCTCCCTGGCGTGGCACGAGCCAGAGCGCTGGCGTCGCCTCGCGGAACAACGCGCCGCTGGCACGCGCTTGTTGCGCCTCGAAGGCTTCCTAACGCTGGAGGCCGCGGCCGACTTTCGCGCCACGGTCGTCGCCACCGCCACCGAGCGCTGCGAGAACCCGTACGCCAGCGCCTGGTGGCAGCGTGACACCGACGCAGCGCCGAGCTGGCGCGCCGCGCTGACCCAAGGCGGCCTGCGCGAGCTGCTGGGCGCCTGCTGTGGGGTCGTGCTGCCGTCGGCGATCCAGATGAACGCGTGGCGGCTCGATCGGGGCGATCACATGGCGCTGCATTCAGATGGCACGCGCTACGCCGCCACGGTGAGCCTGGGGCTGAGTGAGGCTTGGACGGCGGCGAAGGGCGGCGCGATCGCGTTTGGCTGGCCGACGGCCGACGGATTGGCCGTGCAGGAGCGGTGGTTGCCCCACGCCGGCGACCTGTTGCTCTTCGCCGTGGAAGCGACCCTTTGGCACGCGGTGGAGGAGGTGCGTCATCCTGGCAGGGTTACGTTGACGGGGCAGTACTTGTTGGACGCCGGTGGCTAACCGTTCCGAGGGATCGCGGTGGGTGCGGCGTCCCGAGGGTCAGGTATTACCACTTTACACTTAAATTATATGTAAAGTAGTAATGCCTGACCCTCCAGTTGCTGCGCCGCCGCCGTGGCCTACAGTGAGCGTCTCGGACGCGCGTTCGCTTCGACTATCTGCCCGGAGACTGCTGCATGAACCAGACCACAACGCGGCGTGTAGCCCGACCGCTGACGCTCCGACTTGTCACCCTACTAACGGGGACGCTGATCACAGCATCCGCGCTCGCCATGCTGCCGCCGCGGTACCATTTTGCGAAGAAGGTCGGGCGGATCAGCTCGGCCGAAGCCGCCCGCAAGGCCGCAAATACAGTGGTTGAGCTCAAAGTGCTGCAGGTGAAGTCCACCGCGCTCCCGGCCGATGCCCGGCGACGCATGGTGGTCGCAAACATCCCGCACACCGTGACGGGCCGAGTCATGAAGTCGCTGCGCGGCGGTCTTCGTGTCGGCCGCACGGTGACCTTCACCATGACCGAGGTGCGGCAGCTGGCGCCTGGTCCGGCACGGTTTTCGGACGGCGCGCCGGCGGTGGGCAGCCTAGTCACCGCGCACCTGAGTTGCGCTGGCCACACTTGCCACAAGGCGGTGCCCTATTTGGGCTTCCTCAACGATCGACAGTTTGCCGCCGCCAAGGGCAGCGCAAACGCCAGCGCGGTCCGCCACGGAGCGGCGCTGCCACCTCGCAAACCGGCGCCGGCGCCGCCGCTGGGATGCGACCTGCTCCGTGCAGCGCAGACCGGCATGGTGTGCCTGCGATTCGAGCGACCTCGGCCCGTTCCCAAGTCGTGGCAGCCCGGTTGTCTCAGTTTGTCTGCTCGTGCCGCTCCGCCAAACGCCGCTATGCCAGCTGAACCGCGTGTGGTGTGCCGCACAGCGGCAGCACGGCGACCACTCCTGCTCCCAGGGACAAGCGGCGCCATTGACCGCGTGGTTGACCACCGGAGCAAGGCAGCAGTCAGCGTGCTCTCTACCGAGCCGATGTGCAGCCTAGCCCGAGCGCCACGGCGTCGCGGCTGCGTCTGGGTTGCGTGCACCACCAGCCAGCACCGCCTCCTCGGAGGGGTCCGGTCCGCCTACGAGCGCGCTGGATGGGCGTTTCAATGTGCGGGACGGAGCGGGGTGCTCCTGTGTCGACCGCAGCCGGTCGACACAGCGCCGCTGACGCTGCCCGCGTTGCCGCGTGGCTAGTCGCCTTCGCGCGCTGAAAGCTTGGTTTGTCAGTCTGTTGGCTGCGCCTGCGTGCGTATCGACCTCGGCGACGAAGCGCCTCACGGACACACACCGACGAGCTCAAGTTGCCATTGCACAGTGTCAAACGCCGTGCCGACCGGAAAGTCGAGCGGGTCTTTCGCGTCCGTTTTGAGCGGGCCATCACTGACGACCAACAGCAGCCGGTGCGTCTTGTCTGTGGCGTTGGGTTTGGTGCAGACGGAAACGACGCAACTGGGGCCGTCGCCGCAGAGACTATAGAAGGGCATCGGAACGCCCGCGGCGCTGGTGTAATCATAATACCAGTCAAACTGCCGCGGCCCGCAGCCCCCCTGCGTGGTCACAGCGCTCTCGGCGCTGAAGGCTGCGAAAGGCGCGTCGCGAGAGACGATCGTCCGTTCCAAGTTGGCCGGGTCAATTCGATCCGCCGCGATGTTGATCGAACAGGCTGGTTGCTCGCACACCTCGCTGCAGCCCCATGAACTCGCGGTCACGACCACTACCAGCGTCAACACGCAGCGACAGCGCCCGATGCGGTGCGATGTGGCGGAGACGTGAGTCATGCAGTGCTCCATCGCAGTGGGTGGCGGGTCGGTGACGAACCGTCCGACGCTGGAAATCCGCCGTTGGAAAACCGAGGCAGGGATCATGAGTCGTCGCTCACCCTAGCCCCTCCGACCGCGCACGGCCATCGGTTTCTGAGGCGTGGATACACGCGGTGAATCGCGCCAGTGCGCCCCAACTGTCGACTACGACGCAACGCTAGCGGCCAGAACGCGTGCGGCGACATCGCTCGCCAGAATCGGCGCTCACGCCCACCGGAATCGCTTCAGCCCAATGGCGCTAAACACCACGCTGAACGCCAGCAACCCGCCCGCCGATTGCAGCGCGTGGCCCAGACCTAGACCGCGCCAGGTCGCGCCGGCGAAACCGTCGAGGATCCAGCGCGTCGGCACCGCCGGCCCAGCCGCTGCGATGAAGTCCGGCAGCATGAACGCTGGGACCCACGCGCCGCTCACAAAGCAGAGCGCCAACACCAACATCGTCCCGACCCCGTCGAGCTGCTTATCGGAGTTCGCCAACCCCGCCATCAGCAGCATGAACGACCCTATGAACACCGCCTGCGCCACGCTCACCAGCCCGAAGGCGAGGATGCCCGACCGAAACTCGACGCCAAAAAACAGCGCGCCGACCCCGAAAATCACGGCTGTGGAGAGCAGGCAGATCACCGCGACCGCGCCCGCCGCGCCGAGCAGAATCGAGGCTGGTGACGTCGCCGTCATCCGCAGTCGGTCGAGCGTGCCCACGCCGCGCTCGGCGAAGAGCCCTTTCGCGCTGCTGATCGCCATGAACAAGAGGAACTGCATCAACATGCCGGCGAAGGTGTGTGCGTGGCTGTTGAAGCCGGCGGTTGGCCCCGCCGCGACGATCTCCTCGCGCACGACGTCAAGCGGCGGCGCCAGGCTAAACCCGTCGCCTGGTTTGGCGTCAGTGCCGGTCGCAGACGACTTCTCGGCGGCGAGCTGACTCTCCGTCGCGAACGCCACGCCTTGAGCGATGAACCGCTTCAATTCCGGCTGCGAATCGCCCAAACCAGCCGTCGTAGCGAGCAGGTCCGTGAACATTTGCCCCAGCTGTTTGGGATCGCTCACCTGCGAAAACATCGTCTCCATCATCGCCTTCGTGAGCAGCCCCTTGACGATATTCGCCTCGATAGCGCGTGACGGGTCCACCCACATCGGCACGACGTTGTTGCGCTTGGCCCCGGTCTCAGCACCCCCAAACATCGCCGTCGCGGTCAGCTGCTTGCCGACGTTCGCGCCAAACACCAGCACCACCCCGAGCTTGCCCGCGGCCACCTTGTCGCGCGCCACGGTGCGCTCGAGCACCTGCACTTTGAGCGACTGCTCCGCATCGAGGCGCTGGATGAGCGCGACGATCGTCGGTCCGCCGTCTTCGTTCACGACGCCGACGTCCATCGTCGAGGTGCCATCGCCGGTGTGGAAGATCAGGCCCATCATCACGCCCAACAGCAGCGGCACCACGATGACCATGACAGCGCCGCTTTTGTCGGCGAAAAAGACGGCCAGATCCTTACGGACGACCCAGAAAAAGCGGCTCATGAGGCGTCCCGGAGACCACGACCGGTCAGATCAAGAAACACCTGCTCCAACGTGTGACTCTCGCTCTCGATGTCCACAACCGACACGCCGGCCTCCCTGAGCGCGTTGCGCACCACCTCTGTGTCCATCGGGGCATCGGCGGTGAATCGAAAGCTCCGGGGCTTGGTCTGGGTCAGCACCTGCGCCAACGTGTCCGCCAAGATGAGCTTGCCTGCGTCCATGATCGCCACGCGATCGCAGAGCGCCTCGACCTCCTCCATGTAGTGCGTCGTGTAGATTACGGTCCTGCCTTCCTGATGCAGCGTCCGAATCGTCTCCAAAATGTGATTGCGCGACTGCGGGTCGACGCCCGCCGTGGGCTCGTCGAACACCAGAATCTTCGGGTCGTGCAGCAGCGACGCGGCGATGTTGAGGCGCCGTTGCATGCCGCCGGAGAGCGCGCTGACCCGTTTGTCGGCGTGGTCTTCGAGCTGCGCCAGGGCCAATCCCCAGCCGATTCGGTCGTTGAGCAGCTTTCCACCGAGGCCGTACAGACCGCCGAAGAGCTGTAAATTCTTGAGGACCGAGAGGTTGTCATACAGCGCGAGCCCCTGCGGAACGACACCCAGCGATCGCCTCACCTCGTTGGGGTGCTGCTGCGTGTCCACGCCTGCGACGGTGATGGTGCCTGCTTGCGGCGTCTGCACCGTCGAGATGCAGCGGATCGTGCTCGATTTCCCCGCGCCGTTTGGACCCAGCAGGCCAAAAATGGCGCCGGTGGGCACGCTCAGGCTGAAGTCGTCGACGGCTTTCACGCCGCCATACGTCACTGTCAGGCCCGCTATGCGGATGCTCGATTCGGTCATGGCCGTCCTCGCGTCGGGGGTAGATCTGAACGCAGCGTCCCGCATCCGAGTCTTGCCGAGCGCTGTGGCGGCATCAGACACCCAGGCGCCCATAAACTCAACGTTCTCGCGCGATGACGACACGGAGCGGCCGCAACGCCAAGCTGCCGTCACGATCGCGACCGACCCAGCGCTGCTCAGCTGGGCCGTCGTGAGTCGCGCATGTTCGTGAGTCTCGCTATCCTCCGCCCCACCCCTCAGGGCCGTCCGCCCGCCCGCCCGTCCGCCCGCCCGCCTCACGTTCGCCGCCACCGGAGCCCGACATGGACACCGTCGCAACCGTCATCGCGCTCCCGAACGGCGGCGTCGCCCAGCGCACCGCCGATTTTCACGCACTTCGCACGCGAGTCGAGCGCTGCGCCACCGCCCTCTCACCCGATGCGGCTTGGCGACCGATGCAGCTGGTCATCACAGAGATGTGCCCGCGCGCAGTGGTCGAGGCGCTGCTGGCTCCCGACAGGCTGACGCCGTCGCTCGGTTGGCGCCTGCCCGCAGCGCTGCCCCGCGCCGCTTACGCTGCGCTGCTTGCCCGCACGGGGCACCGCCACGACGCCCCGGTCGCTCAGGCTGTCGCGGCGCTTGGGCCGCCCTCTCGGGCTGGTGTGCACACGGTGCGCACCGACCGGCGCTACTTCAGCGATGAAGATGTGGAAGGCTTCGAGTGGGCCTGGGAGCTGAGCGCCGACGATGGCAACGGCGCGCACCTTGAGACGGCCTGGGCCCTGGCGCGGCGCCTGGATCGCGACGTGCTCGGCCCGCTGCAGCGGCCGCGGGTCCGGATTTGCGGGCAGTTCGGCGGCGGTCTCCGCGATCCCGCGACGGGTGCGGTCGTAGCCGGTGGCAGCCTAGCGCTGTCGCCGTGGATCTCCCTCAACGACAGCCGCGTCGATGTCGCGTTGCACTGGCCCGGTGAGGTCGAACGCTCGCCCGGGTTCGCGCTGCTGTGGGACACGCTGCAGGCCCACCTCGGCAAGCTGCCAACCGACGCGGTGGGCTACGAGACGACCTACGAAGACGGCCGGCGTGGCACGCGAACGGCGCTGTTTCGTGGCACGAACACCAAGCTAGCGCGGCCGAAAGCGCCGAAAGACCCGACGCCGAGCGCGAAGCTGCCCAAATCGACCAAGTTCCTGCGGTATGACGGCACCTTCGCGCTTGGCGACGACGTCGGGCAGGCCGCCGTCGTGCACCTTGAGCGCCTGATGACGGCGCTCACCACCTCTTGGCGCGTGCGGCGCGCTGAGCTGATCGCCTATGAAAACGCCGGCCCAGCGTTGTTGGCAGCCGTGGCGGAGCGTGTCGGTTGCCCCGCCGGCGACTATCTGCGCAGCTCACCCGCGCGGTCGCTGGCGCCAGCCGAGATGACGGCGCTGTTGGCCGCCCACGCGCACACCCACGCGCCATGGGTCGCCTCGATCACCGCGGCGCTGGGCACGCCGCAGCGCGCCGGTTGGCGATGCATGGTCCGGTCGGGCGACATCGACGCCTTGCGGTTGGGCTGGCTCGGCGATCACGACGCCATCCCGACGCTTGTCGCCGCGTTGGAGGATGGCGTCGTACAAGACCTGGGCGGCGCCGACACCCAGCAGGTGCGCAGCGCGGTGCGGCTGCAGCTGACCGCGTGCGTCGCTGGGTGCGATGAACCCGCGCGCGCCGAAGCCGTGATCTATCCGCGCGCACGCTGCTTCGTGAGCGTGACATGGCCGCACCCCAGCGTCAGCAAGGACGCCGCAGTCGCGGCGTTTGTCGCCGAAGTGGAGGCCCTCACCGGCCGCGCCCCCCGATCCTCGGGCTGGCAGCTGGCCTGGCGCGACGTGGTGCATCGCCTCCACACCGCGCCGGCGAAGTAGGTGGACCTGACCCCATCGCTTCGGCCCCAGCGATCCGGACCATCAGTCACAGCCTGACCCATGACCGTCACAAGCTTCTCTCGAAGCACGCCACACCGGCCGTGCCCAACAATCAGCGCTGAGCCGCGCTAGACTCACGGCGCGATCGCACCAAGAGGAGAATGACTATGTGGAGTTTCGAAGAGTTGTGGGCCCGCGCCGCCGCGCGTCACGGTGAGGAGGCGCTCGAAGCGCGCTTGCCCGCCATCGAAACCGCGCACGCGCTGGCCGCGCTCGATGACGACAGGGCGCTCGCGGCCATGGCGCGCGTCGTGTTCTCCGCCGGGTTCCGTTGGTCGGTCATCGAGGCCAAATGGGCTGGATTTGAGGCGGCTTTTGAGGGCTTCGCGCCCGACGTGGTCGCGTCCTTCACCGAGCAGGAGCTCGAGGCGCTGGCGCAGGACCGTCGCATCGTGCGCAACCCGCAGAAGATCCGGGCCACGGTGGCCAACGCACATCTGGTGGTGCAGACCGCCGCGGAGCACGGCAGCTTTGGCGCGTTCCTCGCGGCGTGGCCTGAAGACGACGTGGTCGGGCTGTGGGCGTGGCTAAAAGCCCATGGCAATCGGCTCGGAGGCGACAGCGGCCCCCGCGTCTTGCGCGCGCTGGGCAAAGACACGTTTATCCTCACCGGCGACGTGACACGGTGCCTCACCGATCAGCAGGTGCTCACCGCGAGCCCGAGCAGCGTCAAGCAGCAGCGACTGGCGCAGGCTGCGTTTGTGAGCTGGCGCAAGGAGAGCGGTCGGCCGTTGAGCCACCTCAGCGTCATCGCGGCGTGCACGGTTGAGCGGTAGCCGACGATTTGTGTGCGCGCCCCAAGCCAGCGACGGCCTCAGCGTGCCGCCTGATGGCTGCGGCGTAGGCGTCTTCATCGAACGCGGCGCCGTCCTCAAGCCACCGAGTGTCGACGACCACCTCGCCGCCTTCGACGTGCGCTTCCATCCGACCCACCAAACGCCCGTCGTGAAGCAGCGGCACGACATACCAGCCATAGGTGCGCTTCGCGGCGGGCTTGTAGACCTCCCACACGTAGCGAAACCCAAAGACGTGCTCCACCAGCTTTCGGTCCCAAATCATCGGGTCCAAGGGGCCAAGAATCCGCATCCGACCGTCGTCGGCGGGGAAGCCGCGGTCTCGAAACCCAGCCGGCGCCAGATAGGTGCGGCGGCCGCCGGTGATGGTGACGCGCTCCAGCAGCCCCTCGGCGATGAGCTGCTCCGGCAACGGCCCGCCGCGAACGTCATAGAGCATCGACCAGTGCGGGCCGCTCGTCTCGGCTAGCAGTCCGGCGGCCTCGACACGATCGAGCAGCACGGTGCGGTCAAAATTGTGGTCGTGGGGTAGGTCGACCACGTGGGCCAGCGCGCGGTCGGGGACATCGACGATCTTGCCTCGCGCTGTGCGGCCACACACCACGATCCGGCACTGCCGCCACAGGGTCTCCGCCGCCAGCTTTGCGACTTTGGGTGTGCCTTTCCAGCCGCTCCAGTCCATCGGGGCCGTACGGCCGCGGGATTGCAGGTCGTGCAGCGCGATGGGACCACGGCTGCGCACCTCGGCCTCGACCGCGTCCAGAACGCCGGGCGGCAGTTTCCGCATCCGCTCGCTCGTCCGCCACCAGGGGGTCGCGTGGGCGCCGGAGCGCCACACCCCAAAACGCGCCGCTGGGATGAGACAGCGCTCCTTGGCGAAATGCTCAAATGCCGCGCCGGGCAGGAGATGGCGGTAGACGTCCCCCTTCTTGATGCCGTCGACCCGCGCCAGCGCGACCAGATCAGCGTTGGTGCCGATCGTGTCCAACGGATCGAGTTGGATGCAACGGCGTGCATCCAGCAACGCACGCACACCCGCGCGGCCTCGTGGGTGCTGGACCGCGCGCAGCCCCGAGGATCCGACCAAATAGTCGCGGGCTTGTTCGGGAGAGAGCGGCGTCATGGTGGTCCTATCGCGGTTGGCGCGGCGCGACCCCTGGGGCTGACGCAGCGTCCCATCGATGCCCACTTGCAGACCACATCGTGGCGAGGGGATGAGTCTAGGCCGCTTGGGGTGTATAATGATGAGCGAACCGCGGCAATCGAAGATGGGCTCGCGCTGTCGATCGCCAAGCCGGCGGCTGAGGGGTTGAGATGAAGGTGTCGATCTACATCGCCCAAAGCCTCGACGGCTACATCGCACGACCCGACGGCGGCCTCGATTGGCTCGAACACGACGCCGGCGACGACGACTACGGCTACCACGCCTTCATGGCCGGCGTGGATGTGATCGTCATGGGACGCGGCACATTTGAGATGGTCGCCTCGTTCGGCGGCGCCTGGCCGTACGCCGTGCCGGTGGTCGTGCTGAGCACCACGCTGCGCGAGATCCCCGAGGCGCTGACCGATCACGCCCAGCTCATGAGCGGCGCTCCCGCTGACGTGCTCGCCGCGCTGGCAGCCCAGGATTACGGCCATGTGTACGTGGACGGCGGCATCACCGCGCAGGGGTTCATCGCCGCGGGGCTCGTCGATGCGCTCATCGTCACGACGCTGCCGATCTTGCTAGGGCAGGGCAAACCCCTGTTCGGAGCGGTCCCGGCCGACATTCACCTGAGCCTCGTCTCGTGCGAAGGTTTTGCGAGCGGGGTGACTCAGGTGCGGTACAACGTGGGATAGTTGCCCTCTCAACCCGTGTTCACCAACCGGTGTTCCCCAACCGGTGTTCCCCAACCGGTGTTCCCCAACGCAGTGAGCAGCCTATGGCAGACGCGCCCCCAGACACGCCCGCAACCAAGCCCGCAAGCGGGCAGCTGGACACGCTCGTCGACGCGCCACCGCGCGTGCGCACCGACAGCGCCGCGACTCAGCGCTGGCTCGGCGCCAAGAACTTGCTGGCCGACGGGGTCGAGCAGGGTTCGCGCGTGGTGGAGCGTAGCCAGCGATCCCTGACACGGCGGGTGTTCTCGGTGCTCGGCACCCTGACCGGGCGCGACGACTTGGTGCGCCCGCTTGAGCAGGCGCTTTGGTTCGGATTTGCGGCCAGCCACAGCAACGTGCGCCTCGTCAGCCGTCTCACGAGTATCGCGCTCGACGCCCTCGCCGAGCTCGCAGATCCGGCGCTGCCAGGCCATACGGAGACGCCGATCGCGCTGCGGTCCGACATCATCGGCACGCAGCCGTGGTTGTGGGACGGGTTTGTCGCGGTGGTCAACGGCGTGGTCGGTGATCATCTCGCGGCGACGCAGAATCCACTCGCGGTCACGATGGCGCTGCGATTGGGTGACACCTACGCCACGCCCAGCGAGGTCGCTGCCGCGCTGGCATCGCAGCCCGCGCCGTTGAAGCTGGCGGTCTATGTCCACGGTCTCACCGCCACCGAGTGGTCGTGGGCGCTCGACGCCCAACAGCAACACGGCGCGCCCGACGCGACGTACGCCTCGCTGCTGCAGCGCGATGCGGGCTTCGTGCCCGTGCTGGTGCGCTACAACAGCGGCCTGCACATCTCCGACAACGGCCAGCAGCTGCACGCGCAGCTCCAGGCGCTCGTGACGGCCATGCCCGGTCGAGACATGGAGCTCGCGCTCATCGGCCACAGCATGGGCGGGCTCGTCGCGCACAGCGCCGTACACTATGCCGGCCAGGCGCCGCAGCCGACTTGGCTGGCGTCACTTCGGCACGTCATCACGCTCGGAACGCCGCACGAAGGCGCCCCGCTGGAGCGGTTTGGTCGGCTGGTCGAGGAGGTCCTAGGCGCCATCGATACGCCCGGAACCCGCATCCCGGCCGACGTCATGGGCGCGCGCAGCGCCGGAATCAAGGACCTACGACACGGCTACCTCGTGGCGGAGGACTGGCGAGACGCCGACGCCGGGATCAAGCGGCCTCGCACAGTGAATCGCAGAGTCGCAGGCGTGCAGTATCATCGCGTCGTGGGCACGATCACGGCCGATCCAGACCATCCCGTCGGACGCTGGGTCGGCGACACGATGGTGCGGCCATCGAGCGCAGCGGCCAGCGCCGCCGCATCGCAGGAGCGACCCGACGAGGTCACTCGTATCGGCGGCGTGTCACACGTCGGCCTCAGCAATGACGCGCGCGTGTTCTCATACTTGCGCGCGTGGCTGGGCGCCGCCGGGGAGGGCACATGCACACCGAGCGCACCCTAGACGGCCTGGCCTACCACATTGAAGGCACCGGCGCGCAGACCATCGTCCTGCTACACCCAGCGTTCGCCGACCGGCGCGCGTTTGGCGGCCAGATCCTCGCCCTGCGCGATCGGTACCGTCTAGTCGCGCCGGACCTGCCAGGGCATGGCAACACGAAGGTGCTCGGCAAGAGCGTCGATCCGCAGCCCACCATGGCCACCGCCGCTGAGGCCATCTCTGACATCTTTTTCGCCGAGAATATCGGCTCCGCGCACGTGGTCGGCGTGTCGATGGGCGCGCTGGTGGCCGAGGATTTCGCCCGACGATTCCCCAAATTGGTGCGCTCGCTCACGGTCGTCGGAGCCTACGCGGTGGACGACGCGGTCGCGATCAAAGCACAGCGACGGGAGATGGTTCGCATTTTGCCGATGGCGCTGTTCCGCCTCGGCCGATTCAAGCGATACGTCGCCGAGGCCGCCGCCGCGACCGATCAAGGCCGGCAGACGATGGCGCGCATGCTCGCGGGCTTCAAACGGAGTGATTTGTTCGGCATGAAAGGGCTCGACGCGGTCATGGATCCCGACAGGTCCGACGCGCTGCGGTGCCCCCTGCTCATCGTCGTCGGTCGCGAAGATCGCACGATCCTGCACGACGCCGCCCATCGCTGGGTGGCCAAGGTGCCAGGCGCGGAGATTCAGATCTTCGAGGGCGCAGGGCACTGCGTGAACCTGGACGTGCCCGAAGCCTTTAACGCTGCACTGGAAGCCTTTGTCGCGCGTGTGGATGGCGAACAGAGGTAGGTCGCGAGCGGATATGCTACAGGGTCGCTGCCGCGCCACACGCGGCGGAGGTGTCGCCATGATGCACGCTCGACTCACGCCCACATTTTTGCCAACGGCACCCCTGATGTCGGGCTTGCTCATGCTGCAGATGCTCGTGGTAGCGGGCTGTTCGGCGTCCGTCGGCAGCGGCTCGGGCGGATTCGTCAGCACCGGCGCGCAGGGCACGCCATGCACGCCGCAGGTCCAGGGCGAGGGCTGCTTCTGGCCGTTCTCCGGAGCGCCAGCGCGGATGGTGTGCGACGCGACGCAGCAGACGTGGCAGGTGCTGAGCCAGTGCGCCCCGGGCGAGACGTGCGCCGAGTGGGCCGACCCGAGCGGCGACAAACAGAAGAAGAAGACGGGGTGCCAGGCAGGTGGCGCGACCGACGTGATCGGCGGCGACGCGGTGGTGGTCGACGCTGGCGGCGACACGGTTGGCGCCCTCTCCGACACGACGCAGCCCGACACGACGCAGCCGGACACAACGCAGCCGGACACAACGCAGCCCGACACGACGCAGCCCGACACGACGCAGCCGGACACAACGCAGCCGGACACAACGCAGCCCGACACGACGCAGCCCGACACGACGCAGCCGGACACAACGCAGCCGGACACAAC
>ERZ889078.2133-NODE-2133-length-14424-cov-6.065697_pt1 | contig 14424 bp, 6 predicted proteins | sample MGYA00521266_ERZ889078 | MGnify/ENA primary metagenome ERZ889078 (study PRJEB32303, sample SAMEA104408618) | aquatic metagenome | biome: Brackish water; feature: Pelagic; material: water | place: Baltic Sea | collected 2014-06-16T06:34:00 | depth 76,534 m ...
CAACAGCACTGGGCCTTCGTCCCGCCCCAAGCCGAGCCGCGTCGTGTGGGCAATATCGTCGATGCGTTTATTGCAGAGCAGCTTGCCACTAAAGGCGTCTCCCCATCTCCTCAAGCCGAACCGGAAGATCTTCTACGGCGGCTCTTCCTCGATCTCACCGGCCTGCCCCCGAGCCTTGAAGAGCTCGACCAGTTCCTAGCGGACTACGCCTCGGGCGATAAGGACGCCGTTTGGGGTCTGTGGATCGACCGCATGTTCACCGAGGAGCCTTACCTCTCCCGTTATGCCGAGCGTATGGCGACACCTTGGATGGACCAAGCGCGCTACGCCGACACTTCTGGTATTCACATGGACGCGGGCCGGCAGATTTGGCCCTGGCGGGACTGGGTGCTGCGCGCCTATCGCAACAACATGCCCTTCGATCAGTTTCTGATCGAGCAGCTTGCCGGCGACCTCATCCCCAACGCAACACCCGACCAGATCGTCGCCAGCGGATTCAACCGCAATCACGTTACGACGGACGAGGGCGGCGCCATCGACGAAGAGTATCTTGTCGAGTACGCCGTCGACCGCGTGAGCACAACCGGTGAGGTCTTCCTGGGCCTGACCATGGCCTGCGCTCGCTGCCATGACCATAAGTTTGACCCGGTCACGCAGGAGGACTTCTACCGTTTTTACTCCTTCTTTAACTCGATCGACGAGCCTGGCCTCTATTCCCAGGTTCCCGACGCAAACCGCGCATTCGAGCCGTTCCTCGAGGTTCCAGCGGATTACCAAATCGAAGAGAGAGCCTCTCTCGCTGGCCAGCTTGAGGCTACGCGAGCGCTTCTAACCGAACCAAGCCCCGAAGATTTCCAAGCGCTTGCCACGTTCCGCGATGGACTCTCCAGCAGCCTCGGGCAGACCTGGACGGCTCCGGAACTTATCGAGGCGGACTCCCAAGGAGGCGCTGAGTTTACGGTCCTAGAAGATGGCAGCATCCTCGCATCGGGCGCCAACCCCGCAGTGGACTCACATCACTATCAACTGCGAACGGACGCCATGGACCTGCGCCTTTTGCAGCTCGATATCCTCGGGCATGAAAGCCAAGCGAATGGTGCGCCTGGACGTTCGGATAACGGCAATGCCGTTCTCACTTCAATTCAAATCGAGGCTGTCTCCGTACTAGATCCATCGATACGCAAGCCCGTTGACATCAGCTGGGCATGGGCGGATTTCGCCCAAACCAACGATGACTACCACCTGTTGCGCGCCTTCGATTCACGGCCAAACACCGGCTGGGCAATTGCAGGTCACACTGACGGGTCGGACCGCAGCGCCCTGTTCTTGACAGAGGAGCCTGTTGGCTTTGAAGGCGGGACGGACCTACACGTCACCCTGGGCTACAACTCGATCTGGGCAAAGCACTCGTTTGGGCGAGTGCTCTTCAGCCTAGGTCAACTCGCTGCGGAAGGTATCGCCCAACTCCCCCTCGCCCACGGAAACTGGTACCACGCCGGTCCGTTTGCCCTACCCAGTGCAAGCGGCGCCTACAGAGCGGCCTTCGGACCCGAGCTGGATGGAACCCTCGATCCGTCGGTCGCCTTCAGCGCCCAAGGCTCCCCTGGAATGGCCTGGGCTTACCGCATGGACTTCGCGGACGGCACAACAAACGCTCTCCCTGGTGGGACGAACATCCACTACGTCGGCAAAGAGATCTGGGCTCCCCAGCCACGGGAAGTAGAGGTCAGCTTGGGTAGTGACGACGGCTTCGCACTCTTTGTCAATGGCGAGCGCGTCAGTGAACGGGAAGTCCCGCGCGGTGTATTGCCCGACCAAGATCGCGCGAAAATCAACCTGCGTGCAGGTCGTAACACCTTGGTCTTGAAGATTATCAACACCGGTGGAGATGGTGGTTACTACTTCAAAGCGTTGGAGGATGCGAGTGTCTTGCTTGGCGACCTTGTCGCTGCCACGCGCCACGCTGTCGGTAGGAAACCCGTGGACGAGGCCGCCCTCGACCAGCGCATTCAACACGCGTGGCGACTGACCCATTCGCCAGAGTTCGCGGCCATCCTCGCACAAGAGACCACCTTGGTCGCGGCCCAGGCTGTCCTCGAATCCTCCATACCTCGCTCGATGGTGATGCGCGAGCTACCGCAACCGCGAGCGGCCTTTGTCCTCAATAGGGGCGAGTATGACAAGGCGGATCCGGACCGTCCCGTCGAGCCCGGCGTGCCCCGTTTTCTAGCGGGTTTTGGAGCTGACCACTTCCCAAGTGGACAGCGCGCAACACGTTTGGAGCTCGCGCAGTGGATGACCGACTCCGAGAACCCGCTCGTCGCGCGCGTCGCTGTCAACCGCATCTGGCAGACCATTTTTGGCACGGGCTTAGTTGCGTCTTCGGGAGACTTCGGCCTGCAGGGATCTTGGCCGAGCCATCCGGAGCTCCTCGACGGACTCGCCTTGGCTTTCATCGAGAGCGGCTGGGATACGAGGGCACTCCTCCAGACTATCCTAGAGAGTCAGACGTACCGCCAATCCTCGAGCGTGCGGTCAGACATCGCACAGCTCGATCCCGCCAACGTTTTGCTCTCTTCCTATCCGCGCAGAAGATTGTCCGGCGAGGCCATCCGCGATCACGCACTTTTTGTGTCGGGCTTGCTCGTGGAATCTTTCGGAGGCCCATCGGTCAAGCCTTACCAGCCCGAGGGCATGTGGAAGGAGATCGCGATGGCGAGCTCCAACACGCGCAACTTCGAACAGAGTCTCGGTGAGGATCTCTGGCGCCGCAGCCTATACACCTATTGGAAGCGCGCCGCACCCCCACCGTCACTGCTCACGTTTGACGCGCCGACTCGCGAGAGCTGTGAAATCCAGCGCGTTAGCACGAACACGCCCTTGCAGGCTCTCGTGCTTTGGAACGACGAGCAGTTTGTTGAAGCCGCCCGCGTGCTTGCCGCTCGTTGCCTTGGGGAAGCTGGCGGATCCGACGAGCAAGCTCTGCTCTTGCTCTTCCGTCGCTGCACTTCCGAAGTCCCAGAAGACGGTGAAGTTGCACTTCTTGAAGATGCTCTAAGAGACTTGCGAGCGCACTATCAAGCGGCCCCGGAAGAGGCCGCCGCGATCGTCGCGATCGGCCAGTCGATGACGCCAATGCTCAAAGCCGACGAAGTCCCCATTCCGGCAGAGGAGCTCGCCGCATGGACGCTAATCGCGAATGCCGTCCTCAACTTACACGCTACGATCAGCCAGGATTAAGGAACAACTGACATGCAGAACACGCCTCTTGATCCGCTTGCTGAGCGCAAGCTACTCCTCAACCGAAGGCACTTCTTCGGCCTTTCCGCAGGCGCCTTTGGGAGCTTGCTCGGCCGTGCATCGTTGGGCTCGCTGCTTGCTGGAGAAGCTGCCCGAGGCGCAACCTTAGGACAGCCCGCTCTTGGCCCACACTTTCCCGCCAAAGCCAAACGTGTCATCTACATGCACATGGAGGGTGGGCCGAGCCAGCTGGACCTGTTTGACTACAAGCCCGGACTTAGGAACCGCTACGACCAAGATCTGCCGGAGTCCATTCGGAATGGACAGCGCCTAACGGGCATGACAAGTGGGCAGGCGCGCTTCCCCGTTGCCCCCAGTATGTTTCGTTTCAGTCGCTACCCCAACAGCCAAGACGGCGCGTGGGTTAGCGAGGCCATGCCTCACACTGGCGGCGTCGCACGCGACCTGTGCATCATTCGATCGATGCATACAGAGGCGATCAACCACGAGCCCGCTATCACTTTTTTTCAAACGGGAGTCCAGCAACCTGGGCGCCCCAGCTTCGGGTCATGGGCTAGCTATGGACTGGGTAGTGCAAATGAAAACCTCCCAGCATTTGTCGTTTTAATCAGCCAAGGATTCGGGAATACCCAGGCCTTGAGCGAGCGCTTTTGGGGTAGCGGATTTTTGGACGGGCAGCACCAAGGCTGTAAGATCCGGAGTGGCGACAGCCCGGTTCTATACCTCAACAATCCAGATGGTATCACGCGTCCTACGCGCCGCCGAATGCTGGACCTCGTGGGTGCTCTTAACGAAAAGGAAGCCGCTCGCACACACGATCCGGAGGTTGCGACGCGCATCGCCCAGTACGAGATGGCTTACCGCATGCAGATGTCGGTACCCGAGCTGACCGACTTCAGTGGGGAGAGCGAAGAGACCCTTGCGATGTACGGGCCCGAGGTTCGAAAGCCCGGCACCTTCGCCGCGAATTGCCTGCTTGCGCGCCGCCTTGCCGAGCGCGGCGTTCGCTTTGTCCAGCTGTACATGCGCGGATGGGACGCGCACAACAACCTTCCGAAGGAGCTGCGCGATCAGGCTGGCGCCGTGGACCAACCCCAAGCGGCGCTAATCCGCGACCTGTCGAGGCGAGGCCTATTAGACGACACCATCGTGCTGTGGTCCGGTGAGTTCGGGCGCACTGTGTACAGCCAGGGAACTCTTACAGAGACCAACTACGGTCGCGACCATCACCCCCGCGCCTTTACTTCCTGGGTTGCGGGCGGGGGATTTAAGCCCGGCATCGTGTTCGGGGAGACCGACGACTTCGGTTACAACATCATCCGCGATCCCGTCTCGGTGCACGACCTGCATGCGACGATGCTCAACCAACTTGGCTTCGACCACACCCGCCTCACCCATCGGTCCCAAGGTCGTGACTTCCGACTGACGGACGTTGGCGGCCGTGTGATGCACGAGCTCTTGATCTAGCGCGATCCTCCCTGACACATCTGCTTCTTTCATACTACATGTATCTCTTCCTTGCCAACATCGACTTCACCGCCGTGGACTGGCCCCAAGCTGCCGCGCGCCTTCATCCGATGTTGCTGCATCTGCCCATTGGGCTCATCGTCGCACTTGCGCTTCTAGAGTTTCCGCGCCTATTCCGGCGCTCCGAACCCGAGCACGACAGGAGCCGCACACTCCTCGTTCTGCTTCTTGCAATCACCACACCTCTCAGCGCCGCAACAGGCTGGCTGTTGCACGAAGGCGCCGATTACGGTTCGCCGATTGAATGGCATGAGCGGCTCGGCATTGGACTGGCCGCACTTTCCATCGCCGTTGCGGTGGCCTATTGGAAGAGGTCCGAGAACTACACTTTGGGCGTACTGGCATCCTTCCTCTTACTGCTCCCCACAGCCCACTTCGGGGCGACCCTCACCCACGGCAGTGACTTCCTAACGGAACCATGGGAAGCGGCGTTTAGCGAAGTTGTTGTGGCCACTCCAGAAGAGTCAACGAACGAATCGCCGCTCCTCGCCGAGGAGGAGCCCGTTACGGGCGTGGATAACGCTCTCATTCCTAGCGAGGGAAATGCGCTCGTCGCGATTGAGGTTGAGAAAGAAGAGCTCGCTACAGCGCCTGTGTCAGTCGAGCAGATTTCGTACGAGGACATCGCGCCGATCTTGTCGGAGTACTGCACGAAGTGCCACGGGGAGCGAAAGCGGAAAGCAAGGCTCGCACTCAACACACTTGAAGCCATCCTCGCCGGAGGCGAACACGGCGAAGTTTTAGTACCCGGCGACCCATCCGCCAGCAAGCTCTTCACCTACTTGCAGGAGCCGCTAGACACCGACGAGCATATGCCTCCCTCGGAAAAGCCCCAACCACCCGCTTTTGCGATGGAGCAAATCGAGCAGTGGATTCTCAAGGTCACTGCGGACCAACTTCCGACGGTTCCCGTATCCACAGGCATCCTCGCCCCGAGCGAGGAGAGGTCTACTCGCACGCGTGGTAGCCGGGGCAGCTGGAGGGGCAGCGACGACCCTCTTCGCACAGGTCTCGACTTCCAACGCTCACCGACCTTTGTCCCCTTCGCCCTTGACCCGGACCTCTCTATTGCGGACCTGGTGACGGCTTACGAGGGGAACCTCAAGCGGCTCGATGGGCCGCTCTCCTCGGCGGCCGGCCAGGCGACGCCCGAGCTACCCATCACGACCGACTTCTTCGCGACCTCGGCAGATCCCGTTTCAGTGGCGACCCTACGGCAGCACCGCGTCCACGTGGAGTCCATTGGTGAAAACACCCCACTCTTGTGGCTCGACTTCACCGCAGCTTCCCTCGACGGCGCACAGCTCACAGAGCTCCTTGCGCCGTTGGCGAGTGTGATCGGCGAGCTCACCCTCTTTGGACAAAACCCCAACGCCCGCGACATGACCCTAATCGGGATGATGCCCAATTTGGCCCATCTCGACTTACGCGAATTAGACCTTACTAGTCAGCCCAATAGGTCCCTAAGCCTGCGCCCCCTCCAAGGTTCCACGTCGATCTCGTCGCTAAACCTCTCCTCGACAGAGATCGGAGAGGGCGGTCCCTACAGCCTCGCCCTCCTGCCAAATCTTAAGCGGGCGCATGTTTGGGGCTCCCATATTTCAGAGCCGAACCTCGCCTTCCTCGCCCGCGAGCGGCCCGACCTGGTGTTGGTCGGAGCGAGTCCGGAACCCGGTCAACCCCTCGACGTCGAACCCGAAGTCACCTTCCTGAAACCGGTCGGTGACCCCATGGCGGAAACTCCGGAGAACGCCACATGCCCAGTTACCAGCGACCCCGTCGACCCCGCGTTTACTGTCCTTTTCGAGGGCCGGACGATCGGCTTCTGCTGCCCGAATTGCCCAAAGCCCTTCCAAGAGGATCCGCAGAAGTACCTTGCGATTCTCGACGCCCAATAGCCCACTGTCCACACTATGGCCAACTCCTCAAAAGCGCGCTTTCCTAGCGTTCTGATCGTCGCATTATCCCTTTCGTCCTTTGCCATCATCCACGATCCAGTGCACGGGGACCACGCTACGGGCTTGGGTCAAGATCACAATGCATTCGAGCACGCCGCTCACGACAGCAATCGTTATGTCCTTGGAAATGAGAAGGCTCTTTTCCTTTGGAATAGCGACTGGATTCAGCTCCCCAAAGAGCGCGAGTGGTTTGGGAGCACCCACGGCTGCATGGTGACAGACGCTGCGGACAATGTCTATATCAGCGCAGATGCAGGAGACGCCGTGCAGGTGTACTCGAGAGACGGGGTTTTCGTGCGCAGCTTCGGGAAGGATTGGGGCGCAGGCGTACACGGACTTTCGATTGTGCAGGAGGCCGCGACGACGAGTCGCCCTGCGGCGGAGTACCTCTACATCGCGCAGACCTCGACCCAGCGGGTCTTCAAGACCACCCTACTTGGTGAACTTGTCATGGAGCTCGAGTTCCCTACGGCCAGTGGTAAGTACGACAATCGCGCCAGCTACAAACCGACAAGTATCGCTGTCGCACCGGATGGGAACATGTTCGTCGCCGATGGATACGGTCTCTCTTGGATCCACCGCTACAACGGAGCGGGCAAATACATGGACAGCTTTGGAGGGCCCGGGGACGGACCCGAGAATCTAAGAACCCCCCACGGGTTATGGATGGACTCGCATGGCGAAACCCCGACCCTGCTTGTCGCCGACCGCGAGAATCATCGCATCGCGCGCTTCGCATTAGACGGCTCGTACCTCGGTGGCACAGACGCCGACTCCGGCCTCCTTCGGCGACCCTGCCACATTCAGTTCCACAACGATCTAGCAATCGTCGCCGACTTGGCGGGCCGCGTAACTTTGCTCGATGAGAATCTAAACCTCGTCGCTCAACTCGGCGACAACCCCGACACGTCCCAACATGCCAACTTCAACGTCACTCCTGACCAATGGCGAAACGGCACCTTCATGGCACCCCACTGCGCCCGCTTCGATAAGGACGGAAACATCCTGGTCATGGACTGGAACATCGCCGGGCGCATTACCCGCCTTGAACGCCTAACCCTTCTGACTTCGAAGTAAGTTCAAGGGCCCGTACCACCCGAGGGGAAAACGCGCGCGCGTAAGCTCCCCTCGGGACGGGTTAGTTCTCTCCAAGCAGTTTGATGACTGTGGGCTCGATAGCCCTTGCCCAGGCCTCGTAGCCAGCCTGGGTGATGTGGACGCCGTCGCTTCGCATCGTGGTCAGGTCGAGCTCGCCGCTCTCTAGCAGATAGCTCTCGCTTAGGTCTAAGTAGGTGACTCGCTCCAGCTCGTCGAGCTCGCGGATGTCGGCGTGCAACTGCTCACTTTGCATGCGCGCCCAGCTGCCCTTTTCTTTGGTGGGGAAACACCCCTGTAGAAGGATCTGTGCCTGAGGTTCTTTTGCAAGGAGAGCGTCGACTACGGCCTTGATCCCCTCCGCCACCAACGAGCCCTCGTCGCGCCCCGTATTGATATTATTCACACCGATCGATAAGACGATCAGCTCGGGGTCGATTGCGTCGAAGTTGCCCTCTGCAATGCGATACAGCAGGTGTTCGGTTCGATCCCCCGAGAGTCCGAAACTCGCCGCCTTTCGCTTGCCGTACCAGCGATCAAAGCTGCGGCTTCCATCTGGGTGCGCCAATCGGTCTGCGGACCCTGTCCAACTCTGGGTTATCGAATCTCCAAGAAAAACTACGCGCAAGTCCGGGTTGGCCTCGCCAAGCGCATTCAGCTGCTGGACCTGACCAAACCATGTGCCCCCACCCCACCCGGCAGCATCACCGCGCCACTCGACACTCGGTTGTGCCCGCAGGCAGGGATTGAACTGGAGTCCTGTCGCGCGCAAGCAAAAATCAACGATCGGCTGAGGGTCGGGCAAGCTGTGGGGATGATGGTCCATGCCCGGCTTGCGGATCACCTGAATCGGGCCGCCGAGCGCCCGGTAGCGCGCCTCGATTACGTCGCTGTTCTCGGACGTGGGGACAATGCTGTCGGCATCACCGATGACGTGGAATAAAGGAACTCCGGCACTCGCTAGTGGTTCTAGGCCTTCCACAGGGAAGACCTGTGCATATTGCACAGTGGTCTCATTTAGGCCGTAGACCCCCAAACACTGCTCCCATTCCGATGGTGCGCCGGAGCTCTTGCCAGCTCCTCCCGGCCAAGAGCGTGCGTCGCAAACAGGATTGTCGCCATAAATTCCAGCCACCTTGGACGGGTTTTGGCTCGCCCAGTTGTATGCGATTAAGCCGCCTCGACTCATAGCCTCGAGAATCGGTTGGCGGCTCAAACCTAGTGCGCTCGCGAAACCGTAAAAGTCATCCCAGCGCTGAATGGCGGGAGCGGCTCCAAACAAGCCACCCACTTCGCAATAGGCCACATGCCAACCGCGCTCCAAGAGAGCTCGATCGAGTTGAGGTTCGTGGCCCCAAAAGCGCGCCCTCCAAATCCATGGGCGCCCAGCGGCTGCGACACGCGGTAGAACGACTCGGCACAGGACCCCCTCCCTCTCCCACTGCAGCTGCCGGAAGCCATAAAAGTCCGTCTCGGTCGCGTCGGGGTAAGCACCGATGACTTGCCCTCTACAATCGAAGGCTGGGTCGAACTCGCCCGCGACCGTTTCGAAAACTCTCCTCGCGATCGATTCGACACCGTGTGGATTGGGGTGAACCCCGTCGGGGTAGCTCGCGCTATCCGCCTGCAGTGGAGTGTGTAGGTCGATCAACTCCAGACCCAAATTCGAGGCCACCCCTCTAACAGCGGGAACAACCTCAGCCGTGATTCGACCGCCATCAATACTGTCCCCATGGGTCCACGCCGGAACCGGGGTGCATAAGACGATTCGCGGGCTGCTCGGTAGTGCCCGCAGGCGCTCCACCATGGCGGAATAGTCCTCGGCGAACTCGGACGCATAAGCCTCCCAGTTGGCGCGCTTCGAATCGTTCGTCCCCAGGAAAATCACAACAACATCGGGTTGCCACCTCAGCGCATCGAAAAACGCTTGCTCCTTAATGTACGGTCTGTCTCCATTGGCCAAGAGCGTAGCGCCACTGACTCCATAGTTCCGCACCTCATACCGCTTGCCAAGGAGTGCGCCCAGGACGAGAGGGTAGGTCGTGTGCTCGCGATCCGGAAGCCCCGAGCCGTAGGTAATGGAATCACCAAGACAGGCGACCCTCACAACCTTCTCAACCGGAAGCTCTTGACCAGCCGTCACCTCGCCCACACTCGCCATAAAAAAGCATAGAGCAAGTAGCGCCCAACATCGCTTAGAGGAGAGGCCCCTCAATGGGTCCGGCCTACAGCTAGGGCGAGGGCGGAATACGCTGTGAAGAGTGTCAACATCATGAGTACCCGATGGGTTGAATTTGGTGGGGAATCGCAGGACAGACTGGCCCGCGCGGAGTCCATGGAAGTGACGCTCAACCCCTACGGCGGAGCCAACCCCAAAGTCGCCCCGCCATCCCCCGAACGGAGGTCTCAGCGGCGGGCGATTTAGCTCCAGACTGCTCGGCGTCCCTAGGTGATTTCTCGAGGGGAGCGAAAAGCGGCTCGACCAAAAAGTCGTTTGGTCTGGGTGAGTATTCAGGCTCTTCTTCAGGGTCCTTTGAGCTCATGGGGCTAGCCTACGACAGTTCTGGTTAGGATGCAGCCCGTGAATGCAATTGGACACATTTTCAAAGATGCCGGGCTGGAGAGGCGTGCGCTGACGCATGCCTCTACGGGGGCGTCGAGGGACAATGAGCGCTTAGAGTTCTTGGGGGATACGGTTTTGGACCTGATCGCCGCGGAGGAGCTCTTTCGCATGCATCCCGGACATAACGAGGGTCAGCTAACGGCTGCCAAAGCTTGGCTGGTGTCGCGTGAGACGCTCGCCGTGGCAGCCCGTAAGCTCGGCTTGGTCGAACTCGCAATTTTTGGCCGCGGGATGAGCCCGGATCGCGCACCTCGATCCATACTCGCGAACCTGTACGAAGCCGTCTTGGGCGCCATCTACATTGATGCCGGACTAGAGACGGCGAGGGCCTGGGCTCTCCACACCCTTAGCGATGCCTTTCAAAGAGCTGCCCAAGCCGGGGAAGAGCTAAACCACAAGCAGCGGCTTCAGGAGTTTGCGCAGGCGGACGGCGGATCGCCTCCCCACTACGAGCTCCTTCGCGAGAGAGGGGATGCGCACTGTCGCGCGTTCCTTGTCGAGGCCCAAATCGCGGGCGAGTCTTACCCCTCCGCGTGGGGACGCACCCGCAAGGAGGCCGAGCGCTATGCAGCGATGGAAGCCCTTCAGGTCATTGAGGAGCGCGCCTCGTGACGATCTCCAGCAAACGAGAAGGCGGACTGCATGGCGGCCCTGCCGTCGAGTCCGGTTTGTTTGCGAACAATCCTGTCTTTCAAAAGTTAGTGCGCGAGGTTGCCGGCGGCGGAAGTGTCTCCGCCGGTGGACTTTGGGGATCGTCGCAAGCGCTGCTCATGGGTGAACTCTCTCGCCATGCGCCCGGACCTTGGCTCGTGGTCACCTCTTCCGAACCTGAAGCCGAGGCGTTCACAGCTGACCTGGAGGCACTCGAAATCGACGCCTGTCATTTGCCGGCCCGCGAGACCTACGCCTCGGGCTCCCATCGCAAAGCCCACGCCGACCCAGAGACCATTCGCGGGCGCCTGAAGGTCGCCGGCCTACTCGGTGGGCCGGTGGAGCGTCGACCGCGACTGATCGTCGCTTCGCTACTCGCCTGCCTTCAACCCCTGCCCGTTGCAGACACTCTAGAGAGAGAGTTCCTACACCTGCAAATCGGTGGAAAACTCGACCCCGAAGTCGTCCTCATGCGACTTGCTCTCGCCGGCTATTCGCGCCAGCCTCTCGCCGAAGCTCCCGGCGAGGTAAGCCTGCGCGGAGACATCCTTGACCTCTTCCCTTTCGCAAATAAAGAGCCCCTGCGCATCGAGCTATTTGACGATGAAGTCGAGTCGATTCGCCTGTTTGATCCCGAGACCCAACGCAGCACGGAGTCGATGGACCGCATTGCCGTCTGCATCGCGAGTGACGCCGGTGATATCGAGACTGGCCACGGAAAACGTGTCGACGAGCTGATCGGCCCGACCGCCGTCGTCACCCGCATCGAACCCCTGCGCGTAGCGGATATGGCCGAGGGTCTGCGCATCCAGTCCTCGTCCCATGGCGCCGCCTTACTCCAGTGGAATACAGCCCTCGAACAGCGTCCAATCCTCGATTTACAGACCCTGCCCGCCCGCGGACTAGCCTTCGAAGTACGCAGCGTGCAGGGCCTCTCGGTAGGCATGACCGAAGCCGCCCACACACTCGGCGAGGCCCTAGATCGGGCTGGGGGAAAGGCCCGTGCCGTTGTACTGTGCAGCACGGATGCCGAGCTAGCGCGCATGTCGGAAGTCTTCTGCGAGGACGATCGAATCGAACTTCGCATGGGCGTTCTCGGCCGTGGGTTTCAGTTGACACACCCGCCGCTGTTTGTGATCAACCATCGCGAGCTCGTCGGCATTCAGGGTACGCGGCGCGTGGAGAAAGGCCAAGCGATTCACAAGGCCCGCGCGCTGCAATCTTTCTTCGAGTTGCGGCTTGGCGACTACATCGTTCACGCTGTTCACGGTCTCGGGCGCTACCTCGGTTTGAAGCGCATGAAGCGCGGGTCTGGTGAGGAAGAGCACCTTTGCCTGGAGTATAAAGACGAGGTCATTCTTTACGTCCCGGCGTCGAGGGTAGACCTTGTTCAGCGCTACATAGCTAGCGGTAAAGGAACTTCGATCACGCTGGATCGAATCGGCGCACAGTCCTTTAAAAAGCGAAAGGAGAAGGTCGAAAAGGCCCTAGCCGACCTCGCCGCCGAGCTGCTCGAAGTACAAGCCAAGCGCGAGATGAAAAAACGCCCGGCTTGGTTTCTCGAGGCGGAAGAGGGAGAGCCGGCGACCGAAGAGCAGGTCCTTATCTCCCAGATGATCCGTGAGTTCCCCTACATCGATACGCCGGATCAAGCGCTGGCCGACTCTGAGATACACGCCGACTTGATAGGGCCGCTCCCCATGGACCGGCTGCTTTGCGGCGATGTGGGATTCGGAAAAACAGAGGTTGCAATCCGGGCGGCATTCCGCGTGGTTGCAGGCGGTGGCCAGGTGGCCGTCCTGGTTCCGACGACCGTACTCGCCGGCCAGCACAGCGAGACATTTCGGATCCGCCTCGCTGACTTTCCCGTTCGAACAGAGTCCCTTTCGCGTTATGTCACGGCCGCCAAGGCGCGCGAGATTGCAGAGGCTACCGGGCGTGGTGAGGTCGACATCCTGATTGGTACGCACCGCATTCTCTCCAAGGACGTGAAATTCAAAAACCTGGGCCTGATCATTATCGACGAGGAGCAGCGCTTTGGCGTCACCCACAAGGAGCACTTCAAAAAGCTGCGCGCACAGATCGACATCCTCACGCTCTCGGCGACGCCCATCCCGCGAACTCTGCACATGTCCATGGCGGGCCTGCGCGACATTTCCGCATTGACCACTCCGCCACCGGGACGCCAGGACATTGAAACGATCCTCGCGCCCGGCAATGACAAACAGGCCATCCGAGAGGCGCTTCTGCGCGAGCACAACCGCGGCGGGCAGAGTTTCTTCCTGCACAACCGCGTCACTTCGATCGACCGGGTCGCCCGCGAGCTGGCCGAGCTGGTTCCCGAGTGCTCCTTTGTCGTTGGTCACGGCCAGATGGGTGGGCGCATGCTGCAAAAGGTCATGGGGATCTTCACACGGGGGGAAGCCGATGTGTTGGTCGCCACAACCATCATTGAAAACGGAATCGACATCCCGTCGGCCGGAACCATTTTGATGGATCGGGCCAACCATTTCGGCCTGAGCGAGCTACACCAACTCCGGGGCCGTGTTGGCCGAGGCTCGCACAAGTCCTACTGCTACCTCCTAACCGACGAAGAAAAGACCCTCACTGACATTGCAACCCAAAGACTCAAGGCCTTGGAGGAGCTCAACCACCTCGGCGCTGGTTTCGCCATCTCCATGAAGGACCTAGAGCTGCGTGGCGCTGGAAATATCCTTGGTCCCGAGCAATCCGGGCACATCACATCGGTGGGTTATGACCTCTACTGTCGCTTGCTCCGAAAAACGGTCGAGAGGATGCAGCGCGGGGGCGATGTCAAGTCCCTGGAGATTCGCCCGGACGAGTTCGTCGACGCTCTTGACGTTGAGCTAGAGCTAGGACTTGCCTCCTATTTGGATGACAAGTGGATACCATCAGCTGATTCACGCCTCGAACTCTTGCGGTCCTTCAACGAAGTCCGGAGCAAGGTCGACGAGAAGGAAGCCCTGGCCATGCTGCGCGACCGTTATGGGCGCGTTCCCGCCGAAGCTAAAGAGCTCGTTCGCCAGTTCCGCCTTCGCTCCCTGTTTGCGAGCGCAAGTTTGACTCGCGTCACCTGGCGCGAAGATCTCTGGCTCATCGAATACCGCGACCGTGCCACATTAGAGGGCGCACTCGGGGTCTCCGGCGCTCGAATTGAGCTGCGCCCCCTAGCGCAAGGTCGCGCTTTCTTGATGGCGCCCAAAGGCCTAGATGCGAGAAAAGCGCTCGAGTGGCTGGAAGCAGCCTTGCTCGGCGACTCGAAAGCGAAGAGAATCAGCCTAGCCGCCC
>ERZ889078.2134-NODE-2134-length-14416-cov-15.391477_pt1 | contig 14416 bp, 10 predicted proteins | sample MGYA00521266_ERZ889078 | MGnify/ENA primary metagenome ERZ889078 (study PRJEB32303, sample SAMEA104408618) | aquatic metagenome | biome: Brackish water; feature: Pelagic; material: water | place: Baltic Sea | collected 2014-06-16T06:34:00 | depth 76,534 m ...
TTGCCATTGGTCTCTCCATTACTTTCGGAACCATGCAGATCATCAACTTCGCCCACGCCATGATCTATGCCCTGGGTGTCTATTTTCTCATCACATTCATGCCCATGCTCCAGGGCTCGTTCCCCCTGGCCACCCTCTTCGCCATCGTGGCTGTGATTCCAGTGGCCTATCTGATAGAACGATTTGTGATCAGACGGCTCTATGGCGAGTCTCTGGATTATGCCATGATTGCCACCTACGCCCTGCTCCTGATAGGAACGGACGTGATCAAGTATATATGGGGGAACACGCCCCAACCGATCTCCGACCCCATCGGCATCTCTTTTCAGATCTTCGGCATCGAAAACATCCCCGTGTACCGGGCGGTAATCGTGCTCATGGCGGTTGTGGTGTTTGTAGGTTTGAGGCTTTTTTTCACGAAAAGCATTGTGGGCAAAATCGTAATAGCCGCCCTGGAGGATACGGACGGCGTCAGGTGTCTGGGGCTGAACGTGGACAAATATTTCTCCATGGTCTTTATCCTTGGAAGCGCTCTGGCCGTGCTGGGAGGTATTCTCTATGCCCCCATTGCCACGGCAGAGCCCTATATGGGCCATGACATCCTCCTCATCGCCTTTGCCGTGGTCATCGTAGGGGGCATGGGCAATTTGACCGGAACCTTTGTGTCGGCCTTTCTTTTGGGGATGGTCCTTGCAATTACAGGCCGGTACTGGTCTCAGGCGGCCGACACCATGGTGTTTGTAGTGATGGCCGCCGTACTGATTTTCAGACGTTCGGACGCGTAGTGCCTTCAATTCAGGAGAACAACCCATGTCTTTATCGTTTGGCCCCAGACGGGGACAATATCTGGATATCACGGAAGCGCTCAAGGAAGCCGGAAATCCGCTCACGGCCGAAGAAATAACGATCTTTGAGACCTTCGATCTCTTCTACCGCTCCCTGTGCAGCATGCTCTTTAATTATGTCCCCACCTCGGGTCACCCTGGCGGGTCCATTTCTTCGGGCCGAATTGTGACCGGTATCCTTTTCGATGCCATGGATTACGACGTGAGCGATCCCGACAGGGAAGACGCGGATATCATCTCCTATGCAGCAGGGCACAAGGCCCTGGGGCTTTATTCTCTCTGGGCCCTCCGAAACGAGGTGACTCGCCTTGGGGCGCCCGAACTTCTGCCTGCGGAGGACCGCTACCAGCTTCGTCTTGAGGACCTCCTGGGGTTTCGTCGAAATCCCATCACCGATACCCCTCTTTTCCTGAAATTCAAGGCCAAGCCCCTGGACGGACATCCCACTCCGGCCACACCCTTTGTGCGCCTCGCAACCGGGGCATCGGGGGTAGGTCTGGCCGCATCTCTGGGCCTGGCCTTCGGGGCGAAGGATTATTACCGGGACCAGGCTCCCCGGGTGCATGTGGTGGAGGGTGAAGGGGGGTTGACCCCCGGACGGATCAGCGAGGCCCTTGCCACCGCCGGCACCGCCTCCCTGGACAATATCATCCTGCATATCGACTGGAACCAGGCCTCCATTGATTCCAATCATGTCTGTCGCGACGAAAAAGGACCGGGGGAATATGTTCAGTGGGATCCGGCGGAACTGGCCTATCTGCACGACTGGAACGTGATCTTTGTCCCCGACGGCAAGGATTTCCAGCAGGTCATCGCAGCCCAGCGAAAGGCCATGAAAATGGGCAGCGGACAACCCACGGCCATTGTCTATCGGACCGTCAAGGGATGGCAGTACGGGTTGGAAGGGAAGGTCTCCCACGGTGGGGGCCACGGTCTCTGCACCGATGGTTTTTTCAAGGCTCTCCAACCATTTCTTAAGGAAACCAGCAGGCCCCTCCCCGTTTGTGAGGCGGGCAATCAGCGCTGCGGCGCCGGAGCAAGAAGCGATGTCATGGAGGCATGCCTCTGGGATGCCTTGACCATGCTGAGAGATGTGTTGGCCCGGGACCAGGGGACAGTGAAGGCCCTGGCGCAAAGACTCCTCCATGCCAGGGATCGCCTTAACGAACGGGGCCGAAGGCCTCGAATGGGGGCGCCCGACGTGGGCGCTGTCTTCCGGCAGGCCGCAGGAGCCGGGGATACCGTCCCTGAAGAACTCCTGCTCACTCCTGGCAAGACCACCACCCTGCGGGGGGAATTGGGTCGGGTGCTCCAGTACTACAACAAGACCGGCCATGGGGCCATCCTGGCCGCATCGGCAGATCTGCTTGGTTCCACCAGTGTGAGTACCGTTACAAAGGGTTTTGGAGAGGGATTTTACAACGCCGCCACCAATCCTGATGCCCGAACGCTTTCGGTGGGCGGAATCTGTGAAGACGCCATGTCCGGCATCCTGGCGGGCATTTCCACCTATGGGCGTCACATGGGCGTGGGGTCATCTTACGGGGCATTCATCGCCCCTCTGGGCCACATCGCGGCACGGCTGCATGCCATCGGAAACCAGGCCCGGCAAGCCATTGCGAAGGGCCCCTATCGGCCCTTCATCCTGGTCTGTGCCCACACCGGGCTCAAGACCGGGGAGGACGGCCCCACCCACGCAGACCCACAGGCCCTTCAACTCCTCCAGGACAACTTTCCCAGGGGCACGGTCATCACCCTCACCCCATGGGATCCCCAGGAAATCTGGACTCTGGTTTCGGCGGCCCTGGCCCGACGTCCCGCAGTGATCGCCCCCTTTGTGACCCGGCCCACGGAAACGGTCCTCGACCGAAAGGCATTGGGCCTGGCCCCGATTACCGCGGCTTCCCAGGGGCTCTACCTGCTTCGAAAGGCCCGGGGCAAAGGAGAAGGAACCGTGGTGCTTCAGGGCAGCGATGTGGCCTATGCCTTTGTGGGAGAGGCCCTGCCAAAGCTGGAAGCGGAAGGGATCGATTTACATGTCTATTATGTGGCCAGTGCCGAGCTTTTTGATCTCCTGCCCGCCTCAGACCAGGAAGTCCTATACCCTGAAAAACGCGCCCAGGAGGCCATGGGCATCACCGGTTTCACCCTTCCAACGATGCACCGCTGGATCTGTTCCCGGCGGGGTCGCCGCATGACCCTTCACCCTTTTCAGAAGGGGCACTTTCTGGGAAGCGGACAGGCCAATATGGTCCTTTCCGAGGCAGGTCTTGACGGCGAGAGCCAGTATCGGGCCGTGATCCGCTACGTAAAAGAAGGGCGCTGATTTAGGACATTTTTTCCGGTTTATCCGGGTTGGGAGATGAGACATGCAGGACATGGAAAAAGTCATTCAAGAGTGGAAGCCCACCAGGATTCATTTCGGTGAAGGGGCCATCAACAAAGTGGGGGATGCGGTCCGAAGATATTCGGACAATGCACTTGTGGTCATCGGCCAGGGCTCGATCAGGACCACCGGTGTCCTCGGCAGAATCACCGGCCTCCTGGATCAGGCCGCGGTCCGATATAAGGTGTGCGAAGGAGTGGAACCGAATCCCAGCAAGGAGACGGTTTACCGAATCGCCTATCACCTGCTGGCAGGAAATTTCACCTGCCTCCTGGCCGTCGGGGGGGGATCCGTCATCGACGCCTCCAAGGCCGCCGGCATATTGGCCAAGGTGAAGGCCGGCGACCTGGATGACTATTTCGGAGTCGGAATGGTCTCCAAAAAGACCGAGCGGTCCATGGACCTTGTGGCCGTTCCCACCACCAGTGGTTCCGGAAGTGAGGTAACCCGCTTTTCGGTCATTACCGATCCCGGATTGGGAGTGAAAAAGCTGATGATTGATCAAGCAATCGCCCCCAATGAGGCCATTGTGGATCCCGAACTGACCTACTCCTGCAGCAACCGGGTCACCCTTGTTTCAGGCCTTGACGCCATGACCCACCTGGTGGAGGGATACCTGAACACGGTGGACGACGGCGCAGATCCCCAGACCAACGAGAGGGCTCTCGCCGGATTGGCCCTTCTCTTCGAGGCCCTGCCCAGGATCGTCCGGGACCCCCGGGACAAGGCAGGAAGAAGAAACATGGCCCTTGCAAGCCTGTTAGGGGGAACGGTCCTCTTTTACAAACAGGCCGGCGGTCCCCACCTGAATTCCTTCAGTTGGTGCAATGTGATGGACCACGGCGAGGCCTGTGCCGTCATGCTGCCCTATTACGGTGCCTATTATGCTCCGGTGGTGGCCGACAGGCTGAAAAAAGTTTCCAAAATCATGGGGGTTGCCGATTCAGGTGATGTTGCCAGAGATTTCTCCCAGGGATTGCTCGATTTCTACCGGAAACTGAGGTTCCCTCTGACCCTGAAGGAATTCAAGAACTTCTCCAGGGAGCTCATCGATAAAGCGGTTTCGGATGCAGCCCAGAACAAGATGAAACTCGACGCAATGCCCCGGCCTGTTCCTCTGGAAAAAAGCGAATCCATCCTGCGGACGATTATAGAAGGGGCCTATGAAGGGAATCTGGACGAGATCCTCAAACTATAAACAAGGAAACAGAACATGCTAAAGGGCGTCGGCCATATCGGCATAGCCGTGAAGAACATCGAAGAGAGTCTGAGGGCTATCACCAGGGCCCTTGACCTGCCGGTACCCCAAATTCGGGATTTTCCCGACAAGAAGGTGAAAGTGGCGGTGGTGGACCTGACGGGCGTCGGGTTGGAATTTATTGAGGATTACAGCGAGGACGGAGTGATTGCCACGTATGTGAAGGAGAGGGGCAATGCCATCCATCACGTGTGCCTCCTTTCAGACGACATGGAGGCGGATCTGGAGATCCTTGAAGCACGGGGGGTGGAACTGGCCGATCGGAAGCCCAAGATGGGACTGCGGGGCAAACGGATCGCCTTTACCCTGCCTTCCGTCCTGGATGGTATTCCGCTGGAACTCTCCGAACCGTAACCTACCCACCGAAATAGGGATGAACCCATCGGATATCATCCCCTTCGTTGATCTCTAAGGATTCATATTCCCGGGGTTTGACCACCCGTCCGTTCAGCACAAACACAATGTTGTCTTTGCCGGTTTTCTCGATGATGGTCCGGATCATGGGTTCGTCTTTTTTGGCCTCCCGGATGAGATTCACCACTTCGATGAACCGCGCCCCCTCCCGAAATTCCCGTTCCTTGCAGTTGATGCATGCTTTCATGTTTGGTCTTGACTATTTTGGTGTGAGGGCAAGGCCCCGATGCCCCTTTCTTTGAGCTTTGAGCCTTGCCCCTGTTGTTTTCCTTTCAACGGTCTTTTCTGGAAAGACTGGGCTACCTATTCGTATTCCACATAGGCCTCCATGCCGAGGCGCTTGATGAGCTCTTCGGTGGGAATGCCTTCCTCGTCCCATCCCCGGACCCCGTAATACTGCAGGATGGCCTCATCAAGACCCACCGGGATTCTTCCCGCCGCCGGTCCTTCTGTCACAGGCTCCATGAACCGTTTGGGATAGTTAAAGTCATCCTCCACCTCCCAGCCGTAACGGATGTTCAGGAGTTTCTGCAGGGTGGTGATCCTCTCTCCGGACTTGCGAAGATCTTCAAGGCTCCAGTTGAGCCCTGTGGCTGCGTTTATGGTCTTGGTCAGATCGGTGAGGGTATACCCCCGGAACTCCTGGAATTTACAGTGCCCCGCCGAGTTTATGATGTTGCAGTAGTCGTGGAACTTGGCGTTGCGATCCCCTGAATTTTCCCAGGACCAACGCTCTTCGTTTGTCACTTCGTCAATGCCCCATTCGGGCAATTTGATGTGTCCCACCCAGATGTGCTGACTATTGCCCCTTTCGTGATTGGGTCCAGCCGCCACACCGGTGCAGTAATTAAGTGCCGAGATATACTGGGCCCGCCAGTTGTGGGCCGCGATCTCCTGCCCTTTCATCTGTACCGCCCAGTCTTCCGAGCCCTGTCCGATCCGTTCCGAGGCGATCTTGCAGCCTTCACCCAGCAGATACCCCAGTCCGTCGGCCCTCTCTCCGATCTTCTTGACCATCTCCACCATGGCCTCGGCGTTCCCCCAGGTAAGATCCAGCCCATAGGTGTCTTCCTTGGTGATAACCCCCTTCTCATAACACTCCATGGCCCAGGCGATCACAACCCCCAGGGAGATGCAGTCCAGGGTGTATTTGTTGGCCAGTTCACAGGCGTAGGCAACGGCCTTGACGTCGTCCACCATGGTATTGAAACCCACCATGGCAAAGGATTCGTACTCAGGACCCTTGCCCGAATAGGCGTAGGGTCCTTCTTCCACGGTGACATGGTTGTGGCATTGGATCACACAATACTTGCAGGGCCATGGCTTGGCATTGAGTTCTTTGGCATAGTTGGAGGCGTGCATCGTTTCCACCCCGCTGGGAAACTTGGCGAGGCTGTAATTCCGAATGGGCAGGTTCCCCTGAGGGGCGAAAAGTTCCGTAGCCATGGCCGTGCCCACCCTCTTGATCTGCAGCCAGTCCGGCTTGTCATTGTCCATCTGAACCAGGCGGGTGTTGATCTCTTTGCTGATCCGCGCCATTTCATCGGGGTCGTGAAATACGGTCTGCTTCTTCCCCCTCACGGCCAGGCCTTTGAGCATCTTGGAGCCCATGACCGCTCCCAGCCCGCTCCGGCCCAGAAAGGATTTCTTTCGGGTCTGAATGCACGCATAACGGACCAGCCGTTCCCCGGCCTGTCCGATGGTGACCACTTCAAAGTCGTCTCCCTCGGCCGCCTTGATCCCGTCTTCGGCCTCATAGGCATCCTTTCCCCACAGATCACCGGCGTCCTTGATCTCCGCCTTGCCCTCTTCCACAACCACATAGACCGGCCTTGCGGCCCGGCCGTAGACCACCACGGCGTCGTAGCCGGTCTGTTTCAGCATGATTCCGAAGGTGGCCGTGGCCGCGGAGTCCGCATTCATTTCGATGGACGGCGAGATCGCTCCGGCCGACCATTTTCCTGCGCCGCTCTGTTTGGCACCGTGAATCGTCCCCGATGCGAAGGTGAGGCGGTTAGCAGGGTTGAAGGCAGTCGTTCCTGCCGGACATTCCTTCCACAGGTAGTAGGCGGCCATTCCGGCGCCCCCAAGGAAATATTCATATACGTCGTCAGGCACTTGTTCGTCCTGGCAAACACCGTTCGTCAAATCCACCTTGAGAACTTTGTTCCATACACCTTTCATAGTCTTTCCCCTCCGCGCTATAATATTGAAAGTCCATTTTGTATGAAAATGAATGCTAAGCACTGTCTCATTTTCATGTTTTGTTGTGCCCGTCAGGGCATGGGGTTTAGTCGAAAAATAGACTAAAAGATTAACGATTTATTGTCAAGCAGCAACGTCGCATATTGCAGGGCAAGTGTAAGATTTTTCACCGGAAATCGCCTCGAATGCCCGATCAAAAAAATGTCAGTAACAGGCTTCAGGAAAATATGGATCGATATTGCTTCGATCTTCAGCAATTGGCCATGAAATGATATCACCCCACGAGCGCTAACCGGCAAACCGGGGTTCGGGCAACCCGCGGATACCCAGGCCCGTAACGGAGAAGAGGCTGCCTGCAAGAAACTGGGGCTTTTCCTGTTTGGCAAACATATCGTGGACCGCCGGGTGCTTCACGCGCGCCATGGAGGTCACGTAGAGCACATCCAGGTTATCTCCACCAAACATGACGCTGGTGATGTTTTTCACAGGCATTCCGATACGACGTTCCACCGATCCGTCCGGAGCGTATCGGACAAGGTCACCGCCTATGACCTGAGCATTCCAAAGGTGCCCTTCTTCGTCAATGGTGGATCCGTCGGCCACACCGGCATCTTCGTGGGTTGTCGCGAAAACTCGTTTATTGGAAACCGTTCCTGCCTCTATATCGTAGTCATACGCCCAAAACTCATTCTGGAAGGTATCCGCCAGATAGAAGGTCTTGTTGTCCGGGCTCCAGCACGGTCCGTTGGTGCAGATAATCCCCTCGTCCACTTTGCTGACACTCAAATCTGGATCAAGACGCCAGAGACCACAGTTTTTGAGTTCTTCCTTATCGTCCATGCCGCCGGCAAAAAAACGGCCTCTCCGGTCCACTTTGCCGTCATTAAGCCGGGTGCGAGTGATTTCAGCATCGACTTCCTGGATCAATTCCAATTCTCCAGAATCAAAATCAAAGAAGTAAAAGCCGTCACAGAGGGCCATAACGCCGCCGCCACCCTTGCGCAGGGCAAGCGCACCAATGTCCTTTGGAAGATCCCAATTCTCGACCTTTCCGGTTTTCGGGTCCATTCGCCAGACCGCTTTTTTACCTACGCGCGGGCCGGTGCCGTCGACCCAGTAAAGCCGTCCTTCCTCAACATCCCATACCGGCCCTTCACCAAGATGATTTTCACACTCCAGGATGCATTCAATTTTAATTGACATATAATTCTCCAAAGCCACAGAAATCTGTTGGGGCAAGCACTTTAAAAAATATACTGCTTAAGAAAAAGAATTTGGACGCTGATGAACGCAGATTCTCGCTGATTTCTTACTTTTAAATAATTTTCTGCGCTTATCTGCGCCTATCTGCGTCCCGAAACTATTCTCTTAAAACCTATACAATATTTGGGAGTTTTAGAAGTTCACCTGATCGAGCCCCTTCAGCCCGAATAAGGCGCGTGCCTCATCAGGTGTGGCGGGCTCCAGACTAAGCTCTTTGGCAATGTTGACCACCATGCGCACTTGATCCGCACTGGAGGTGGCCTGCTTCCCCTTGCCGGCATAAAGAGAATCTTCCAGCCCCACCCTGACATTGGGTGCCCCCATGGCCATGGCCGTGGTCGCTAAAGGGATCTGATGCCTGCCCGCCCCTGCCACAGACCAGGTGAAATTGCCTTTCCCTATGGTGTCAAGGGCTTCTTCATACATCCAGAGCAGATGCTTGATGGAAGGGGCCATCCACCCCACCAGCGGACCGAACACGAACTGAAGATGGGGAGGGCTTTTCACCAGACCCTCTCTCATAAGCCAGGCCACATATCCGATATGACCCAATTCGTACAGTTCAAATTCGGGTTTTGTGTCGGCCTCCAGCATGGTCCTGGCGTATTCCATGTCGTCCCCCAGGGTCGGGGGCATCAATATCTTGTCGCGGGTGGATTCCAGGTAGTCCCGTTCCCAGTCATATTTGAATTTCCCTTCATACCGGGAAGTCAATTCAAACATCCCCAGATTGAAAGGGGCGGGATCGAAAGAACACATTTCCGGTTTCAACGTCCTCACCGGGATCAATTTTTCCTGAACGGACTGGTTGGGTCCCCCTCCCGTGGTGGGCAGGAGCACCAGGTCGCACCTTGACTTGATCTCTCCCATGACCTCTTTGAAAATGGCTACATCCGCGGTGGGTTTGCCGTTTTCCGGCTGCCGCACATGGATGTGAGCAATAGCTGCTCCCGCCTCCCATGCTTTTACGGCGTCCTCCACGATCTGTTCGGGAGTCAAGGGCAGGTAGTCACTCATGGCGGGGATGTGAATAGCTCCTGTAATGGCGGCGGTAATAATGATTTTACTCATGATTAAACTCCTTAAATTTTAAATTTCAAGATCTATTATCCAATCAACGAGGTCCAGATAATGCTCGATTCCGTACCCTCACATGAAACCACAATTGGATTGAACCGCAAAGTCGCGAAGAACGCAAAGACTTTATCGAATCGTCCGTTCCGATTCGGTAAAAAAACTATATCTTAGCGTTCTTTGTGTCTTGAGCGAAGCGGGCGGTAAATAGTCGTGTAAGTTGAAAGTTTCTTTCTCGATCTGCCTGGCCATTTTTTCCAGCCGGAGACAGCGCTCATGGAACAAGCCCGGGAAAGCCCGGTTATCCTCTCGTCCGATTCATGGCCATACGGCAACGGTGCAGGATGGAGAGAACTTCAAACGGTTCTTCTATCAGTCCGAACGTGGGCACCCCTTTGGGTTCAAGGAAAGCCTTGGCCTCCTCCATATACTTCTTGTCACCGCTGAAGGTCACATAAATGGGCTTATCGGGATACTCTTCAGACAATTGGACAATGAAATCCAGGGAAGGGACACCGGTTCCCTCCGTAAGCATCAGCACCGGCACCACCGCGTCGATATGGGGATCGTTCAAAACGGCCCGCATGCCTTCCCGGTATCCAAATTCGATGCCGTGGGAGGTGGCTGAAGGCCAGATGTCCACAGGATTTCTCATCCGGATATATGGCGGGCTGATTTCCTGCAACCTCTTTCGGTTCTCCTCTTCAAGCTGCGGGACTTGAAGTCCCAGTTCGTTGTGGCACAGATCGGAGAGCACCACAAGCATGGCCCCTGAAGGCGCCAGAAAACTCACCCTCGGCCCCTGGGGCACCGGCATAACCGCAAGAGCTCTGGCTGCCAAAAAAAGATGGGAATACTTGTGAATGCGCACAATACCTGCCTGTCGAAGAGCCCCATCAGTCACCCGGTCATTGGAGGCCATGGCGGCGGTGTGGGCTACGGCCGCCCTGGCGCCTTCATTGGTACTGCCCCCTTTTAAAAGGATAACCGGTTTTCGTCTGGTGACTTTTTTGGCTACTTCAAGAAACCGTTTGGGCTTCTTAAAGCTTTCCAGATAAATAAAGATAGCCTTGGTCTCCTCGTCCTCACCGAGATATTCCAGGACCTCACTTTCATCCACATCCAGCTTGTTGCCCATCCCCACCACCCGGGCCACCCCGAAATTTTCCCCGGTAATCATATACCGCATGGTGTGGGTAGCGAAATTCCCCGTCTGGGCGATATAAGAGATGGGTCCCCTGGGGATCTTTCCTAACGGAAAAAAACTGGATGTGAAGCCATGGGGGGTTGAAATATGACCCGATGTATTGGGTCCGAGAACCCGAATTCCCGTCTCCCGGATGAGTTCGATAAGATCCTTCTGTAGCTTTTCACCTTCCAGGTCCACTTCGGAAAAGCCCCCCGCAGCCAATACAACGGCATTGATCCCTTTTTGGGAGACCTTGCGAAGGGCATCCAGGTTCAATTTGGCAGGGAGAATAATAATGGCAAGATCAATCCCATGAGGCAGTTCCTCAATGGAAGATGTGACCTTCTTCCCCAGGATCTCCCCGCCCTTGGGATTCACCAGGTGGATTTCCCCTTTAAATCCGTTGGCCAGGATGTTCTGGATCACATCATTCCCCGGTTTCCCGGGCGTTCCCGAAGCCCCGATGACAACCACGCTTTTCGGTTCAAAAAAGCCTTTCAAATCGTTGCTCAAAATCTGTACCTCATTTTTACTGTTTACGTTCGATGGATCATTAGCCCAGTCTATTCATTAAGCTTTTCTTTTAGCGCAATGTGACCAGGGCGTCAACTGCTACGGGGTTGCCGTCCATTATTACCAATGGATTGACATCAATTTCCTGAATGGCGTCCTGTTCAAGCCCGATCTTGCCGAGCGCGATCAGGCTACTGGCCATAATTTTCTTATCCACCGCTTTGAGACCCCGAATTCCACCAAGAATTCTGTTTCCTCTGATTCCCTCCATCATTTCGAAGGCATCCTCTTCGGTGATGGGAGCCACCCGGAAAGAGACATCTTCCAGGATCTCAGTAAAAATTCCTCCCAGCCCAAACATGACGCATGGGCCGAATTGCTGGTCCCGGGTCATGCCCATAACCAGTTCTCTCTCGCCCTTTATCATCTTCTGGACCAGGAACTTATCTACATCTCCGGAACACCTGCTCTTCAGGCGGTTAAATGCTTCTTTGACTTCCCCATCATCCCGAAGGTCCAACGCAATCAGACCTTTTTCTGTTTTATGGGAAATTTCCGCCGAACAGGCCTTCAAGACAACAGGATAGGTGAGATCTCTTGCGGCGGCCTGCGCACCAGAAAGATCGTCTACCATGGTCTCTTCCACAACGGGGATGCCATAGACCGAAAGGACCTGTTTGCTATCATATTCAGACAACGCTTTTTGGTTGTTTTTCCGTGCACATTCAATGATGTCCATAATTTTACTCACGGTCATCCTCCTGAATTTATTTATAAACATTTAGAGTTAGAGTCAATGAAAAGGTAGCAGAGATTTTTTTTCTTGACTTTTAGTCTTCATGTACTCCATATTCTGTTACATGTGATAACATCTGACTTCTTTCGTTGTCAACTGTTTTATTTCCTGTTGACAATGGGTACCATCTACGGTAGAGAATTCCAATGTCGTCAAGTCGTCTGATGATTATATGATATAATTTAACCGTTCTGAAATTTCAAAAAAATATCATTCCGCCAGTGAAATAGATAGTGCTTGATCGAAATAACTTCCTGACGATCTGGCACTGATCGTTTTGTATTGAACCATTTGGAGGCCGGTAACCAAACCAAAGCCCCCAACTCCGCAAGTCCATTACCCGATTACCGGGTGTTTATATGGAAACCCTGGGGCTCAGTCCCAAATCCTGATGTCTGCATCAGAAAGGAGGTGTTCAAAAAAAAGAGGACATGCAAAGAAGAAGCGGTCTGTAAGGGCCCTCGTCGTTGAAATTTTTTTTAGGAATTTCAACTTAACTTTTTACTTGCGGGAGGTTATAAAGATGAAAAGATTGCTTACCGGAATTTTAGCAGCTTCGCTCGTGTTCGTTTTTGTCGGGGTTGGCGGCGCCTGGGAACCCAACGAGAAGGGATATCAGGGTGCTCCCAGACCTTTTCTGTGGTCACCGGTTGTCAACAAAATGGTGGACACCATGAAATACAAGAAGAACCCGCCCTATACTATCGGGTTCTGTAACACGTCCATCTCCAACATCTGGCGCGTGGCTCTCCTCCATGAGATCCAATATTACGCCTCGCTTCACAAAGACCTGATAAAAAAACTGATCATTACCGATGCCAACGATGATCCCACCAAACAGATTGCCGACATGCAAAGCCTCATACAGCGGGGCGTGGATATTCTGCTCGTAAGCGCCGGCCAGTCCGCAGCCATGGATCCCATCGTCACCCGTGCCATGAAAAAAGGAATTCCGGTGGTAATGGTGGACCGGCGTGTAACATCGGACAATTTTGTCAGCTTCGTCTATGCTTCAGACCTGACCATTGGCCGTTGGATGGCACAGTGGACAGTGGAACAGCTGAATTATAAAGGAAACGTTGTGCTGCTGGCAGGAATGGCCGGGGCCAGCCCCGCCGAAGAGCGCATCCGTGGGGCCAAAGAGGTCTACATGCAGTATCCCGGCATCAAAATATTGGACGTCCAATACTCCGACTGGTCCCCCGCCAAAGGCAAAAAGATCACGGCAGCATGGATACAGAAATATGGAAAAGAAATCAATGCGGTCACTTCCCTCCACGGATTGCAGGGATGGGGCGCGGTAGAGGCCTACCTTGAGGCAGGATGGGATCCCAAGGATATCCCACTTCAGACCGGATCCGACTTGAACGGCCAGCTCCAACTGTGTCACAAAAACAAGATCCCGCTCATGATTATCCATTTTCCACCCATAATGGGTGGTGCGGCCCTCGAAACCTGCCTTGATGTATTGCAGGGAAAGACGGTTCCCTTTATGAGGCAGGTTCGAAACAATCTCATCGTGACCAAGGGTTATGAGACCAAATCGGTGAGGGCGGATAAATATGTGTATCAGGAAGTAAAAATGGACGCACCGGGTGATCTCATTCTCTCCGTTGATTTCCCCTTCCCATACGACGCACACAACTTCAAGGTCGATTATCCTAAATAGGAAGAAGGCCTGAATTTTGTTCGATTAGGCTTTACCCCGGTAAGGAATGGTCCGGGGTAAAGCTAACAAAAGGGCGAAGAACAGAGACGAAGGGCGAGTTTGTTCTTAGCCCTGAAAGTATGACCCTACGATACAGGATCTTTGATGATGCAAGATATCATGCTTGAAGTGAAATCCATAACCAAACGCTTTCCCGGCGTCACAGCCCTTCAGGATGTGAATCTCATCAACCGGAAGGGGGAGATCCATGCCCTGGTTGGAGAAAACGGAGCAGGAAAATCAACTCTCATCAAGATTATCGCAGGCGCCTACCAGCCTGACGGCGGAGGGATTTTCTTTGACGGCAAGAAGGTCGTCTGGGAATCCCCTCACCGGAGCAGAGAGGAAGGGATCAGTGTCATTTATCAGGAATTCAACCTCTTCCCGGAGCTCAACGTCGCGGAAAATATATTTATGGGCAATGAGCACCGGAAACGTTTCAGGCTCCTTGATTTTGACAGAATGAAGCGCGAGTCCCAGGAGATCCTGGACCGGTTCGGGATTCATCTGGATCCCGACCAGAAGATCAAAGACCTATCCGTAGCCGAACAACAGATGGTAGAGATTGCCAAGGGCATGTGTAACCGGACAAAGCTGTTTATCCTTGATGAGCCCACGGCCGGCATTTCCGAACGGGAAGCGGCTGCGCTTTTTGAGAGGCTGGACCTCCTCAAGCAAGAAGAAGTCTCGATCATCTATATCTCTCACCGGCTGGGAGAAATATTCAAGATTGCCGATCGGGTCACGGTTTTGAAAGACGGTCGG
>ERZ889078.2137-NODE-2137-length-14407-cov-12.484462_pt1 | contig 14407 bp, 12 predicted proteins | sample MGYA00521266_ERZ889078 | MGnify/ENA primary metagenome ERZ889078 (study PRJEB32303, sample SAMEA104408618) | aquatic metagenome | biome: Brackish water; feature: Pelagic; material: water | place: Baltic Sea | collected 2014-06-16T06:34:00 | depth 76,534 m ...
GCTTGATTGACGCTGCGGCGCCTGGGTCGCCGCCGTTGACGTTGAGTGTCAGACCACCAAGGTTCATGGTGCTGTTGACCGTGTTTGATCGTCCTGCCATCCCCGCCGCCCCTGTGAGAGGGGCGCCCAGTGCGGCGCGGCCGGCTGCAAGCGGCGATGTTGGCCCTTCGACTGCGGCCGTGCCAGCATCCAGCCCGCCCTGCATCTTGCCGACGAGTTCGGCCAGGTTCGGAGCGGCTGAGCCGGGGATCATGCTGGCCAGTTGCAGTCCGAGGCGCAGCGGGGCGGTGAGCAGTTCGATCGCTCGGGCAGCGACCCATCGGACCGTGGCGATCACCGTGTCGCCCCATGTCGACCAGACGCTGGACAGCATCTCGGTCAGGGAGATCCAGCCGGAGACAAGAAGCCCCTTGATGGCGTCGAAGATGGCGGCGAATCCGCTGAATAGCAGCTTCCAATATCCTAGCCAGACATCGACCACAGGGCCGAGCACGGTAGATGCCAGGCCCCAGAGCACGCTTGTGATCTTGGATGTGACGCTGGCCCAGAAGCCGAGCACGAGAGCCGCTCCCTTGGTCAATGCGGCGGCGAGCGCAGCGACGAGGGCAATGCCTCGCCAGAGCGGAGTCTGAAAGTAGGTCACGGCCTCGAACAGCGCCAAGCCCACCATCTTGACCACGCTCCAGACGCCCTTGATCTTGCTCCATGCTGAGGCGGCGAAGGAGAGCACGGCGGTCTTGGCCGTGTCCCACATCGCGGTCAGCTTGTCGCCGTGGCGGATAACCTCAAGGATGGCCACCGGGATCAGCAGCATCCCGCCGCTCATCACGACGAGGGCAGCACCGACGACCTCGATCCACCCATTGGCCTGCTTGAGCCAGCCGGTCCACTGGTCCCAATACTTGATCGCCAGCACAATGACTGCGATCTCGGCCAGGATTCCAGCGACGATCCATGTGACCGGGTTGGCCAGCAAAGCTGCAGCGAGTCCCCACGCCGCTGGGATTGCGGAGGCCATGGCATAGCCCAGCTCGGCAACGGCCCATGCGACCTTGGCTGCCTTAAACGCGGCGAAGGCGATCAGCAGATTGTCCCACCCGCCCAGAAAGTCAGCGGCGGCTTTCGCTGCGGAATAGATCCGATCAGCCAGACGGCCAAGGGCTGCGACCAGCTTGAGCGCTTCGGGGACGGCGGTCACAGACCACGCGGCGATCCTGTCAGCAAAGGCACGGACCTTGCCCTGGTTCGTGAGCAACCACTTGGAGATGCGAGCGAACAGGTCGGAGAAGGCAGGGATCAGCGCAGAGCCAATGGTGTTGCGCAGGCCCAGGAAGGTTTGCTTCATGCGAAGCAGGTTATCTTGGAATTCCTCTGATTTCTTGGTGGCTTCCTTGCTCAACACGAGGCCCAGATCATGCGCCTCTTTACGCATTCCCCGGATGCCCTTGCCGCCCGCATTGAGCAGGGGAATCATGGCCGTGCCACCCTTCCCGAACAGCTCCATGGCGGCGTTGGTTTTTTCGAGGCCGTCCGGTAGGGCAGCGATGCGATCAGCGATCAGCTCGAGCGCCTGATCTGTATCCTTCATGTCGGAGGGGTCGAGGCCGAGCTTCGAGAATGCTTCGATGGCGGTCTTCGTCCCGCTCTTGGCGTCGTCGAGTACGCGGGAGAAGCCACGGAAGCCAACGGCAACCTCGTTGATCGACGTCCCGCTGAGTTGCGCTGCGTGGGCAAGTTCCTGGTAGGCGTCGGTGGTCAGGCCGAAACGCTGGGCGTTCTTCGCTACCTCGTCACCAACCTTTGACGTGGCGTCGGCGAGGCGAAACAGCCCGTACCCTGCGGCAGTGGCGGCTCCGGTGATGCCCAGGGCGAGCCCTGCGGCCTGCGTTGCCACGTTGCCGAAGGCAGAGCCGACAGCCTTGAATTTCATCAGCGCTTGCTGGCGGGCTGCCAGCTGCGCGGACTTCCGCTGGAGATCGCTCAGCTTGGCGGCGGCGGCGCCGGTGGCCTTCCCGAAGCTACTCGACAGGGCACCGCCGATCTTGAAGGCGAGCTCGTATGTCCGCCCCTTCGCCATCGGATGCCCCTATTGCTGCGCCTTCAGTTCCTCGGCCACGATCTCGATCCACTCGGGCAGATCAACGAGGGGCTGCTCAAGCCAGTAGCCCACGGCAGAAGTCGTGGCCATGGCCAGCTTGACGGCAGCCTGCCTCAGCTCTCTGTCGCAGGCGGCGATGCTTCCGGCTCCAAAGCACCCGCCGCACCGAGCAAAAAAGCTTGCGCCTCGAACTTGACCATCGTGAAGTCGGCCAGGGCGAGCAGGGAAAAAAACTCCTGATCGATCTTGGACGCACGAGCGGCCAGAGCAACGAGGTAGCGCTCGTCGGTCTCAGGCTGCATGACCGGCTCCCGAGGGAACCGCTTGCGCAGCGAGGCCGAGACGCTCAGCGAATCGGCTCCCGTCAGCCCGTCAAAGTCCAGGTCAATCTCTTCGTACCGCTTGTCGCAGTATTCCACCGGCCGCTTCAATTTGATGATCACGGGCGTCTCCTCCCATGGCTTGTCGCGTCAGGGCTGCTACAGCCCCAGAGCGGTGCGCAGATCGGCGAGGTAATCCACCCCGTCGATCACGCAGATGTAGTTGTTGGGGTCGATCTCGAGCAGCGCCTTTCCGTCGAGGAATTCCTTGATGTACTTGACGCTGAACTCGATCGTGGGCTCCTGCATGGCGCCCGGGGCCAGGGTGCCCAGCGGCCCGGACTTCGGCACGCAGCGGGTCACGATCTTGAGCGGGCGGATCTCGTACTCACCCGTCGAGCCGTTCCACCGCTGGATGCCGCCCCGGAGTTCCAGCGCATGCGCCTTGGGGGCGAGCAGCTTGATCGCCTCCGGCTCATGTACCCGGAACTTCAGCGTCATGGCCATCGCCGAGACGTGACCCAGGGTGGGAGAGTCGATTTCGCCGGCGATCCCTGCCCCGGAGATGGTCTCGCTGAGGTACTCGATGGTCGGCAGTTCCACGTCCGCCAGGCCGAGCAGGCGGCCCAGCACGCCGTCGTAGACCTCGAAGTTGCTCAGCTTCTCGCTCGTCTTGTTCGCCATGGGGCTCTCCAGCGGGGTCAGCGCCCCGGCTCAACGGTCGTCAGATGCCTGCGGTTGCTGCCGATCAGCCGAACAGGGTGGCCAGCGCCGCGGCGTCGTACTCGTTGAGGAATGAGATCGACTCGGCCGGGGGCGGCGGCGTCCAATAGGTGCGGAACTTCATCTTGCCCGCCAGCAGATCCGTGGTCGGGTTGTCTGCCTCAGCGAAGACGGTCTCCCCAGCGATGATGGCGCCCTGGCCCTTCAGCCCGTTCAGCCAGATGTTGGACGAATCCACCACCGACTCGATCAGGCGTCGGTTCAGCGCAGAGTCCACACGGCCGAAGTAGGTCAGCACCTGCGTGTTGCCCAGCCAGAGCATCATGCGCTTGATCGGGATGAACACGTCCTTCGGGTCGCTCGATGCCGGGTAGGCCGCGGTCCGGTTGCCCCAGAGCCGCCAGCCCGTCCAGTTCAGCGCGGTCACGATCCCGTTCTCATTGAGCGTGTTGGCCTGCGCCAGGGTCAGGAAGACCTCGGTGCCATCGTCGAGGCAGGCACCCGTCACTCCGGTCGTGGCCTTGTTGCTCGGGGAGACGTAGGGCACGCCGGCCCCTTCGCCCGCGTCGGTCTTGTTGGCCAGGCCTGCGAAGTGGCAGGACAGCTCGTAGATGTCCGTCCCGTCCGTGACTTTCGGCCAGCAGCAGACGAGAGCGGCGGCCGTGTAGCCGTTGCTCGACTTCCACGCGGCGCAGTCGGCATAATCGGAGATGTCGTAGCCATCGGCCGGCAGATCGACCACGACCAGCGCCTTGAACACGCCATTGATGCTCGCTGCCCTGGCGACCATGACGGCCTCGACCGTCGGCTCGTGCGAGTAGCCGGGGGCAAGGATCATGCCGGGCACTTTCTGCAGGCGAGGGTACACATCCTCGATGCAGTAGAGTCCGGTGTTGGCCGTGACCGAAGCTGCGCCGATGATGTCCGTGGTGTCCACGCCAGCAGGGTCCATCTTTGAGTAGGTGAGATGGCAGAGCGGCAGCGCCCCTGCTCCCATCCCGCCGCCGGCCAGACGGGTGACGACCGTGTAGCCGTCGGTGTCGTAGGCCAGGGTGTAGTCGGTGGTCAGCGTGTACGCCACCGGCACCATGGCCCCATCGTCGAGCACCACGGTCTCGTGGTCGATACCGTGGACGCTGATGGTCTGGCTCATCTCGGCAGCAGCCCACGCGAAGGCGGCTCGCGGGACGGCGTCCATGTGGCCGGCGTCATCGGGATTCAGCACGTTGATCGCGATGATCGGCTGCATCCCATAGAGGCCGAAGTGGACCTGCGCCATCCGGCAGAGCGAATAGTCCGCCAGGTCGCCAGCACCGATGAAGCCCATCTCGGAGTTGAACTCGGCAAGCGAAGTGCAGAGCACGGGCTTGTTGACGTTCGCTCGGTCGCCGAGGCACACCGGCGATGCGCCAACCACGACGGGCAGACCGGCCTCGGCCGTGGTTGGTGGACGAACGGAGGTCGGCACCTCGCTGATATACACGCCATGCTCGAAGGCCATGCTCTGCTCCTCCCGGCTCCGGGCCGGCGATGGTCTCAATCGGTAGCGGGAGTAGGATTTGAACCTACGACCTGCGGATTATGAGTCCGCCGAGCTGCCGGGCTGCTCCATCCCGCCTAGAATCAGTCCTGCTCCAGCCATTCGGCCTGGGGGATGATCCACGTCGTCGTGATGCTCGCTGCCCAGATGGGCTGCGGCTGGTTCTCGAAGATCGTCCACGTCAGGGGCAGGTCCATGTGGAATGGCCCCTGCGTTCGGTTTGCTGTCAGTGCCGCCCGCAACCTCTGGATCAGCACGCACTGATCCCAGACTGCGGTCGCGTCCTCGCCGTGCGTCTCCAGGATCATCTGCACGGTGCAACGGCTATCGTCCTGGTCGTCAGAGCCGTTCATGGGCCTCACGACAATGAACGGAGGCCGCTGCTCCGTGGCAGAGCGGGGCGGGCCCACCATGCCGGCGATGACGACAGGGGCTCGGGCTGCGCTTCCGTCGGCAGTCTCCATGCGGAGATCCTCGACGACGGACGTGACCAGGGTCACGAGGCGCTCGATCAGGTCGTTGATGGTCATCGGCGGCGCCCTGGCTTGTCGTATTTGTTCAGGATGGCGTTGATCTCATGGTCGAGCCTAGCGTCGAGTTGAATCTGCGCTGCGGCTTCGACGGCTTCAATCACTTTCTTTTTGCCTGCCATCTGCGCTGCCGCTGGAGAGTACAGCGCACGTATCTTCTGCACCCGCTTGCCCGTCTTTTTGCTGATGACGAACTTGCTTTTTGACCGCACAGCAACGTGCATCTTTCCGGAGTCAGCCTTGATCACAAAAGCCCCGCGGAATGCCTTTACCATGCTGTCTCTTCTGACAGCGATACGCAGCGCCCTTTTCCCTGGGCCTCCTGTCCCTTCCCTTTTCGGAGTGGGGCCAAAATCATAGAGCGTAAGCCGTCTTCCCTTCGTCGTCAGACTTGCTCTCAATTTTTGCGGCGTGGCCATAATGGGCTTCCCGATTGAAAGCCGGATGGCGCTGGCCGGCGCTCGATACACCATGCGGATTTGCTTTACCGTCGCAGCTCTGGCCGACTTGATCGCACGGTTGATCGCCCGAGCCATGGCCTTCTCAGCAGCACCAGGGATGTGCCGAAGCATGGCCACCGCACGGTCGATCTGTTCATTTTTGAACTCGACCACGATCGCCTCCGGTCAGGTTTCGTGCCTCTCCAGCACCACTTCGAGCATCCCCTCAGCTTCCGTGCAGCGGCGAACGTACCACTTCTCTGCCGTTGCTCCGGTCCCGAGAATCGGGCGCTGCCCTTCCACTGGACGATCAATCTGCCCGGTGGCGAAGTGCAGCCGCTTGTGCCGGGCAAAGACTCCGACCTCAATCTCAGATGGCCCCCTGGTCTGCTCGTCGGTGAAGTCGTCATCGACGACGGCCACAATGGACACGCCGTCGATGACGACCGTTTCGCCGAAGTCGTCCTCGTTCAGGAAGACGGCCTGGTCGAGCAGGAGCTGGTCGCGCAGGGTCACGCTACGCCACGACCTGCGCGGTCAGGAAGGCGTTGACCTGCGTCGGGATCGGCAGGGGACGGGCCGAAACCTTGATGAAGCGGGCAGCCGGCTCCTTCTCGATCCAGGACTCGGGCACGCGCTGGCCGGAGACGAGCGAGATGCTCGCTCCGCCGTCCGTGCCGGTGGCCACGGGGACAGACCCATAGGCCAGCTCGGTCTGCGCCCGAGTGGAGCCGACGAGCACGAACTTGCTGCTCATCATGGCCTGCTCGCCCGCTCCGGGGTTGTTGGGGTCGATGTACCACTCGTCGTAGGACCAGAGGTCGATCGCCGTCCCCTTGAGCCGCCCGAGGTAGGTGACGCCCTTGGCCTCCATGTACTCGGGAGCGATCTGCCCCATGTCCATGCGCAGCGTTTCGAGCTGGCCACGCAGGGCGCTGTTGTTCAGCAGCGCATCGGCGGCGGCCTGGCCGAGGATGGCCACGTCAGCGCCGACCCCGCAGCGCTGGACCATGGTGCGGTTCCAGTCGCGCAGGTTCTTGGGGATGTCCGCGGTGCCTGCGCTCCAGCGTTCGGATGCTGCGAGCAGCCCCACCGTGTTGCCTGCGTTGCGGCCGAAGTCGATCGTGACGTTCACGCCGGGGCCGACCACGGGGACCTGGCCGAGGAAGGCGGCCTGCATGCACATCCACTCCTCGCGGCGGATGATCATGTCCTCGAGCTCGCCGAGGTTCTTCCCGAGCAGGGCGGCGGCGCGCTCGTCGGGGCTCTGCTGCGAGTAGACGTTCTCGCCCGGCAGTCGCTTTTGCAAGGTCTCGGCCGTGGTCACCTTCTTGGGGTTGATCAGCGGCGGGGTGAACGACTTCGTGGTGTAGCCCTGATCGTCCACGACCTGGCCCGGCAGCTTCGAGCTGGAGAAGGGGGCCATGAGGCGCACCCGCGTCTCGATATCGAAGTCGATGTGCTCGGTATCGTTGGGCACCTCGTTCCGAAAGAACAGGCTGCGGATGAAGCCCTTGGGGCTCTTGCGCTCGAGGAGCATGCGCCCCATGGTGCGGGGCTCGAACAGGTCGATGGCCATGGTAGCCTCCATCTCTGCGGGCCATCGGCCCGTTGTTCTGTTGCGTTCAGGCTCTCAGGATCAGGCGGCCGAGACGGTGTCCCGGAAGATGATCCCGATCTTGCGGGCCTCAGCCTGGTAGGTGGCGTAGGTGTCCGTGCCCGTGAACCCGACCACGTCCCTGTTGAACTCGCCCTTGGTGTAGACGGTGCAGGGGGTGGCGGCCAGCGAGGCGTCGCAGTCCTCAGCCAGCACGCCATAGATGTCCTCGGAGCCATCGACCGCGGTGCTGTCCAGTGCGGTCACTTCGAGGCTGCCGGCGCCGACGATCACCGTGAAGATGTCGCCGACCGCGAAGGCCACGCCGTATGCCTCGATCAGGAAGGCGATCGGGCCGTCGTACGCCACTTCAGCCACGGCGTCGGCGAGGCGTTCACCGTCCGGGTCGACCACGGCGAAGACCGCAGGGGCGCCGATGGCCGTGCAGGTGGCCGTGTAGGTTCCGATCTTCGAGTGCGCGCCGAGGGCCTCGCCGGAGATGTCGCCCTCGCCGGTGTTGCCGGTATCGGCAGCGGCCACGCCGATGGCCCGGAGGATCTTGCCCACGGCATCGGCCGCTGCGAGATCCTGCCCCAGGTCCAGCGTCTCGGCCTCGGAGACGAGGTCCTGTTGATCGCCGGCCAAAAGGTTCAGGTAGGTGGTGCTCTCGGTGCTGCTGCTCATCTCATTTCCTCCGCGGGGTCGTTGATGCGGCAGCGCCGCCGACCTTGACCAGGTGGCTCAGGAGTGCTTCGTCACTCTGCCCGGTAGGGGCCGCACTTGGGTGGATTCCTTCGCTTGCGTCCGTGGCGTCGCGCTCGGCGTTCATCAGGTGCGCAGCCCGGTGGTTGCGCTCGGCGGCGACCAGGGCCATACAGAACGCCTCGGGGGTCATCGGCTCGACGGCCGGCTTGCCGTCTGCGGCTTCGACGCCGTACTTGGCTGCCGCCAGCAGGGCACCATGGCCGGGAAGCATGTTTGCCTCCAGGGCCTTGATGCGGGCGCGCTCGGCGTTGATGCCTTCGACCCTCCCCTCGTCGAGCAATGCCCGAACCAGGGCCGGTGCCTTTGCTTCGACCAGCGCCCGATCGATCGCTTGTTCGACCGGCGGAGTGGCATGGACAGACTGCGCATCGGAAAGACCGGCGGCGTGCCCCTCATCGAGCAGGGCCTGCACTAGGTCCGGAGCATGGGCGGTCAAGCTCTCGCGGTCGAGTGCCTCCATCAGCAACGACTCGTGCAGTCGATGGCCGCCCTGAAGATCGTCGCGCGCTCCTTCGTTTGAGCGGGCCACCAGAGCATCAATCTGCGGGCGGAGCGCCTCCGGAATCTCGCCCAGGCGGGCCACGCTGGACTCGCGCAGACTGGCGGTCACGGAGACGCCGCCGATGATCTCGTGAGCAAAGCCGTTGGCCACGGCCTCCGTTGCACCCATCCATGTCTCAGCATCGAGCAAGGCGCCGAGTTCCTCGATCGTCTTGCTGCTGATCCAGCGATAGGTGGCAATGATGGAGTCGCGGGTGCGGTCGAGCAGGTCGGCCATCTTCCGCATAGCCTTGGCGTCGCCGCGACCGCCAACGGTGGGGTTGTGGATCATCATCAACGCGTTGTCCGCGATCCGGACAGGGTTGCACGCGCTGGTGATGATCGTCGCCGCCGATGCTGCCACACCCTCGACCACACCCTCGACGGTCCGTCCCTTTTCCTCACGCTGGGCCTTCAACCGGTTGGCGATTGTGAGGGCGTCGAAGACGTCTCCGCCGGGGCAGTTGACATGCACCCGGATCGTTTTGACGGTCGCGGGCAGTGCGTCCAACTCCGCTCCGAAGCTGGCAGCATTCACCGCCGGCTCACCGCAGAACGACGGGCCAATCTCGTCGTAGACGTTGATCTCGGCGGTCAGCCCGTCCGAGAGCGCCTTGATGCTGTACCACTGGCGCGGCGCCCGCTTCGTCGTCATTACTGCTCCTCGTCGTCTTTGGGCGGATCGTCGGCCACTTCCGGCCGACCGCTGGAAAGCCCGGCCTCTCGACGCATCCGCTCCTCTCTCGCCCTGACCCGGTTCAGCTTGCCCCAGTCGGAGCCAGTCAGCTCGGAGGTCTCACGGGCCCGGCTGGAGAAGCCTTCGTCGACCCGGATCACCGCTGCGGCGACCTCCTTGAGTGGGTCCAGTTGGCCAGCTGCAGGGCCGTACCACTCAGCACCAGACCACGCTGCCCGGATCGCGGGATCGCTGAAAAAGCCCGGGGCGATGATGCGGCCCTTGGCCACGGCCTCGGCCAGCCACTCTTCATAGATCGGCTGACAAAAAGTCAAAGCCATCCATGTTCGCCGGGTGCGAAACATCTTCCATGCTTCGAGCAGTGCGGCCCGACTGGCCGAGTAGCTCGAAACGAAGTTCTTCAGGATCAGCTCATAGGGCAGTTCCAGCGCTGAGCCGATCTGCCGGAGCACTGCCAACACGAAGCCATCGAACGCCGTGTTGGGTCGCCCAGGGTTGGCGATGTCGACGGACTCGCCCGGGGCCAGGGCCACGACCATGCCGTTGCCGAGCTCCACGCTGTTGGCGTCGGCTGAGTCGACCTGCTCCGCATTCGGAATCAGCGATGTCCCGCCGATTCCGAGCGGTGCGGCCGACGGCTGCTCGCTCTTGATGAACGCGGTGAAAAATCCGCTCACCACTGCAGCCATCAACTCAGCGTCGGTGTACCGGCCAAGCTGCTTCAGCGCCTCCATGACGGGGGCCAGAACTGGCGTACCGCGTCGCTGCTCCGGCCGTTCCGGCTCGAACAGGTGCAGGATGTTGCGCCGGCCGCTGCGAAAGCCGAAGGCAGAGACTCGCTTCCACTCGTTTGTCACGAGCTGCGGGGCCTGCGGGTTGCCCACCGTCACATAGGTCGACGACCATCCCGAGTAGGTATCCTGCGAGCTCCCAGGATGGAATCGGGCGACGTGGTAGGCCACCGGCTCGCCGTATTGGCCAAGCTCGATGCCCGCATAGATGTTGGCCGTCTGCGCCCCGGTCATTGGAGGGTCGCAGACCCGGTCACCCTCGAGTAGCTGCACCCGCAGGTCGTAGATGCTGCCCGCCCGCTTGATGATTGGGAGCATGGCGAACACGTCGCCCGACATCATCTGCGACAGGATGGCCAGGGCCTGGATCTGCCCAAATGTCAGCGTGCGAGCTGCGTCACAGTTCTGCGTGTCGGCCCAGAGAGCGAACTCTCGCTCAACCTGCTCCTCCCACGCGTCAGCTTCGTCTTCGCTGAGGCCGAGGGCCACGGCATCGATCTGTGAATTGAGTTTCAGCCCAGAGCCAACGACGTTGCGCTCAATCGTCTTCAGCGCGCCCCGGGCCAGCGCCGCGCCCATGAACAGGTCACGGCTGCGCTCCCTCAGCTTTGGCTGGTTGGCGGTGATGTCCTCGTCTGGACTACCCGCCTTGCTGAGCCAGCCCAGAAGCGCCTTGCGGGTGCGACTGGCGCCGTGCCGGTCGTAGCCGTAGTTCGCCACCTCCAGCGCAGCCCGGCCGACGAAGCGGCGCAGGGCAGGCATGGGTGCGAGCTTGTCGAGGATGCCCACGTCAGTCCCGGGGGACGATGCGCATCACGCGCACGCCACCGGCTACGCCCTGCTGGAGCTTCTCTATCTCGTTGCGCCAGAAGGTGATTTTCTTTGTGATTTCGCTTGCGTTGGAGCGGGTCAGGCTGCGCGAGCCGATGGCATAGGACTGCCCGGCAGCGCACGCTTCATCTGCGGCCATCCACGCCGCAAGATGCTCCTGCGCCTGGGCAAGTGTCCACGCTGCCATTGGGTCCCGCCTGCAATTCTTCGAGAATGCCCGATCTTCGCAGGTTCAGTTGCAGGGTGTCAACACTTTTCTTTGATTCGTAGATTGCGGTGCTTCGATTCGTAGATTCAGGAGACCCCCCGGCTCAGAACTCGGCGGCCGCGCTGGGCACCTGAACGAGCAGCAGCGGGCTGGACGCCCATGCTGGCGGCACGGATGCGCTCGGCCAGCTGCTCAAGGTTCACGTTGAGCATCTCCAGTGCGGCGGTGCCGTACACCCGGCAGTCCAGCGGCTCGTTGCGGTCGTGAATCTTCTTCCATGTGTGCTTTTTCACGCCCCCGCGCTGGACGACGATGTGCTTCTCTGAGAGCAGGCCGTCGAAGAACTTGGGGCCGTAGCCTCGCTCTGGCTCCCGGGGGAAGTGGCAATGCCCAGGGCCGGGGCTGTCAATCATCAGGCGGGACATGAGGATTCCCTTCAGGTCGTGGACGCCGAGCGTGAACAACGCAGCATTAAACCTGTTGTTTCTGGTCGGCTTCCCCACGGCCGGCTGCCCAGGGCCATCCTTGCCGCCCTTGATTGCCCAGATGTACCTTGCCTCCCGGGCCCGGCAGAATTGGTAGACCTCTGAGGTATAGTGCCCACCCGAGTCGACGCAGGTGCAGGAGATGCCCATGCGCCGGCCATCCGTGGCTTGCCACGTCTGCGCAAGGTAGGTGTCGAGCAGTTGCCAGACCGCAGCATCCCCGGGGCTGCCCATGGCGATGAAATACTGAATACCCCAGCTCTCCTTGCCTACCCCCCAACCGACGACCTCCATTTCGAGGCGGTCATCCTGCACGTCCACGCCAGCGGTCAGCAGCAGCACACCCTCGGGCACCTCGGCATCATAGTACTCCCGGCGCCGCTCAAGGTACTCAACAGCGATCGTCTGCTGATGCTCCACGAAGGGCTGGCCGAGGCGCAGGTTGACGAACTCCTGCAAGCCCTTGCGGTCTCGGTTGTCGTGGGCCTTCGTCCACTCCTCAACCAGCGTGCGCCACTTCACCCATGGCGAGTAGAGCGCAGAGAGGTCGCCGAAGCTCACCACCTTGCCCGATCCGTTGGCCCCGCCCGGCACCTGGGCGATCCACTCGCCGGCGGCCAGCATGCCAGGCTTGTGGTGCTCCTCGATGCGCCCGCGGCAATGCTCGCAAAGGTAGTGGACGTGCTCGAGGTCTCGCTTGCCTTCGGCATCCTTGTAGGTTAAGCGCTCCCACTGTAGGACCTGGAGCGATCCGCAATGCGGGCATGGGACGTGGAATTGTCGCTGGTCGCCTTGCGCGTGCCAGTCCTGAATCTTGGACATGCCGTCGATGGTGGGGGTAGAGACGAGGATGCGTTTGCGATTATGTTCAAAGTTTGAAGTTCTTTGGAAGGCCAGGGCAATGGGGTCGCCCTCGGTGCCAGAGCTTTCAGCGAAGCGATCGATCTCATCGCAGAGCACGATTCGGATCGGGCGGCTGGCCAGGCCCGCCGGAGCGTTCGAACCCGCCATTGCGATGTAGCCACCAGGGAACATTTTGAGCCGGATCGTCTGGCTGCTCTTGCGGCTGCTCCCTCGATCGTCTTTCCCCGATTCGAGCTTGTTCCTGAGCGTGGGGCTGGCCCGGAATCCAGGCTCGATGCGCTCCTTCGAGAAGCTCTCGACGGCCTCGATGGTCGGCTGAACGAGCAGAATCGGTGCCGGGTCCTGGTCCACGTAGTAGCCGAGGAGGCAGAGCAAGAATTCCGTTTTGCCCATCTGGCTGGCCATCATCAGCGCAACGGTGTCAACCCCTGGCTCGTTGACCGAATCGAGGATGCCGCGCAGGTAGGGTGTCCGGTCCGTGTGCCATTGGCCATGCTCGGGGGACGTGCCCGCAGGGATCACCCTGTAGGCATCAGACCACTCCGAAACCGAGAGACGCGGGCGAGGCTGGAGGCAGTCCAGGATCTTGACCACGCTTCCGAGGGGTGGGGCGGGGGCGGTCACGTCGCCCACGGCCGCCTACCCCACGACCGCTCAACCTTGGCGTAGGTCCGCAGGTTGCGGGTCGGCAGCGTCTCCGCGATGAACTCACCAAACAGCGTGTCGAGGTCAAAGCACTTGGCGAGAGTGGCCAGCTTTGTTGCGGTGTCTGCGTTCCAGAACTTGCGGGTGCGGGCGATGCGGCCCACGTTCTCCGAGTCTGCCTCGGTTCCTCGAATGACCACGGCATCAAGCGCCACAGTCGGGAGCGAGTCCGTCCCTAGACTCTCCAGCGCCCAGAAGCGGTTACCCTGGTAGAACACCTGCCCTGGATTACTGGCGCTCTTGAGCGTTGCGGCGATCTGCCCCCGATGCTCCGTCTTGGCCATCGGCCAGCAGGCTGCGGGTGTGGCCGGCATCGGACGAAACGGCGTGCAATGCACGACCAGCTTCCACTGTTTGCCCTTGGAGGCCATCGAGTCAACCGAGCGGAGATCGTCCAGGAATTCGCGCCAGTCGTCTTTGGTCTCTGTGGGGTATCCGACGATGTTGTAGACCTTCACCTCGTGCTGGTCTGTGCGCTGGCATAGCCCGGCGAACAGGCTGCGCAGCATGTCCCGAGTGATCGGCTTGTTGATGGCCCGGCGCAACCGCTCCGACATTCCGTCCATGCCGATAATGCGGAACCCTGGCCAGGTGCCTGGGCGAGCAAGGTCCAGATCGAAAACGGTCACCTCATCATCTGGACGATTCCACATTGCGTCAGCGGCACCAGATCCAGATTGGTCACCGCCGATGTTTCGCCGCTGCCATGTATAGGCGCAGAATAGGCACTTCCGCTGGCACCCGATCGCTCGCTCCGTCCAGAGCTTGCCACTCTCCAGGCGGACAGAGTGGGGCCACGGCTGAGATGCCTGGGCGATCTGGTAGGTGCGATCCATGGCGAAGCTGTCGGCGTAGCAGACCGAAGGATGGTCCATCCGGTGGCCCGCCAGCGTCTCCCGGACGAGCATCACGATCAGATCCTCGGCTCGCCCAAACACCGCCACATCGAACCAGCACAGGAAGGGCCGGACGTTGAGACACCCGGGCCCGCCGACGATGACGGTATAATCTCCCGGCCGCCAGCGCTCCCGCTCGGCGATAAAGCTCCACCAGTCGCAGCCGCTTGTGATGCTCACCAGGATCACCGCGTGCTTGTGCGCCGTGGCTTCCCCGCAGTATCCGACCTCATAGCCACCGAGTTGCAACGCATCCACGACCATGGCAAGGCCCGGCCACGCCCGCACGTCGAAGCTCTCGACGGCATACGCCGGCTTGGCGTAGGCGCCTTGGACGTAGCGTGCGATTGTCCCGGTGCTCACGGCTTCACCGGGAA
>ERZ889078.2138-NODE-2138-length-14405-cov-6.189199_pt1 | contig 14405 bp, 13 predicted proteins | sample MGYA00521266_ERZ889078 | MGnify/ENA primary metagenome ERZ889078 (study PRJEB32303, sample SAMEA104408618) | aquatic metagenome | biome: Brackish water; feature: Pelagic; material: water | place: Baltic Sea | collected 2014-06-16T06:34:00 | depth 76,534 m ...
GGGCCTTGCGGGCTTTAATGGGGTGGAGTTGTTGGACGGCCTTCCACGGCAGTTGGCGACAATGGATGCTTGTCGGCTTGAGATAGGCCGCACCGCTGCGCAGATTATCGCAGGCCTGCATCCCGGCGGTGTGGTGGGTGGCGAACGGGTGGAGCTTTCGCCAACTTTGGAACTGGGCGATACGATCCGGCGGTAGGGCGCGCGCCAGGCGACCCTGAGGGGTGTATGGCCGGCCTATGTTGGAATTCTTGCAAAGATGAAAGCGCGGGTCAGGCCAGAAGATGGTTGTCGCGCGACCCTGTGATGCAGGCCTGCAATATCTGGCCTTCGGGCTGGTCGGTGGCAAGCTGCACTTCGGTGAATTGTTCGGTGCGACCCATGCGGCGGCTTTCCATCAGGATTTTATGGGGTTTGCCGATCTGCGCTGTCAGATGCCGCTGTAGGGCCGCATCACCCGCCGCGCGCAATTGGGCCGCACGGGCTTTGATCTCCGGGCCTTGCAGTTGCGGCATCCGTGCGGCGGGTGTGCCCTTGCGCGGGCTGAAGGGGAAGACATGCAAGAAGGTCAGGTTGCAATCTGTCACCAGTTTCAACGAGTTTTCGAACATCGCCGCAGTTTCCGTCGGAAAGCCTGCGATGATATCGGCGCCAAAGATCATATCAGGGCGCAGCCGCAGCACCTCTTCGCAAAAGGCAATCGCATCGTCGCGCAGGTGGCGGCGCTTCATGCGTTTGAGGATCATGTCATCGCCCGCCTGCAAGCTGAGATGGAGATGTGGCATCAGGCGGGGTTCGGTGGCGATGGCCTGCATCAGGTTCTCATCAGCCTCAATCGAATCGATTGAGGAGATGCGTAGCCGTGAAAGGTCTGGCACCAACCGCAAGATGCGCATCACCAGATCGCCAAGGCGCGGTGTCGCGGGCAGATCGGCCCCCCATGACGTCAGGTCCACCCCCGTCAGCACCACCTCGTGAAAGCCCTTTCCCACCAGCCGCTTGATCTGCTCCACCACAACGCCCGCAGGGACGGAGCGGGAATTGCCGCGCCCATAGGGGATGATGCAAAAGGTACAGCGATGGTCGCAGCCGTTTTGCACCTGCACATAGGCGCGGTGGCGGCCAAAGCCATCAATAAGGTGGCCCGCAGTTTCACGAACCGACATGATGTCATCGACTTGCACCTTTTCGGTCACGCCAATCAGGTCCGGCGCTTGCAGGCCGACCCATGTTTGCGCCTGCATCTTTTCGGTATTGCCGATCACGCGCGTCACTTCGGGCATGGCGGCAAAGGTTTCCGGCTCGGTTTGCGCAGCGCAGCCGGTGACGATCACCGCAGCACCGGGGTTTTCGCGGGCGAGTTTGCGGATCTCTTGCTTTGCCTTGCGCACGGCCTCTGCTGTTACCGCGCAGGTGTTGATAACCACGGCCCCTTGTAGGCCCGCAGCCGCAGCCAGTTCCTTCATCGCCTCGGTTTCATAGGCATTCAACCGACAGCCAAGCGTGGAAAATACGGGTGCGTTCATGCGTGCGCGGCCAGAAATTCGGGCGAGAGCACGCCGTCGAACACATGCGCCACCGGGCCCGTCATCCAAACCCCATCCTTGCGCCAGTCGATCTCCAGCCTCCCGCCGTCCACGTCCAGCACCACACGCCGCCCCGTCACCCCCCGCAGATGGGCCGCTACCGCCACCGCACAAGCCCCCGAGCCGCAGGCCAGCGTAATGCCCGCGCCACGCTCCCAGACCCGCATCCGCAGATGGTCCGGCCCGATCACCGATACGAACTCTACGTTGGTGCGTTGCGGAAACAGCGGGTTCACCTCAAAGGCAGCACCTTGGCCCGCGACATCCACCGCCTCGGCATCCGGTACGAAGAACACGCAATGCGGGTTTCCCATGCCCACGCCCACCGGATCCCCCGGCAGGGGCAAGTGTAGCGGGTCCACTTCATGCGAAAGCGGAATATCCGCCCAATCCAGTTGCGGCACACCCATATTGACCGACACCAAGCCATCCGGGCGGCGCAGGGCCGAAAGGTTGCCGCGCGTGGTTAGCAGGCTTACAGCCTCGCGCCCCAACTGGCCCATTACCAGATCAGACACGCAGCGCGTGGCATTGCCACAGGCGCCCGCGCGGCTGCCATCGGCGTTCCAGAAATCCAGAGTGAAATCCGCATCCTCGGCATCGCGTATCTCAGCCAGCTGGTCAAAGCCTACGCCACGGTTGCGATCCCCGAGCGCGCGCGCCAAGGCAGGCGTCACCACCGCCTCGCGCCCACGCGAGTCGATCACAACAAAATCATTGCCCAGCCCATGCATTTTCATAAAGGCGAGCCCGTGAAGGCGATTATCCTGATTCATGCCGGGCTTTTACGCCTCTACAAATGAATTTGCCAGAGAGCAGAAAATTAATGCCGATTTGCGCTTGACCCCCCGCGTCGAACTTTCTAGGTAGCACGCAGTGTGGGCCGGTAGCTCAGTTGGTAGAGCAGCTGACTTTTAATCAGCGGGTCATGGGTTCGAATCCCGTCCGGCTCACCACTAGTATTCCAAGATAGCAGACAAATGCCGAAAGGCTTGTCGTATCTGAGGAATCGAATTGTTTCTAACATCCCAACAGGCTTAGCGTCCATCCTGCGCCGCCGCGCGCCCGGCCCATAGGCCTGTGGCGAGACACGCGTTCAGCAAATATCCGCCCGTGGGGGCTTCCCAATCCAGCATCTCGCCACAAGCGAAAACATGGGGCAGGGCGCGCAATTCGAATCCATCGGTCAGGCCATCGCGGGCAATTCCGCCTGCCACTGAAATTGCCTCATCCAGCGGGCGTGGCCCTGCTAACGGCACCGGCAAGGCCTTGATCAACGCAGCCAGGTCATCGGGCAGGGGACGGCCCCATTCTTGCACCAAGCCCATGGCCACCGGGGAAAGCCCCAACTTGCGCAGCCGTGCGGTAACGCTATCACCGTGCCGTGCCTTGGCCAGCTTTGCGGCCACCGCCTGCACGTTCAGATCTGGCAGCAGGTCCAGTCGCAACGAAGCGCCTTGCCGCAACGCCCGACTGACCGCGTAAATTCCGCCGCCTTCAAGCCCCTTGGAGGATATGACAAACTCCCCCCGCTCGCGCCGCCCATCGGGCAGGCACAATGCCGCGCCCTTTACGGGTTGGCCGAAATGGCGGGCCATATGGGGGGACCAATGCACGACAAAGCCCATATTTGCAGGCTGAAAGGGGGTAATCGGCACCCCGCGCGCGGCCAGCCAAGGGACCCATGCCGCGTCAGAGCCAAGCCGTGCCCAGCTTGCGCCGCCCAAGGCCAGAACGGTTGTGGCGGGCTGCAACAGGGCGCCCCCCTCGGGCGTTTCAAAGGCAAAATCGGTGCCATCAAAGCCAACCCAACGCCAACGGCTGCGCAATTCCACCCCCGCCGCGTTCAACCGAGCAAGCCAAGCGCGCAACAGCGGCGAGGCTTTCATTGCCACCGGAAACACCCGCCCGGAAGACCCTGTGAACACCTCTTGCCCCAAGCCCCGGCACCAGTCTTGCACCGCATCAGGGCCGAAATCGGCCAGCACCGGGGCCAGCCAGTCCTGCGGGTAAGCACCCATAAAATCCGGGCTGGCATGGGTGATGTTCAGCCCAGATTTGCCCGCCATCAGAAATTTGCGCGCGGGGCTTGGCTTTGCCTCCACCACCAGCACGCGCCGTCCGGCAGCCGCCAGCGCCTCAGCGGCCATCAGCCCCGCAGGCCCGGCCCCAATGACCAAGGCATCGGTCATGACAGCTTGGGCATCACGCCCTTAAACTCCACCACGCGATGCGGGTAGGGGATCTCGATTCCGTTATCTTTCAGCGCGTTCCAAATGGCAAACAACACCTTGCTTTGGTATTTGTTCTTGCCGTCATCAATGCCGGAAACCCAATATTCTACTGCAAAATCAATGCCGCTGTCGCCAAAGCCGCGCAGCTCGCAATCTGGCACGTCCGGTTCATTCAGCACGAAGGGCAAAGCGGCAACCGCAGCCTCAATGATCGCAGGCACCGTGTTAATGTCGGTGTTATAGCTGACCGAAAACGCGGCCTCATAGCGGTTGGCGCTGCCTTGGTCGGAATAGTTCACCACCCGTGTGGTGATGAAATGATCGTTCGGCACAACGATCCATCTGCCATCGAACGTTTCCAAGACGCAGGCGCGGGCGGTCATCTTCACAATAGTCCCGGCCTCGCCGCCATCAAGCTCTACATAATCGCCAACTGTGGTCTGCCCTTCGACCAGCAAAATCACGCCCGAAACGAAGTTCGCCGCGATTTGTTGCAGGCCAAGCCCGATGCCCACGCCCAAGGCACCGCCCAAAATGGCAATCGCCGTCAGGTCGATCCCCATGATCGACATGAGCAGCAAGAAGGCCGCGCCAAAGATAAGAATCTCTGCCGCCTTCACCGCCAATTGCCGCGTGGCCGGGCGTAGCACCTCTTGCTTTCGGATGTATTCCGCGCTTTGCCGGTTTGACCAGCCCCCCAGCCAGAACAGCAAACTCCCCACTACCACGCCCCGGATCAGCGACAGCACCGAAAAGCGAATGTTGCCAAGCTCGATCATCATCTCGCTCAGGCGCAGCATGATCGGGTCCAGCGCGCCCAAGGCATAAAGTGCTGCTACCGGGATCAGCACATAGCGCCCCAGCAGCCGCAAGAACGGGTCCGTCAACGCATCGCGCACCAAGGCGCGAACCGCGATGAACAAAAACACCCGCTTGCCAAAGGCAATCACTGCGCCGGACCCGAAAAGCGAGCGGGTAAACTCCTCGCCCACCGCTGTCAGCCCATAGGCCAGTACCGGCATCAACAGCGGCGACAGGCCCAGAATAAATATCCGCGCTCGCGCAATTGCGCCCTCGACACCTTCCGGCGGGGTCAGCCAATGTGTGATTAAAGGCTGCAAGCGCCGTGTCAGCAAAGTCGCCGCAATGAAGGCCACCGCAAGCAAGCCAAATTGCGACCAAGCGGCCGGGCTGGCCAGCCACTCCAGGGCGGTATCCGTCACGGGTTGGATCAAGCGCAAAAGGCTCTGCATAAACTCCGGCATATTTTCCATGAAAGTTAACCCTTGTCCCGAACGGATTTTGTGCTTTCTTTGGCAAGAAACCCACGCTGAGACAAGAGAAACCGCAAATCCGGCTTCTCCGCCTCTGTTGCTCAATTCTGTAAAGGATGCGCCATGCGTAGCACCACGTCCATCCAGATTATCGGCTGCCATGCGGAAGGCGAGGTGGGTGATGTCATCATCGGCGGCGTAGCCCCACCCCCCGGCGCCACCCTTTGGGAACAATCGCGCTGGATCGCCGCCGATCAAACGCTGCGCAACTTCGTGCTCAATGAACCGCGCGGCGGCGTGTTTCGTCACGTTAACCTGCTGGTCCCACCCAAAGACCCGCGCGCTGCTTTTGGCTGGATCATCATGGAGCCGGTGCATACCCCGCCCATGTCCGGCTCCAACGCCATTTGCGTGGCCACCGTGCTGCTTGATACCGGCCTCGTTCCGATGACGGAGCCGCAAACCAGTTTCCTGCTTGAGGCCCCTGGCGGGTTGATCTCCATCACCGCCACCTGTGAAGGGGGCAAGGCCAAGGCAATCCGCGTCACCAACTTGCCCAGCTTTGCGCAGGCGCTTGGCGTGCCGCTGGAAATCCCCGGCCATGGCACGGTAAACGTCGATACGGCCTTTGGCGGTGATAGCTTTGTCTTGGTTGATGCTGCCAGCTTGGGCTTTGCCCTCACCCCCGATGAGGCCCGTGATCTGGCGGGCATGGGCATGAAGCTAACACGCGCAGCCACCGAGCAACTGGGCTTCTCGCATCCCACCAACCCCGATTGGGCGCATATCTCCTTTTGCCAGTTCACCGCGCCCATCACCATGGAAAACGGTGTCAAAACCGGCCGCAACACCGTGGCGATAGAACCGGGCAAGCTGGATCGCTCCCCCACCGGCACCGGGTGCTCTGCCCGCATGGCGGTGATGCACGCGCGCGGTGAAATGGCGGTGGGCGAGGCTTTTACCGGCCTCTCCATCCTCGGTAGCCGCTTTGATTGCCGCATTGAGCAGGCAACAACCTTGAACGGCACCCCGGCCATCATACCCAGCATCCAAGGGCGCGGCTGGATCACCGACAGCCGCCAATTGCTGCTCGACCCCGATGACCCATGGCCTCAAGGCTACCGTCTGGGAGACACCTGGCCAGTTGTGTAAGCCTGCCGCTTCATCTGCTCAAAATACGTAAGTGCGGGTCGTCACGGCTGACCCATCCCAAAAGCTACGCAGAAATCACGGGCAATAGTGCGCATCACAAACGCTCATCGCGCCATTGCACGCAGGTATGCAGGCCGGGCGCTTACCAGTTTGGAATAGGTTTTCAGCCGCTCTTCGCTGACCGGGAAGCCCGCCGCATAGGCCCAACTGAGGCAATGGGTTAAAATGATATCGGGCACCGTCAGGTCTTCACCCATTAGGTAAGGCCCCAAGCCCATTCGCGCGACCAGCGTTTTCTGGCTGCGCTCAAACTCCCATTTCAGGCTGTCTTTGATGGCTGATTGCCGCAATTCCTTGGGCAGAATGAAGGAATGTCGCGCCGCCACCCAAAGTGCTGCGTCAAACTCATCCAGCAAGAACTGTGTCAGGCTGTCTTGCCGCGCGCGCTCCAATGTGCCGGCGGGGCGGGTAAAGGTGCCATGCTTATCGGCCAGAAACTGAATTATCGCGGTGGAATCGGTGATCGGCACGCCATCGGCAATCAGCACCGGCACCTTGCCTGTAGGGTTGATCGCGATAGCCGCATCCGATCTTGGCGGTGCGGCGATATGCTCAAACGGCACGCCCAGCTCTTCCAACATCCAAATCGCGCGCGCCGCACGGCTTTTGACGGTTCCGATCACCTTATACATTAGCGGCATTCCCTTAGAGGTCAGGCGTTCTCGCCCTTATCTGGAGCTTCCACCGCTTTATGGGCACGCGCAAGGGCGGCAATCAGATCGCTCCGGCTGACGAGTCCAACCAATCGCCCCGCATCTAGCACAGGAACCGCCTGCTGCCCGCCTTTGGCCAAAAGATTGATCAAGACGCCCAGCGGTGTGGTCTCACTCACCGTGGAAACTTTGCGCGTCATCACATCATCGGCCACAGGCTCCACCACCTCGCGACCGGTACGCAAAATCCGGCCCAGAACGCCGCTTTCGTCTTTCTCTATAGGCTTTTGCAGCGTGCGCACGAGATCGGCCTCGCTGACAAGGCCCTCAAACATCCCGCCTATCCCAATCACGGGCAAAGTTCGCACTTTGTGTTGTCCAAACAGCGCCGCGATCTGACTGACGGGCATGCGCGGATGCGCCGTTACCAACTCGCGGGACATGATCTGTGCGGCTTGCACGCCATCAAACAAATGCTCGGCGGCGTGGCGGTGTGCCGCCTCGAACAGCCGGGAAAGGTCCGCCGCGCCGATGTTGGCATCCAGTCCTGAACGTTGCAAAATTTCGGTCAGATCGGCAGGTTCTATCATTGGGCGCAGCCCGGCGTCGCCTAGATGGCGCGGCACATGTTCCACAGGCTGGCGGAACGGATAGACCCGCCCCGTGAACCGATTATAGGCCAGCGCCACCAGCAACAGCAAAGCCGTGTCCAGCATTACCGGGCTGAAAGCATAGAAAAAACCGGCCTCACGCACAGCATCGGCGGTCAGCACCGTACCAAGTGCGATCCCTGCCGCCGGGGGATGCGTGGCGCGAAGCAGCATCATCGCGATCATCGCACAGGTGACAGACAGGCCAAGTGCCAACCACGGCTCATCTACCGTCAGCACCACGGTCACACCGACAAGGGCTGAAACCGTGTTGCCCACCAGCGCAGGCCAGGGCTGCGCAAGCGGGCTGGAGGGCACCGCAAACGCCAGCATCGCCGTCGCCCCCAAGGGCGCGATCAGCAACAGGGTCGGGTCCGGTCCCTCGGCTGTGACGGGCACCATCGTCAGCCGCACCAGAAATGTGCATAGCGTCAGGCCAATGCCTGCCCCGAGGCAGGCGCGCAACATCTCACGTAATGGCGGGTGACCGACTGCGGGGCCAAACCCACGCGCAATCTGGCGCCAGCGCGTCATTTAGGACTCATAGCAAGGCGGATCAAGGCACGCTCCATCACCGCCATCGCAGGCGCGCGGCTGGTGGAGCGCAGCGTCAAATCGGTTTCCAGCAGTTCTGCCAAGGCCCATTCGAGCGTCTGTACCCGCCAGCCCTGTAGCTGGCGCAGCATCCGGTCGCGGCGCGGGCCAAACACCCGCATCCGCACCATGCCATTGGCCGCACCGCCCGCATCCGTGGCCGCGCCGTGTAGCGCCCGAAAATGCCGCATCGCACCGATGCAAAGCGTCACCGGGGCCACGCCTTGCCCCTCCAGTCGCCGCATCAAGGCCCCAACTTGCCGCTGGTCACGCTCGGCCACTGCATGGATTACATCATCGACCTCGGCCTCTATCGTGCCGGGCGCGCAGGCCGCCACATCGGCTGATGCCAATGCTGCCGTCTGCCCCCAGTGATACAGTGCAATCTTTTCCAAGGTCTGGCGAAAATCGCCGGGGTCCAGCGCACGGGCCAAAATCCCCAGATCCATCATCGCCTCGGGGGAAATCTCGCGCAACCCGGCGCGCTTCAGCTCGGCCTCAATTTCTTCACGGCTGGGCGGTTCATCATAAAGCCCGATGCAGACGGCAGAGCCCGAATCGTCAAATACCTTCTTTAACGCAGATTTCCCGGTCAGGTTTCCCGCAGTGACCACGATCACCGCATCGCCGGGCCGCCATTCGCGCAAAGCTTCGGCCAGCCGTGGCGCCATGCCATCGGTAGCGTCTTCCACAAAGGCCACGCGCGGCCCCGGAAAAAACCCCTGAGACCGGATCGCATCCGATAGTGCCGCCCCATCCTTGCGCAAACCAGCCGCTGGAAGCCGGGTTAGGCGCATCTCGGCTTCCCCCTGCGGGCCAACCAGCGCCAGAATCGCCTCTTGCCGCTTTAGCGCCACGCGCATCACATCTGCGCCGAAAATCAGCAACCCCGCTTTGAACGGATCCGGAGCCGCCAAATAGCGTGCTGCCTGCTGCCCCTTTAGGTTCATCCGTCTGCGGCCTCGGCCATGCCCCTGCCAGCCCATTGCCCGGAGGTTGCTAAAAGCTGCGTAACGATCTGGTCCGCCATGATTCTCATCAGGCGCTGGGTGGCATCATCTTTTGCCGCCAAACCCGCCACGGTAGAGCCGGTGGCGGAATAAGAAGTGAAATTCTCGGCCTTGCCCCCGGTCAAATTTGCGCCGGTGGTCACATCGCTCAATTCCCATTCCACAGCCCCGGTCAGGTTATAGCGCGTAATCGCGTTGGCCGTCGAAATCGCTACCCCCACGGGTTTGAGGCTGATCGTATAGCTCAGCGCATAGCGCGGGTTGTCCGACGGGCCTAGCCGTTCTTCGATACGCTCCACCAGATCAAAGGCGGACTTGTCACGCGGCTCTGCGGTAAGGATCGCGTTTTGCAGCATTTGGCCACTGCCCCCCGGTGCGTAGGCCGGGGAAAAGCCACAGGCCACCAGGGCCAGCAAAGCCCCTACACTCAAGAACCCGCGTTTAGATAACCACATTTACAATTCGCCCCGGCACCACGATCAATTTCTTTACCGGCTGTCCGGCAAGGAATTTAACCACAGCATCATCCGCCAGAACGATTTTTTCAACCTCGGATGCAGGCATATCTGCGGGCACGCTGATTTCCGCGCGCCGCTTGCCATTGATCTGGATCGGTAGCGTGATCGTATCTTGCACCAGCATCGCGGGGTCAGCCACAGGCCAAGGCGCTTGTGCGATCAAACCGATGCCGCCCAGATGCGCCCAGATATCTTCGGCCAAGTGCGGCACCATCGGGCTCATCAATTGCGCAAGCACCCGCATCGAGGATGACATCGCAGCCTTGCCAGCCTTGGATTTGCCCAGTGTATTGGTGAACTCATAAAGCTTGGCGATGGCCTTGTTGAAGGCAAAGCCCTCAATACCCGCCGTCACATCGGCAATCGCGCGATGCGTGGCGCGGGCCAGGTCGTCATCACCTTCGCCTCCCGCAGCCTCTTCCATGGTGCCAATCCGGTCACATAGCGCCCAAACCCGTGCCAGATGTTTGGCTGTGGCTTCTGCGCCGCTTGCTGTCCATTCCACATCCCGCTCGGGCGGGCTGTCAGACATCACAAACCAGCGTGCCGTATCCGCGCCATAGGTCGCGATGATGTTCATCGGGTCCACGACGTTTTTCTTGGATTTGGACATTTTGATGATCGGACCCACCTCAACCGGGGTGCCATCGCGCAGCGCAGCCCCGGAATCGATTTTCATCACATCTTCTGGCATCTGCCAAACCGGGCGGCCATCGGCCCCTTTGGTGGCATAAGTTTCATGCGTTACCATGCCTTGCGTGAACAGCGCCTTGAATGGCTCGATCGCTTTGGCGGGCAAATGGCCCGTCTTGTACATCGCGCGGGCAAAGAATCGGCTATAAAGCAGGTGTAAAATCGCATGTTCCACTCCGCCGATATATTGGTCCACGTTCATCCAGTAGTCGGCATCTTCCGCATCGGTTGGCGTGGCCGCGTGGGGTGAGGTGAAGCGCGCATAATACCAGGAACTATCGACAAACGTGTCCATCGTATCGGTTTCGCGCCGCGCCGCCGCCCCACATTTTGGGCAGGCGCAGTTACGCCATGTCGGGTGGCGGTCCAGCGGGTTGCCGGGAATGTCGAACGTCACATCATAGGGCAGTTCAATCGGCAGGTTTTCCTTGGCCTCCGGTACCACGCCGCAAGCCTCGCAATGGATCACCGGGATCGGGCAACCCCAATAGCGCTGGCGCGAAACACCCCAATCGCGCAGACGGTAGTTGATAACGCCGTGTCCGACCGCTTTGGATTCGCAAAATTCGATGGCTGTATCCACAGCCTCCGCACCCGCCTGCACCTCATCACCCGCAAAGCCACGTATATAACGCACCTTCTCGGTTTTCGGCGGCACGAAAGCCTCTGTCAGCGTTGCTTCTTCCGTGCCTTCGGGGATGAACACCGAAGGAATCGGAAGGCCGTATTTGGTGGCAAAATCAAAATCCCGCTGGTCATGGGCCGGGCAACCAAAAATCGCCCCAGTGCCGTATTCCATCAACACAAAATTGGCGATGTAAACCGGCATTTCCCACGCGGTATCAAATGGATGCCGTACCCGGATACCCGTGTCAAAGCCCTTCTTTTCGGCCTTTTCCAAAGCCTCCTCTGAGGTGCCAATCTTGCGGCAATCCGCCACAAAATCCGCGACTTTGGGGTCGTGGCGTTCCAGATGCCTAGCCAAAGGATGGTCCGGCGAAATGGCAACGAAAGACGCCCCCAGCAACGTATCGGGCCGCGTGGTGTAAACCTCAATCCGGTCAAACCCGCCCGGCGCATCGACGGTGGAAAACGCAAACTGCAAGCCCCGCGATTTGCCAATCCAGTTTGCCTGCATCAAGCGCACCTTCTCCGGCCAATCCTTCAACCCGTCCAGCGCCTCCAGCAATTCCCCCGAATAGTCCGAGATCTTGAAAAACCACTGCGTAAGCTCCCGCCGCTCCACCGCCGCACCCGACCGCCAGCCCTTGCCGTCGATCACTTGCTCATTGGCAAGCACGGTCATATCCACGGGGTCCCAGTTCACCACCGCATTCTTGCGGTAAACCAGCCCCTTTCCCATCATGTCGATGAACATCGCCTGCTGCTGGCCGTAATATTCCGGGTCACAGGTCGCAAACTCGCGCGACCAATCAATGCTCAACCCCAAAGGCTTCATTTGCCCGCGCATGTCGGCGATATTGCTATAGGTCCAGTCCTTGGGGTGCCCCCCCCGCTCCATCGCGGCATTCTCGGCGGGCATCCCAAACGCATCCCAGCCCATCGGATGCAACACGTTGAACCCTGCCGACGCCTTATAGCGCGCCACCACATCGCCCATCGTGTAATTGCGCACATGTCCCATATGGATGCGCCCCGACGGATAGGGGAACATCTCCAACACATAGTACTTCGGCTTGTCCGCATCCCGCCGGGCAGTGAAAACACCAGCCTTATCCCAGGCCTCTTGCCAGCGGGCTTCGATATTTGCGGGTTCATAGGGCATGGCAACGGGCCTCTTCGCGGGATCAAATTTCCTGCGCAGTTAACCCACAAGCCGCCATAAGGTCCAGAGACCCCATAGGCTTCATCGTTGCAATATTACTCAGATTCCCGGCAAGGCGCCCGGCTTACAGCTTGCTGTCGCGAATCCGCAACTGCCGTGCCCGTGTCAAGATCGCATCCTCAACCGCGCGCTGTGTCTCGCGGCTTACCGCACTGCCGCCTCGTGTCTGCAATGACAGCCTCAAAGACCGCGCATCCAGCGCCGGGTCCTGAATGTATACAGTCGCACGGTAAGCACGCCCACCACCCGGCGGCACGCCGTATCCGGTCACGATCACACCCGTAAACGGGTCCACTGTCTGTATTGGCAGGAAGTTCAGAATATCCAGCGTCGCATTCCAGATATACTTGTTCACCTCAACTGTGGTGTTTGGATCATCTGCGTTGCTGAATAGATCCCAGAAAGTGCTCTTCTTGCTAGACCTAAGCGCTGGCAAATCGTCTTGCTCTGCGCGCATATCATATTCTACCGCCTTGTTGCGGGCCGCGGCTTCGCGGACCGAGGCCACATCGCTTGGCCCACCAAAGAGCCGCCCCATACTGCCACTACAGGCCGAAAGGGAAATGATGGCCGTCCCAAATATGGCAGCGCGAAGAAAAAGATGCAGGCTCATAGGGGTCTCCCGGCTCTTAACTCCGTTTGTCTAACTTAGCGCCCCCTTTGGAACAAGGGCTTTCAATGCCGCAGCGACAGGGTGGCGGAAGATTCGTGTGCAAATTCTCTGTTATGCGCCTCAGCCACAGAATCGCCGCGCGGCAGAGCTGGGCCGCAGTTTCCGATGTAATGCAGCGCGAAACCCTATTTTCCGGCACCTTTAGCCTGCAAAGCGCGTTGGGGCGACTGCGCACTGTGGCATTGACGCACCACAAATGACGTCTTTCTTTTCGCGGCCACCGTCTTCGTTGCAATCATGGTCGGAAGAGTTGATTAGAAGTGCATACCCAATTCGGATTTCCCTGAGTTGGGCAGCACCTTTGAAAAAACACACGAGGGAAACGATGAAAAAGATTCTTATTGCCACGACTGCGCTCGTCGCAACTGCAGGTATTGCTTCTGCTGAAATGGCTCTTAGCGGTTCTGCTGTAATGGGCTTGGACTATAACGATGGAGCAGTTGCTGGTTCGTCCAAAACCACTGCGCTTATGGAAACTTACCTGAGCTTCACTGGTAGCGGTGAAACCGATGGTGGTCTGTCCTTCGGCTTGAGCGCTACTTTGGGTCAGTACGCACCCCACGCCGGTACGTATGGAGACGATGGTACCTCCGTCTACATCAGCGGCGCTTTCGGCAAGCTGACCTTCGGCGACGTTGCAGAAGCTGACGAAGTTGCTACCCTGTCCGACATCGGTCTGACCGGTATCGGCACCGACAACGTTGCAGAAGTACTGAGCGGCGACTCCAGCGGCGGCTTGGCTCACAACGTGAACTACTCCTACGCCTCGGGCCCATTGAGCTTCGCAGCTTCGGCGCGCATTGGTACTAAAACTGCAGCTTTGACGAACGCTTCTATGGCTGTCGGCGTAAAGTATAGCTTCGCTGATTACTATGTTGGCCTTGGCTACAACGACACAGACATCCTTGTTGGAGTTGGCGCTCGTGACGGCTCTACTACGTCGCTCTTCGCTGGTGGTAAAGTTGGTGCGGTTTCTGTTAAAGCAATGTACTCCATGTTTGACGCAGACTCTGGCGCAGCATCTGATGCAAAAGCTTGGGGCGTGACCGGTGCATACACCATGGACGCACTGACAGTTAATGTGGCTGTTTCGGACAACGATCTTCCGACAAACACCAAAGCTTCTTACGGTGTGGGCGCTTCCTATGACCTCGGCGGCGGTGCTTCCGTTGTTGGCGGCCTTGGCAAAGTAAACAATGTGACCCGCGCACAATTCGGCGTTTCGATGAGCTTCTGATCTAACGATCAGACTTGATGGAAAGAGCGGGCCTTGTGCCCGCTCTTTTCTTTTTTACGAAGCCGTCACCTTTTATAATAGGCTGGCGCAAACTCAGGTCTTGAGGCGTTGCCACCTAAACGGCAATAGATATGTGTTTCGCGGCCACTCGCTCAAAAGGATTGGCCATGAACCGCCTTCTCATATTGTCCCTCGTCGCCGCCCTCCCCGCCATTCTGCCTCTATCAA
>ERZ889078.2139-NODE-2139-length-14404-cov-38.261063_pt1 | contig 14404 bp, 11 predicted proteins | sample MGYA00521266_ERZ889078 | MGnify/ENA primary metagenome ERZ889078 (study PRJEB32303, sample SAMEA104408618) | aquatic metagenome | biome: Brackish water; feature: Pelagic; material: water | place: Baltic Sea | collected 2014-06-16T06:34:00 | depth 76,534 m ...
ATATTATATAGAAAATTAAAGTTTTTTTAAGGTTAATTTAAAATTTGCATTTAGGCACGGTGTAGCCGATGAAATATTGATGTTGGAATTATTAGAAGATTTAGATTTTGACCAAAAAATGACTTTTTTAGACATATTTATAGGTGCGAAAAATGGGAATAAGTTGGAAATTGTATATTGATAAAGTGAAGAGTAGAAAAACTGGCGGTTAATATTAGAGTTTGTGTGATGAACTCGAAAATATAATGATTTAATTATTGAAAAGCTCTGGAGTTGGAAATAGGTTGGAAACAAATTTTGATTTGATTTCTTAAGTGGGGGAATAAAAGTTAAACAAAGCCCTAAAATAAGGGTTTTATTAATGGCTCCGAATGCTGGATTCGAACCAGCGACCAAGTGATTAACAGTCACCTACTCTACCGCTGAGCTAATCCGGAATATGTAAAAATTCTTAAAAAATGGTGTCAGAGGGGGGACTCGAACCCCCGACCCCCGGCTTATGAGACCAGTGCTCTAACCAGCTGAGCTACCCTGACATCTATTTACGTGAAGTTCTACATTTAAAGTGGTGGGTCCTATGTGACTCGAACACATGACCACTCCGTTATGAGCGGAGGGCTCTAACCAACTGAGCTAAAGACCCATTCTTTTTTCATAAGCATACGCTTTGTAGGGCGAAATTATACTCAAGTGTAGCTTATGTTTTTCTGATATTTTGAAAATTATTTTGTATTTATCATCCAAGAAGAAAATACATCTAAATAATTCCAAAATGATTGCAACGAAGTTTCAGTCACACCTTTCTCTTTAAGCTCTAAAATAAGTGGTTTATACATCTCAAGCCATGTATTTCTAGCTTCTGATGTAATTCTAAAAGGTGCATGACGTCCTACCATTTGAGGTGCTCCACGATTTTGATTAAAATAAGCTGGTCCACCACATATCTGAATAAAAAAATCACTTGAATGTTTTTTTGCTTCTTCAAACTCTTTCTCATCTAATGGGAAAAGAAATGAGATTTCACTTACTTTTAATTTATCGTAATGATCACTTACTAATTTTCTAATCCCATTTTCACCCATCTCTATCAAAAACTCTGGGATAGGTTTTGTTACTGGTACTCTTACTCCGAACATTACTTGTGTTATATTTAAATTCAATTGTATTTCCTTTGTTATTTTTTAATTTTATACACTACCGCATAAAGTAGTGGCACATATATTAAATTAAGTATTGTTGCCCAGGCGATTCCAAAACCTAAAGAGATCGCCATCGGTTGCAATATTAAAGCCTGTCCGGACGCAAAAAAGATTAAGGTCGATAAGCCTAAAACAGTTGTTAAAGATGTTAAAAGAATAGGTCTTAGTCTATGTTTTGCTCTAATAATCAAGTCTTCCATATTTTTAGTGCCTGATATGAAACTAACCATAATCAGTCCATCATTGACGACAACTCCGGCAAGACCAACTGCACCTATCATTCCAGGCATAGTAAGGTTAATTCCCATCATAATATGTCCTAAAAGTACCCCAAAGAAAACTAAAGGGATAGTACTTATCACAATCAGCGGTTTTTTGATAGAATCAAAAAGCCATACAAGAGTGATAAAAATTAAAAAGATTGAAATAACAGCAGACTCTATCATCTCTTTTTTATTTTTATTGTTCTCTTTTTCTTCACCTTTAATATCTACCTTGCATCCACTAGCTTTGACTTTTTCTATAGTAGCGGCAAGCTTTTGCATTACTTCACCAGAAGTTACAAGCTTTTTATCTAAAGATGCAAAAACAGAGCGAATTCTAACTCCATCTTCTTTATTTATTGCCACAAAACCTTGAAGCATTACAAAGTCACAGATATCTTTAAGAGCTACATACTCTCCAGATGAAGGTACTTGAAGCTCTATCCTGTCTATAGATTCTATCGATTCCTTTACTCCACTTTCAATCTTTATACGAATCAAACCAGTAGAATTAAACATCTTCCCATATTCACCTTTAAGATAATAAGAACGAAGTTCTGTAGATACTATCTCTTCATTAAACCCTAACTCTTGCCCATAAGCATTTACACGTAGTTTTAGTTCTTGTTCACCAATCTCTGCATCATCTGCAATATCTTTTAATCCTTGTATTTTTGCAAACTCACTTTTTAACTCTTCAATGCCCTTTAGAGTCAGAGTTTCATCTGGTGAACTTACACTAATCTCTATGTCATGTGCAACTATTCCAGCTCCTGGGACTTTTACTATAAGCTCATCAAAAATGACTCCTTGATCATCTTTTAACTCTTTAAATGGCTCTAAAAATTTCTCAATATCTTTTGCGATATCTTTTGAGTCTTTCTCTCTTATACTTACATCTTTATCGTATTCTATTGATAAAATTGGGCTTATGTATGTATCAAAAACATTATTTGGTGCTCTTTCATGTAAGTCTATAAATATATGAAAAAGGTGTTCACCTGTTTCTGCTTTATTTCTTGCATCAAGTTTAAAGCCAACAATTGAAGTGACTGAAGCCATGTCTTTTTTATCTAGATTTTTTAAAAGTTCCTTTTCTATCTCTGTGACAATCTTTTCTGTATCTTCTAATTCATTGTTAATATTTACTTTTCCATAGACATATACTTGCGTATTATCAAAGTCTGGAAAGAGTTGAAACTTGGTATTTTTTGCCATTATAAACGTAGCAAAAAGTATACTTCCTACAATGAGTAAAAGCGACACCCATCGTTTTTTAAAGACAAAATGCAGAACCTTATCATGTGTGTTTTTCATAGAAGTCCACAATCTTTTTGTAAAAGATGTATCTTCAGAGACTTTTAAAAACTCATAAGAGTGCAGTGGTAAAAAATAAAAAGCTTCAAAAAGTGAAGACAAAAGTAAAACAGTTATCATAATTGGAATAATTTTTATGAACATTCCCATCTGACCGCTTAAAAGAAGCATTGGCAAAAAAGCAAACACAGTTGTAAGCGTTGCTGTTAAAACTGCTGGAAACATCTCTTGTGCACCAACTATAGCAGCTTCACGTCGCTCCATCCCCTCTTCTAAGTGTCTATAGATGTTTTCAGCTACAACAATAGCTTCATCGACCAACATTCCTAGGGCAATTAAAGCACCCAACAATGAAAGCATATTTAAACTATTTCCCATCAATTCACTCGCAATAAGCCCTATCATAAAACTCATAGGAATACCGATAGCCACAACAAAAGCTATCCCACGATTTATAAAAATAAGCATAGCAATAAATACAAGTATCAAACCAAATATAATGTTAGAAAAAACAATATTTAGACGGTTTTTAATCCAGATGGAGGTGTCTGTGTAAATACTGTATTCCAACTCGGGATTTTTAAGTGTTTTTTCTTTAAGTAGGGTTCTGATCTGCTTCACCAAAGCAATGGCATTACCTTTTTTACTCTTTGTAACATTAAGTGAAACGTTTCTTTTTCCATTATAATGAGAGATCTCAGACTCATCACTTAACTTAAAAGACACATCAGCGATATCGCCAATTTTTAGTCGTGTATTTCCAATATTTATAATAGTACTTTCAATAGAATCTTTGTCTTTTTCACCATTAAAAGTTGATATGTAAAGGTGGGAACCTTTTTCTTTTATAGTTCCAACAGGAAAAATAGAACTAATATTTTTCAAAGCAGAGATAACGAGAGATGGTTGTAAGCCATAAGCTATAACTTTTTGCTCATTAAGCTTTATTATAAGTTCGTCTTCAGCATCCCCTCGAATACTTATCTCACTCAAATCTTTAAATTGAGACAACTCACTTTTTAACTCATCTGCTTTAGCAAGTAAGACACTCTTATCAACATCCCCAGATAAAGCGATTAAAAGAAGCGGAAAAACATGCTCTTTTATCTTCGCCACCGGATCTGACATATCTGCAGGTAAATCTTTTTTCACATTAAGTAAGACATCTTGAACATCATTGAGCACTGAGATATTATTTGAGCCACTTTTGATATCTATACTAATCGCAAATGAACCATTCTTCACCGTTGATTTAATCTCTTCTAGTGCATCAATATTCTGTAAATCATCTTCTATGGTTTTTACAACCATCTTATCCATTACATCAGCAGAAGTTCCAGCGTAGGTACCTGTTATGCTGATTTTATCCATTTGGTTAGGAGGGAAAACTTCTTTTGGAATATTTATATATGCAAAAATGGAAAGGAGTAAAATAAAAGCAAGTAAGATATGATTGAGTAAAGGTTTATCAATGGCAAACTCTAAAAAACGACGAATCATCAGCTAAATAACTCCTAAAATAGTGTGTCTAATATTTGGTTCTTAAACCTTATGGATTCTACTGAAGCACTAATGAGTCGGTTTTCTTCTTTAAGCGTATCATACTCAGATTGCAATTTAGCTATCTCTCTACTTTTAAAGTAAATTTGTTGCTGAATATATATTTTAGGAAAGGCAAAAATTGACACCAAAATTAAGATCAAGAGTACATATAAAAAAAATATAAAGTTAAGCATTTTTTTGGGATTGATAACTTCACCGATTTCTTCTAATAATTCACTCTTTGCACTCATGCTAGATCCATCTCAAATATTCTTAACTTTGCACTACGGCTTCGCACATTTTCTTTAAGTTCATCATCTTGAGCCATAATAGGTTTTTTAGATATGATTTTTCCTAAGCTGTTATTATTTCCACACAAACAACGCATAACTTCAGCCGGACAAGTGCATGATTTTTTCCAGTCTAAAAAAGTTTGTTTTACTATTCTGTCTTCAAGAGAATGAAAAGAGATAATTGAGATAATTGCATGAGTAAATCGTGCATCCTCTAAACTTTTCAAAAGTGATTTTAGTTCACCTAGTTCATCATTTACCTCTATACGGATGGCCTGCATCAAAAGTGTAGCAGGATGAATCTTTTTGCCTTGTGGCATATGGGGTTTAAGCGTATCACTTAAACTTTTTGCGGAAGTAAATGGACGATGCTTTATAATCTCAGCTGCAATTTTTTTATAATTTCTTAGTTCACCATATTCTAAAAGTATATTTTCAAGTTCAGATTGTGAGTAGTTATTTACAACTTCACCGGCACTAAGACTCGCACCCTTATCCATACGCATATCAAGGTTCTCACTTTCATAAGAAAAGCCTCTATCTTTTTGATCAAGCTGTAAAGAAGATACACCAATATCTGCTAAAACACCTTTTATATCTTTGACATCTACTTCAGATAAAATATCTTGAATTACTTGGGAAAACCTGCCTTTTTTAATCGAAACTCTATCGCCGTACTGTGATAATCTCTCAGTTGAAAAATCAATAGCTGTTTGATCTTGGTCTATAGCGATGAGTTTTACATTTGGATTTGCTTCTAGTATCATGGAAGAATGTCCACCATATCCCATTGTGCAGTCTATTATTATTCCATCATTTATATCTTCAAAAGCTTTTAAAACTTCTCTATAAAGTACAGGAATATGGGGAATATTTTGCACGACAAACCTTCTGTATATTTATAAAGGCAATTATACAGAAAGTTTATGTCGATTTATATAAAATATATTTTTAATACTGTATCATAGAGAAAATCATACTAAGGTTTATAAATGCTTAACGAATATTTATATGAACTAATTATAATAATTATTGTTTTAACCACTATAGCAATATATTTTTTAACTCGAAAATTTAATAGAGAATCAGAAAACATTCTACATGAGAGAACGCCAAAAAAGACAATGGCTATATATGATCCTTATGATGTTGTTGATAATTATGATGATAAACAACCCACAACTCAAATAAATTTCAACGAAACAGAAGAAGCTATAGTAGGTGATTTAGACAACCCTCCTTTAGAAGATACTCAAAAAAAGCCAGAAATACAAAAGAAAATAAAATCATCTAGGGAAAAAATAGAAGTACCTAAACATGAAAAAATACATAAAGAAAATTTTAAAGAATTTGCAGGAGTAAAACTTCTTGTTGCTGAAGATAACATCATTAATCAAAAAGTTATAAATGGTCTGCTTAACGGTAGTGGTATTGAAGTAACTATGGCTGAGGATGGTCAAGTTGCCTTAGATATCTTAGAAAAAAACTCTGACTTTGATATCATACTTATGGATGCTCATATGCCACGGGTAGACGGATTTGAAGCAACTAGAATTATTAGAGCAACTCCTGCATATGAGCATATTGTAGTCGTAGCACTCAGTGGGGATACTGCTGTAGACGATATACGAAAAATGCATGAGGCAGGTATGCAAGAGCAGCTTGAAAAGCCGCTAAGAATGGATCACTTCTATGACATATTGTATGCATATACACAAGCACCTACTCATAAAAGAATAAACACTATACAAGATATCATTAGAACTAAAGAATTAAATGGGGAAAAAGGTTTAGCTATTTGTGGTGGAGATGAAGAATTTTACAGAGATATACTCGCAGAATTTACTTTATCATATACAAACACTCCAAAGCAACTTTTAGAACTGCTAAAAAATAATGATCTTGTACGAGCAGATGCACTGTTATTAGATTTTATTGGAATTACGGCAAATATTGGAGCAGATACTATCAAAAAAATTGCCTTAGATTTAAAAGAGATGATAAAAGACAAAGAAGAGAAAAGTTATATTATCATTCTAGATGATTTTGAAATACATCTAGAAGTACTATTAAAAGATATAGCTGCCTATAAATAAGTCGCTATTTTCTTATGTTATACTGACACAAAAAGATTAAGGCACAACATGAAAACTATCACTTTTATCGGAAATGGGAATATGGCTCTAAGCATTGCAAAGGGTTTAAAAGGTACTTACAAAATTGAAGTAATTGGCAGAAGTTTAGAGAAACTCAATGCATTCGAAAAGAATCTCGGTGTTTCTATCGACAAAGCGCTAATGGATGGTTTTGATATGCATAAAAAAACGATTATACTTTGCGTAAAACCTGCAAATGTTGAAGATATAGCAACAAAATTAACTGGTGAAGCAGATGTAATATACTCTGTTCTTGCAGGAACATCTTTAGAAAAACTTCGTAAAAATTTAAAACCTAAGGCAGTGGTGCGAACTATGCCAAACCTAGCTGCAAGTGTGAATAAATCTATGACTACTTTAACAGGCGATATAGAGTACAAAGAAGAAGCCCAAAAACTTTTAGGTACTATTGGTGAAACAAGATGGCTAGCAAGTGAAAAAGAGATTGATATCGCCACTGCTTTAGCCGGAAGTGGTCCAGCCTATCTCGCACTCGTTGCAGAAGCCTTAGCTGATGGAGCGGTGAAGCAAGGCTTAAAACGTGATGATGCCATGGCAATTATGCGTGGTCTTTTTGATGGTTTTGGCACACTCATCCAAGATATTCACCCTGCTCTACTTAAAGATGGTGTTATGAGTCCAGGTGGTACCACTGCCGCAGGTTATGGTGCATTAGAAGATGGAAATGTACGAAGTGCTTGTATGAATGCGATTGAGCAGGCGTATTTAAAAGCTACTCAACTTTAAATATAAAATATAGTTAGTTTTATAAAAAACTAACTATCTCTTTTTCTATATCTTCTTTTTCTATGATGCTATTGTGAACAATTTTTTTAGAAAACAATTCTTTTATCATAGATGGAATCTCTAATGAAGCTTCTTTGGAAATGGCTTCGAGTGCAACTATATCTTTTGTGTTTGTTTCACCTGTTAATGCATTTGCTATAACAGGTGAAAACTTTGTCCACTCAGCTGTTGCATACACAATGGACTTAATCTGAGGATTACATTTTGTCTCGTAAGATTTAAAACAAGTTGCAGTATGCGGATCCATTAAATAGCCATCATTTTTAAAAGTTTCTTGGATGTATGCTTTTCCCTCAGTATCACTACAATAATCAGCAACAAAGAATTCTTGTAATGTACTAAGCTCTTCTTTTGTTAAAGTATAGATCTTATTTTTATCTAAATCTTCCATCAGATCTCGTGTTCTTGAAGCTCCATACAGACTAAAAAGAACTCTCTCAACATTTGATGATTTTAAAATATCCATAGCTGGCGATGTTGTAAGTTTTAACTCATTTTCTCTAATATCGTACACGCCAGTTTGAATAAGACGAGTTAAAATATTGTTTTCATTTGAAGAAATTACTAACTTTGCAACAGGCAGTCCCATCTCTTGAGCATAAAAAGCACCAAGAACATTTCCAAAATTTCCACTTGGAACATTGAAGTAGACTTTTTCACCAATCTTTATAGCATCTTGACGTACTAGTTCTAAATAATTATGAATATGATAAACAATCTGAAAAATTATACGTCCAAAATTTACAGAATTCGCAGCAGATAAAGAGATATTTTTTTTCTCTAAAGTAGCTTTAAAACTCGCTGAAACAAGTAAACTTTTCAATGCCGCCTGTGCATCATCAAAGTTCCCTTTGATTCCTATAACTTTTAAATTTTTAGCATCTTCTGTAACCATTTGTAGTCTCTGAACATCTGATGTTCCATTTGCTGGATACATACAAGCAACTTGAATATTTTTTTGATTTTTAAAAGTCTCTAAAGCTGCTGGACCAGTATCTCCACTTGTTGCGGCTAAAATAAGATAATTTTCATTACGTTTTTGAGCAACTGAGGATAAAATTTTTCCAAAAGGTTGTAAGGCCATATCTTTAAATGCACGCGTGGGACCGTGATAGAGTTCACTCACGTAAAGATTCTCTTTCACTTTCACAACAGGAACAGGATTAGAAGCATCATCAAATTTATCATATAAAGACAGTGCTTCATCAATCACATTCTGCTCAATATCAATCTCAAATCTTGCCAATACATCTGCTGCTAATTCTTTATATGAAGAGTTTAAATGCTTGTTTAAAAAATCTTCACCTAGATTAGGAAGTGTCTCAGGCACATACAGTCCGCCATATGAAGCTATAGGGCTAAGAATAGCTTGTGAAAAAGTTATCGATTCTGGTTTTTCCGGTTCACACCCGCGAGTTTGAATAAAGTTCATAGAAATTCTCTTTAATTTTTTATGAAATTATAGCTAAAGTTTTGTCTGAATTGTTGGATTCAGTCTTATCCTCGTGTAAATGTTTTATATAAAAATGATAGTATATATTACCTTGAATTCAATTTTTTACATTACTTAAAAAGATTGACCGGATCAATGTGATATGACTTTTGAGTCACTTCAAAAATCAGTTCTTCATCTACACGACCAATAGAATAACCCTTTTTAATCTTCTTTCCTTTTATAATGTCAGGCGAAATCTGGGATAAGTTAGCATAAATAGTATGTAAGCCATCCTCATGCTCTACAATTACAATATTATCAAGAACAGCTGTTTTATCAGCGTAAATAACTTTACCATTAAATACAGTTTTAACTTTTGCATTTGGTATATCTGGCTTCAATGAAATGGATTCATTAAAAATTTTGATACCATAAATTGGATCTGTATACGTACCATATTCCTTTGATATTGTATATGAATCTAAAGGTGCTATAGTCTTAGGTCCCTTATATGTTATTGTCTGTATAGCTTGATAACTACTGCCATGCTTCTTAACTTTTGGTAAATTTGTATCTTCTAATATCTCTGTTTGTTCTTCAAAAGCAATTTCTCTCTCTTTTTCTTCTTTGGCTTTTTTCCCTTCATCTATTTTTATAATATTTAACTCTGCAAGAGTATTTTTAAGCGCATTTTGTTTTCCAATCAAGGCTTTAACTTCTTGCTTGTATTGAGATTTAGCTACTTCTAATGTATTTAAAGATTTCTTATTTTTTTCCTGTGCTGAAATAAGTTTTTTTCTCTTATCATCAATACTATCAATTGCTGTTCTCAAAGATTTCGCTTGTTCATTGAGTGATTCAATATCTTTTGAATTACTGTAATACTTTTCATTTAATATCTGAGCTTTTTCTTTAGAAGCTTTTAGCATCTCATGAAGTATTTCAAATTCAATCAAAGAATTTTCATCAACCGCATACTCATCTTCTAGTATTACAGATAGCGAAACACTTTGCGCGATAACAAAAACTAACTCTTGTTCAATTGCATCTTGATCTTTTTTTAATTTCTCATTTTGTGTGACTAGATTATCTAGTTGGGAGGTATTATCCTGATAAGAAAGTTCTTTTTGCGAAAGTTGTAGTTTTAGATCTTGTAAAAATTTCTGTTGCTCTTGAATTTCCAATCTTTGTTTTAAAATTTCTTTGGCATTTTTTGCAAGTTTATTATTTAAAGTTGTATAACTGTTACTAAATGTATTTATTTTTGAATTTGTTAATTTAATTTTTTTATTTATATCCTCTTGAGCCGCAAGAGATGAAAATATGATGAGTAAAGCTATAAGTAAACGAATCATACTTCTTCTTTATGTCCTAAGAGTATGAGTGATGCTAAGAGTACTGAAACGAGTATGGCTACTGCAAAAAGAAGAGAAAAGTCTTCCACCTTATCAAAAACAACTACCTCTATGCCTATACTTTCAAACTGACGTGCTATCCATACACTAGACTCAATATATGAAAAAATAATAAAAGTAATAAAACTCGCAATAATTGCATCTACGATGGAGAGCCTAAACAGTACTGCTGAACTGAGCCAAGCAGGGGCACCAAAAAGGCCCATAATACTCATTCTTTCATTATGCATAAACTGCCAGATTCTTAGTTCTTTTAAAATCAAAAGTATGGTTACTACAAAAATAGATAAAGAAAACACTGAAATGACATCTTTAAATAAAAGAAGGAGTTTAAAAGTGTTATCATGATTACTAGAAAAGTTTTCAACTTTTTGTACAGACTTAGTTTCTAATAAATTTTTTGTAAGTTTCTTTATCTCTTGAGGACTTGGAAAGTGTGATAATTTTAACTTATAAAATTTTGGCAAGGTTATTTTTAAAAGCTCTAAGTTTTTTTGATCCATTTTGGTGTTGAGTCTTTTAATGACACCCTCAGGATTTAATTCACTTACATTAACAATCAAAGGGTTAATAGCTTTGATTTGTTCTTGTGGGATATGTATTTGTGCAACCATTATTATTGAGTAGTTATTTGCAAGGTTTTCCTTATATGCATTGATTGATCTATCTACAATAATAAATACCTGAATGGAGAATAATATACTTACAAGTGCTATAACAAGTGAAAAATGATTCTTAATTGACTTCATTTATACTCCCATATTCTATATGAAAATGTTTATAATCTACACCCATCGTTACTGGAATATGATGCGTCACTACAATAACTGTCGTTTTGAGTTGCGTGTTTGCACCTTCTAAAAGATTCCAAATTAAGCCAGAAGAATAGTCATCTAAATTTCCAGTTGGCTCATCTGCTAAGATTAAAATAGGATTATGAGAAAGTGCTCGTGCCATTGCCACACGCTGTTGTTCACCACCACTAAGCTCTAAGGGATATTTGCCAGCTTGATGTTTTAGTCTAACATGCTTTAAGAGAGAATCTACTTGATTTTGAGTAACATTTTTATCATAACCATTAATAAGCAAAGGAAGTGTAATATTTTTTTCAATTGTCCACTCTTTAACAAGTTTATAATCTTGAAAAACTATCCCTATATGTCTACGTAAAAAATTGAGTTTCTTTCTTGAAACCCCATTTATCTCAACTCCACCAACAATCAAACTACCTTGTTCTGGTCTTAAACCACCATATAGGGACTTTAAAAGTGTAGATTTTCCACTACCACTTGCTCCTGTTATAAAAACAAAGCTACCTGAGTTAACAGAAAAATTTACTTTATTTATAATAGTTTCATTATTTGAATATGCTAAAGATAAATTTTCAGCAATAATCACTTTATCCATGTAATACTCCCTCAAGATAGGTATGTGCAATTAAATTGCTACGTGATTTTAATGGTAAATGAGGGTAATACGATACTTGTCTTTCATCTACTAGTACATATAAATGTTCTGGTCTATCAAAACTTCCCATTGACAAACGCAGCATTATTTTGTCTTTATTTTCATATACTCTTTCAAAATGTATAAAGGCACCGTCTAATTTTTCATATTTTGTATGTAAAGTTAGTATTTTTGATTTTGTGGCCTTTACTTGTCTAAAATCAAAGCTACCTTCAATTGAGAGTTCTTCGGAGTGTTCTTCATTTATCATGGTTAGATCATAAATGTTTTTTTCCATCTTTTTCCATCTATCTTCATATTTAGAACTAATGGCAATCTCTTTATTTTTATTTATCTGTAATGTTATTTTAGTAAAGGCTATAAATGTTTCATAAGAATAAGCATAATAATTTTCACTGTCAGTTCGTAATTCTAATTGACCTCCAACACTTAAAACTCTATTTACCTCTTCAATAAATGTTGTTGAAATTACACGTCTATGAGGTTTTTTATCCCAGGGAACAGGAAAATGTACATATACCTTTGTAACCCTATTTGAAGGAACTAGTTCCATAAATAATCTTGCATCATAATCAAGGATAAGCAAATTGTCTAAATTTTGAATGCTCACTTGTTTTAAAACTTGTTCAATAGATGGACGATGAATTTCAATACCGATAAATAAAATTTCCGGATTATTAAGTGCTTGGTGAAGTAAATGACGACCTGAACCAAAACCAACTTCAATTCTAATCTCTTTATCTTGCGGAAATTCATCTACAAAATAGCTGATATTTTTAAGTGCGTTCACTTCTTCTAGGTGAATATTTTTTTCATACTCTGGTACATTTGAAGAAATTACGTCCAAATCTGCTATCTTTGCATAAGAAAGAAGTGCTTTGTGGACATTATAAATAGATGCAGGTCTCGTTAATTTGTCTGATTTTAATAAGTTTTTATTTTCATCTTCTTTTACTAATAAAAAAAAATCATCTTCACCAACTGTTGCAGAAATAAGTTGCTCTTTCGTGTGGTTTACGTTTGAAACTATAAAATTAAAAGTAACTCCATCTTTGGAGCATGGAAATTTTACAGTTTTAAATGTTTCAATATGTAAATGGGGCATTAAAAATCGCTCACACTAAAATCATCCATAGGTCTAACCATATTATCTTTTGGCTGTATACCTTTTTGTACCTCTATTGGTCTCTCCTTTTGAATCTCGTTTGGCATATCTTTAGGGATTTCTACTTCTATTGCTTTACCTTGATTAGCTTTTGTAGTAAATTGTACTTCCATACTTGCTTCTGACTTAATTGAAAAAGAATCAACACTATAAATTTTATAAAAGTATGTTGTTGTAGGCTCAATCTTTGTATCTATAAAGCTATGTCTCTTAATATCAACAAATTCTTCTATTGTACTATCTATCCATGATCTCTTAGTGGTTTTTTCTACGACAAAACTTTTTGCTCTTGGATCAGTGGAATTCCACTCTATTTTTAAATTATTACCCTGCATTTGGACTTCAACTAAAGATGGCGAAAGAGGCTTTACTAAAGTTTTCCCATGAACAGATTTCTCATTATGTTTACTTTCAAGATTATCCGTGTCAATAACACTCACTCTATAAAAATAATCTTTTCCATCTTCCTCAATATCGTCTACTAGTTCTGTCGCTTTTGTTGTAGTAATTGCATCATAAGTTCCATCAATACTACTAGCTCTATAAACTTTATAATGTGAGAAATCAACTGCTTTAGCTGGTTCCCACGTAAGACTTATTTTTTTTGCTAAATCCTTTGAAGCTATGATATTATCTATAGCAATCGGTAAAGCTTTTGTAAGAACTTTTACCTCCTTACTTGGCTTAGAAACTATATCATTATATGTCACAGCACGAAGTCTATACTTGTACACATGTGAGTCTTTAAGATCTGAATCAATATATTCAGCAGTTAATCTACCTTTAATAACTGCTAAATCTTTATATTCACCATCTGCAAGTGTTTTTCTTTGAAGTATGTACTTTTGGACAATTTGGTTTACATGCGGTCTCCAAATAATTTTTGCAGATCTTGGCATCTCTTGAACAACATGTATCCATGACACAGATTCTAAAGCAGGAAGTGTCTTGACAACTATCTCTTGACTTGAAAGTGATTCAGCATCTTTTGTAAAAGTTTTAAATACATAACTATACATACTATCAGGCTTTACATTTTCATCTAAATAATGTGTAATAAAACGACTTTGAAGTGCTTCATAAAAAGCATTTGATTTTTCTTTTGAATCAACTTCTTTTTTATATACATAAATTCCTTCAACTCTTGGATCGTCTTTAACACTACTCCATTCAAAAGCAACTGCTTTCATGTCTGTAAAAGTACCATTTTGAGTCAATGTAATTATTGGGAGAGTATTATCAACAACTGCCTTTGGCTTGGGGGATGTTCCTACACAACCACTAAACGTTAGTATTAAAACACTTAAGAATGTGCTCAGGTTCCATAACTTCATTAATTTGCTCC
>ERZ889078.2140-NODE-2140-length-14396-cov-81.951119_pt1 | contig 14396 bp, 18 predicted proteins | sample MGYA00521266_ERZ889078 | MGnify/ENA primary metagenome ERZ889078 (study PRJEB32303, sample SAMEA104408618) | aquatic metagenome | biome: Brackish water; feature: Pelagic; material: water | place: Baltic Sea | collected 2014-06-16T06:34:00 | depth 76,534 m ...
CAAATGCGCAGAATGTCATTATTTTTTTCAAACACTATCTTCACACAAATGCGCAAAATCGTCACGCAAATGCGCAGAATAATCACGCAAATGCGCATTATCGTCACGCAAATGCGCAGAATAAATTTCTCGTAGCCCTATCGTACACGAGGTTTCAATGAGTTATTCACATAATGCAAATCTTATGAAATATAAAGAAATATTAATAAATAGTTTAAACACTGATATTTGGAGTTGTAAATAAAATGAAAAACAATAAAATAATTTACAAACAAAATCCAGTTATTAGAGGTTACTTTTTAACTAATGAAGAAAATGGAAATAAACTTACTCTGATAAGTGAATTTGATTTTGATGTACTAAATGCTATTTATTTAACTACTCAACAAAATTTATTTGCTTCTCATCCTATTCGATATAAAGAATTGGTTAAAATTGAAATTAGTCTGCAAGATATACAAAAATTACTTTTGCGAAAAAGAAAAGATTACAGAGACATCAAAGCAAGTATCCAGAATCTTTTTAGTACTGACATTGTGTTAAAAGATTTTATGCATCCTGAAACAGGTTCTAAGTATAAAGAATATCACACACACATTATTCATAAATATGCCTACTTAAAAGAAAACAACAATATTTGTGAAATGGAATTAGATGAACTTTTTTTAATAAATATTTTGAGGCACACAGATAAACAATCAGATAAAAAAATAGGAAATTTCACGCCTATAAGATTGCACAACGTTGAATCTCTTAGAAGCAAATACGCAAAAAGATTATATGAATATATGCTTAGTATTAAAACAACAAAGAAAGAGTTCTCTTTGAATCTTGATGCTTTAAATAAACTGTTTGGAACAAATCATAAAAACATAGCAAGATTGACTCAGATAGTGAATAGAGTGCATCCTCAAATTTGTACTCTATTAAATTTTGAATATGAACATTTTAAAGAAGATAAGCTCATTTCTTTTAAATTGATTGCCGTAGATTTACACAGCGCGCAGCACTTAAACTCTAAGCCAAAAGTGGATGAAAACTATCCAGGTATAGACGACTTCAAAAAATTCCAAGAATTCATAAGAGACCAATACATTGATAACACTATCGCTATCTTTGACAAAACAAAAGTAAGCGTGGATGCTCTAGGTATGTTAGTAAAGATTAATGATGAATTTAAACATACTGCAAAATGGAGAGAGCAGCTTGATGCAGACAAAGCGATACAAGTCTGGCAATGGCTGTTTACACATCAAGAAAGCATAAAAGGGAGGATGCCAAATGATTAAAGCAGTTTATAGGCACACCAAGTGCAGGCATGAGTTACATTGAAATGAAAAATAAATTAATCTTAAAACAAGGACTAAACAAATGAAAAAAATCAAAAGAAAAGAGATTCTAAAAAATTCTATAAAATTTAGAGTACTTAAACGAAAAGATACTCTATTTGTAAATATGTTTGCGGTAACAAAAGCATACAGTTTTTCATGTGAAATCAAGGACATTAACTATGAGTTGGAGAAGATGGTGTTTGCTCGTCTTTGTGTTCTTACTGATTTTTCTATCAATGGAAAAAGATTTGAAACGGAAGCTTATTTTACTGAAATAATTTCGTCAAGGAATAGTTTTAGAGGTCTTCTTAGCGATGGGCAAGTTATAGAATGTAATGATGAAGAATTCGATTTTGAAAGCATAATACCAACTAAAGCAGAATTAAAAGAACTCATTTTTATGAATGTGGAAGAATTCTAAATGTCTATTCATCCAGGCTGGAAAAAAATGCTTAGTAATAGAGTATTGTCAGAGATTGAGAACAATAGGCAAAAACGAAAACAAAAAATAGAAAGATTTGATACACATATTTCAAATAATGAAATTTTTAATGATCTTGATTATGTATTTAGTCATATTGAAGGGTATAAAAAACTATATATAAAATTATTTGAAGATATGTCTGAATTTAATTTTATAAAAACCTCTTCTGTTACTGATGGTAATGATAATTTAAAATCTGATTTTGGAGAAGTTAAGCTTTACAATCACACATTAAATTCTTTTAAGCAGATGGTTTTACTAATAAATGATAATCATGATTATCAGATTCAAAAAGATTTATACCTATTGATCGCCCTGCTCCATGATTTTGGTAAATCACATGAACTTTGTGAATATTACAAAATTAACCTTAATGACAAACACCATATCAGAAGTGCTATATATTTTAAAAAAATAATTGAGAATAATGAAGAAGATTACTATGGCATAGATGAAGCAAGTTTTAAAATAATACTCAACACTCTGCATACTCATCACAGTTTAATTAATAGGGAAGAGAAAGAAACCTCTTTTTTAATAGCTCTAAAAAAAGCAGACGGTTCCGCAAGAAAATTAGAGAAAGAAACATTACTAAAAGGGAGTGCAAAGTAATGACAGCTAAAGGGCATGTGATATTAGCATCAGCATTGGCATATGCGCCTTTAAACTATATGATGAGCATATACTCATTTGAAAAAGTAATTGTCTCTTATATGATAATTATTTTAAGTGCCCTACTCCCTGACATTGATGAACCTAAATCCTTTATAGGAAATAAAGCAACTTTCTTAGCATACTTTTTAAAGATGCTTGGTTTAAAGCACCGCTCCCTAACTCATTGGTTTATTACTCCATCACTAATTGCTGTTTGCGGATACTTTTTACAGAATGATTTAGCCTCATTGGTACTTTACTCTATGGCTTTTGGAATCTTAGCTCATGATATAGGAGATTTATTAACTAATGGTGGAATTAACGGGTTCTTCTTTCCATTTTTTCCTAATTCAAAAATAGTACTTTTTCCTAGAGTCTTAAGGTTTGAAACTTTTTCTTTAACTGAGAGATTTTTTATAGTTTTTTTAATGCTGTTGAATATCTATTTTTATTCTAAATTAATTTCAATGCTAATGGTGTAAGAAAAGTGGTGCAATTTAAAAACTCCTTAGCATTTAGAATTTTTAATTTTGCAATAAAGGTTGAAAAATTGGCAAAAGATAGTGCAAAGATGAGAGACATAAAGGAGCTAGAAGCACTTGCCAAGCTGCAAGGAGTGCTAGAAAGCAATATAGAACTGTTATTTGAACAAACATTGGAAACAGAAAAGATAATTAAACAATTAAAACAAAAGGAACTCTAAAACATGAATGATATGACGAAAAATGCAGCGGCTTCAAACGCATATGCACAAAGAGAGGTTTATGCTGATAATAATGCACATAGAGGACATAATGCTTATAAGCAAGACAACCCTTATAAAAAAGATGATGTTTACAGTAAAGGGAGGGATGATGACAGAGAAAGAGCAAAACCTTGGGCTTTAGATTTTGAAATAATTAGATTTTTCAGAGAGAATTTTAATGCAGGGATTGATTTTGAAGAATCACCAAGAGTTTTTTTTGATGAAGAACATATGTTTAATCTTAGAATTAAATTATTATCAAGAAACTTTACAACAATGATTGTGAAGTTTATTTACATGGTTTTATTCTCTTCACTTTCTATCTTTTTGACAAGCAAAGGTGTAATGATTGTAGGATTTATCTATCTTGTTGCTTTTCTGTATTACATAGCTGTACCAATTGCATTTGTTAAGTATGCTAGGCAGTATATTATTGACGATACAGAGCATGGAAAACTTAAAAAAATTCATTTAACTTATTCAAAATGGCTTAGACCACTTGAAGCAATCACAATGAATACTTTTACAGTAGTTTTTGTATTAATTGAAATAATCATGCTCTTTAATATTAAGCAACTTCATGAGTATATGAACATGCTCTCTTCTTATACTCATATTCAAACATTGATAGCTTATGTAAATTCAATACAAGCAAGTGCTATTCAAAATTCAATCTTAATTACCACTGGCTTTTATATTTTTGCATATCTTGTGTACTGGATATTTATTTATAAAATTTGGGTACCAAAATGGGAAAAAGTTAGAAAAATAAATGAAAAAGCATTCACTAGAACTAATCAAAGAATGGCTAAAAATCTTAAAGATGAACTTACAAAAGGAGCTGATTAATGCAATATATTATAAAACATATTTCGCATAGTATACAACGAATGCCTCCGTAATTTATGCTTAAAATAGAAAAAGAGTAACCCCTCTAAGAAAAAGAAAAATATTAAACCGGAGAAAAATATGAAAAAAAATCTTTTAGCAAAATTGTCGTTTTTAATGTTAGTTGGAATTGTGGCTACTGCATCAGCAGCTGTTACTGAGCCAGGTTCTTTTAAGAACTATTTGGATGTTTTTTTTGCGATGGTAAAAGGTACTGGTGGAAATTTGGCGATGGCTTTAATCATGATGTTTTCAGGATATAAAGCATGGCAAAATGCTACTTCAACACCATTAATTTGGGGAGCACTTGCTTCCGTACTAATCGCAGCAGCACCATACTTGTCAACGAACTTGACGGCAAATGTTTCAACGTTTATGAATCTGCCGTAAAAATAGATCAAGGAGACATGCCATGAAGCAAAGAGTGAAATTCTTAAGATATACGGATTCATATAGGCTAGTGTACAGATTTGAATGGGATATTATAGCTGTAACAGCACTAAGTGCTTTATTCTTTTTTGTAGTGATTACAGTTCTTCAGGCGCCTATTTGGGTGTCTCCTTTTTTTTCTTTTTTTGGTGCTTGGAAAATATTGAACTTATACAAGTCGTTAATTAAAGAAGCGGCACCTGGATACTTGTACCATTTTTTTTATTCCATTGGAATATTTAACCCTACTATTAAAGAAAAAAGGAATGGTAAAACTATTTATAAGAATCCAGATAATTTACCTTTTGGATTTGAGAATGATTTTAGAGACTAATAAAAGGAAGAAGTGTGAAAAATGATACTGGAAAAAATTGGTTAGACATGCTAGATAATCTTGTTGCTGAAAACAGCAAAATGTCTTTATTTTTGATGGTTCAGTTGTTGATGATAGTGCTATTAATAATTGGATACATGAAAATGATAGACAAGATACAGGTAAATGTAGAGTTGCCAAAAACAATTAAAGAGAGTGGAATTATCATTGTCGGAAAAGAGTATGGCAATGATAACTTTTTTACAATGTGGGGAAGAGAAGATATTGAGCTTATATCTAAATTTAATCAAAAAACAATCAAGGATAAAATGGAGTACTTAAAAAGTAGAATGTACCCACCTTTTTATTATAAGCATGAAAAATTATTTAAAGATTATGAGAAACAAGTTTCATCAGACCTTATTTCTCAGAAATTTACTTTTGCCAGAGAAAATATAGTGACAAAAAGCAGCAGTAGTGGGAAAGAAGCCTCCATCTTTGTAAAAGGATTCTATGACAAAACAATAGATGAAGAAAAAATAATTAATGCTCAACCATGTGAGTATGACATAGGTTATATTATAGAAGGAGGACATATATATGTTAGTTCATTTAAAACTACTTGTAAGTAACCTATTTTTGGTGGTGTTGATTTCTCAGATTGCTAATGCAAAAGAGATTCCAATTACCCAAGAGGCAGAAATTACAATACCTTTAGGTAAATTTGCTGTAGTTGAGTTTCCATTCAAAATCACTTCAAAAAACATTACTTCTTTCTTGTTAGTTGAATCTAATAAAAAAGAAGATGTCAACAACGAACTTGATAATGCAATAACGGACACACCAACTAGTACGAAGTTAAAATCTACCATAAAAGGTAAGGTGACAACTACAAAATCAAAATATATATCTATTAATCAGAATATAAATGGTTTTACTTTTTTTCCCCGAAAAATTGGAGTGTTAAAAATGGTAGTTTGGGGGTACGACCACCCTATTCTATTGACTATTAAGGTTAGTAAAGAAGATGGTTTCGGGCTTTATCAATTTATATTGCCACAATCTGATTCCAAATATGTAGCTACAACTGAACAAGGTCCACATGAAGAAATTATAAATAAGTTAATGGTTAACCTCTTTAATCAAACTCTTCCTAGTGGATACAAAAGCAATAGTAAAGATGTGAATTTTGAATCTAATGGGTTTGACTTAAGGCTCAATAGAGAGATAGTTGGAAAAAAGTATATCGGACAAGAATGGATATTAACAAACAATTCAAATGAGCAAGCCAATATTCATGAAGAATCTTTTTATCAAAAGAATATTTATGGAATATCACTAGAAGCAGACTCTCTTAATATTGGAGAGAGCGTGAGAGTTTTTATTATTAGAAGCGGAAGTGAGAAAAGGTCGAAAATATGAGCAATGAAGAACAAAAAACAGACAAAGTAAGAGGTTTTTTATCTCAAGCAGAATCATTTTTTCAAAATATTACTAGTTCACTCAAAGATGGTATTGCTAAAAAGAAGCTAGAAAAAAAGCAAAATGAAATGAAATATGACATTGGTGTTGATGATATTCAAGCTGCTTATGGAAACGTTCCTAAAAAAATTGGAATGGTTACTATTGGACTTGGACTTGTGATTATATTAATAATGACGGTGATGACCGTAAGAGAACAAGTCTCACAAGTAGATGCAAATAGAACAGTAGTAGATGATAAATTATTAAAAGAGGGAGATGTTCAAATCTCAATTGATGAGCAAGGGTGGAAATACTACCAAAGTAAAAGAATTGACATGGTAACAGAGAGCACAAAAAAAGAGCTTAATGCTACAAAAGAAGAAATGAAAAAAAATTCTAAAGAGTTGCAAGAAAGTGTAAGAAATGACCTAAATCAAACGGTTCAAAGCGTAAGAGGTTTTGTAGACAGTATAGGCGTTAAACTTGAAGATATGAAGCTAGATATAAGTAAGCAATTAATACAGCAAATGAATAAAGTAGATTCTAAAGTTAAAGAGAATGAAGAGTTCGTAAAAAATATGAAAAATCATAATACAAACACTCCTTCATTAGATGGCAATTTAAAATTATTGCCTCCACCTTTGAGTGGTTTATCTACTACTAATGTAAACCAAAAAGTGATAGTAAAAAAAGAGGTAGAAATAGTTTATATAGAGCCTGGTTCAGAGGGATATGACTATATGAATGTAGAGATAGACAGTGTTGATGTAAAGATGGAAGAAATTAGTACGGCGCTATATATAGAGGAAAGCAATACTTCTTCTACTACTACAAAGTTTCATTTTATGAAAGGTTTAGTAAATGCAACATTACTTACTGGTGTTTCTGCTCCAACATTTGGCGGAGGCGGTGAAAAAAATCCTGCACCGGTTCTGTTATCTGTAGATGGCAACACTATGATAGCAAATGATGAGGATGAAGTGATAGAGAACTGTTTAGTGTCCGGTTCAGCTACTGGAAATATAAATACAGGAAAGGCAGATATTTTACTTACGGAAATAAGTTGCAGTGGATACAACAAAGAAGGGAAAAGAATTAAAATTGAACAGCCTATTAAAGGATGGGTAATCGGGGAAGATGGTAGTTTTGGACTTGCAGGTAGATTATTAGACAGTTCCGGCAAAGTTATAACTAAAATGATTGCATTAGAAGTTATAAAATCATTATCTGCAACTTTAGTGGCATCTGTACAGCCAGCAGGTTCAATTCTTGGAACGGGAACAGCAGCCATACCTTATGACCAAGCTGCAAAGGGAGGGTTAGGAACTGGTGTAAGTAACGGATTGGATAAAGCCCTTGAACATTACGATCAAATATTAACGGGGATGTATCCAACTATATCAGTTCGTGCAGGTAAAAAGATTTCAATATTACTAAAAGGTGGAGAAGATGCGATACCAGTTGTATATGACAGTATTGATATTAATAATGAATTTGAGGTTGAATAATGAAAAGTATATATAAGATTTTTGTGTTGCTACTTATTGTTTTATCTTTTAACGGGTGCGTGAGTAGATTCTTTTCGGTAGGAGAAGAACGAAGTTATTGTGATGAAAATGGATGCAATTACAAAGATAGCGGAGTGTGCGCAAGCCCCTTAGAAGTTTTAGAAAATAAAAATGATTTAAGTGAACTTAAAAAAAGAAATGAGGAGAGTAAAAATGCGTCACAAAGTATATTTTAAAAAAGCAGTAGCTTTGTTTTTTTCGATGACTACCATTATTGTAACAACTGGATGTACTTCAAGTCCTAAGCCTAAAGAATTGTCGAGTAGAAAAGACATATTAACTAAACCATACGAATTAATGATTACTCCCGTTGTTGGCTCTAGGCAAGATGATACTAAAGTAATTATGGATATGGGAAAAATTATGAAAATTTGGATTGCTCCATACAAAAATAAAGGCACTTTTGTAAGTTCTCATGATAACTATGTTGTTGCAAAAGCTCCAGATTTTGTAGTTGGAGAGGCAGTTCCTCAAAACAACTGGAGATCAATGAAGACACCAACAAGCAAAATACCATTTATTTTCAGGGATGCTGATTTAGATAATTCTGAAAATCTGGATAAGGAGGAAATTGTCAAATACAACAACAACATTTACAAGCAACAAAACAACGTGGAAGTTGCAAAAGAGAGATTACAAAAGGCTAATCTTTATGATGATGAGATAAAGAACTTTTTAAACAAGTAGTGTTTTTCCGTAACGTCACGGAAAAGAGAGATGTGTGTTTAAATTCAAAATAAGCCTTATGAAATTTAAGGTTATATATTTTCCGTAACGTTACGGAAAACTAAAAAATGGAGAAAATATGAAATTTATTAACTACGCGGCTTTAAAAAAGATAGAGAAACAAAACCCAAAAGCTTCAAAAAAAGTACTGCTCAAATCTGCCCTTATCGCTGCAACGATTGTTGGCGTATTGATTGTTATAGCACCAATCATGAAAGAATATGCGCTTTTTGTAAGTTTAACTTTTGGATTTGCTAGTTTTCTTGTAATTTATAGTTCATCAATGTATGAGATAGAACTTCTTAAAAAGACTGGAATGAGTGAAGAAGATGCTGAAAAAGAGGTAGGTAATGCGAAAGTATAGTTTATTAATAATTTTTGTGTTGATGCTAAACACAACCGTTTATGCGGGAGAGAACTCACAAGCTACTTTGGGAGATATAAAAGAAGCTGTCTATAAGTTGATAATAATGGGAAAAGAGAATAAAGCTTCCTCCGCTGTTATTGATAAAAGAGTAGAAGACATTGAACTTTCATCTAAAGATATATTAGATGCAAGTAAGAAAGAAAAAGACGAATATGACTTACTTATTGATTCTTTTGTACAAGACAATAAAAATATCTTAGCCCAGATAGAAAAAAAATAGGAACAAACATGCAAGATAATAAAGATTTCAGTGAAGAAGAATTAAAGAGTACCGCACTTAGCAGTTTAGGATTTGGTGCTTTTTTTGGTTTTTTAATATATGTGATTAAAGGTAATAGTATTTTTTCGAGCATTATTATTTCTGTAGTACTAGGATTTTTATTCTTTCTTGCGTCTAAACATTCAAAAGCTATAAAGAAAATATTGCTTGAACCAAAAGATATGTATAAAAATACAGATGGGTTGCAAGAGAGAAATCTAACAGCTCTATTAAAGAGGAGGACAGTTAGTGATTTTCTTGAATATAGGGCATACACCGAAGAGAATGGCTTAGGTTACTATACGATGAGAAACGGAAGAAGAGGCTTTGCTTTAAGAGTTTATCCAGGTGCTTTCTTAGGCTCAAATGTTGAAGCAATTCTTACCTCATGTCTTGAAGTTGTTAATGTTGATGGAGCAGTTGCTAACTTTTTTACTTTTGCAAGCAGAAATGTTGATGATAGAATTAAACAATTTGAAGAAATACATCTTAATAAGCATGTTAATGTTTTACACCCAGATGTACTTCATGACATGATCCGCTCTCGTGCTAGACATCTTAAAAGATGGACAAATAAATCTATGCTAGAAGGAGTTGACTTAAGAATTAGAGACTTTGTTAACATAGTTTCATTTTCCTTTCCAAAAGGCACTAAAAAAACAACACTTGATTCTTATTTTGCACAAATAAGAGGTTCCCTATCTGAGATTAATCCTGAAAATTTTAGCGGAAAAGAGATGATAACTATGGTTAAAGAAATCCTTTCTCCAGAAGTTGAATCATGGGATTCCCCAGAAGATTATACAATTGACATGAGTACACAAATGACTAGCGAGGGTACTAGAATTAGAACTAACTCTGATGGAGAGGTCTTAATAGGTAATAATTGGTATGCTAAAACAATAACAACGAAGAATTTTCCAGACACAATATCTTTATCAGAGTTTACCGGATTATTTTATGATAAATTCGGAACTTCTGTTCAAAACACCGTAGCCTCTCCTTTTTTGGTGTCATTAACAATATCCTATGATGATGTAGAGAAGACTAATGCAAAGTTAGCTAAGACAGCAGCTTGGAACATTAAAGAAACAAACAAACTAGATAGCACATTAAAGGATTCTTATCCAGAGCTACAAAGACGGGCAGAAGAAGCTAGATTAGTTACAAGATACCAAGATGCTGGAGAAGTCCCATTAAGAGCAATGTGGACCTTTGTAATTTTTGATAATGATAAAACACGACTTGAAGAGTATTACGGAAAAGCTGTTGCACAATTTAGAAAAAAAGGATGGAATCTTATTCAAGAGACTTTTGGAAATATAGCTCTTATGTCTATGACTTCATGTCTACCTTTAAATTTTAATGAAAATACAAAAGAAAAATTAAAAAGATTTAGAATTTTATTTTTATCAAATAATACACAAATTGCACCTCTTATCTCAGATGCCAGAGGTTCAAACATGACTATCCCTTATATTGGCCGCTCTGGTCAACTTCAAGGTTTTGATTTTTATGATAGTGACACAAACTACAATGCTGTAGTAGCTGGAGAGTCCGGTTCTGGTAAATCTTATACTCAAAATGATATTCATGCGATGCTCTTAGCCGCAGGATACAATATTAGAGGGATTGATGCAGGGCATTCATATAAGTATCTTAACAAATTTATAGGTGGACAGTATATCGAATTTAGTGAAGGTGGAGACATATGCTTAAACTTCTTTACAAAGATAATATTACAAAGAAAATTAGCAACTGATGAGAGTGGAAATGTTTTATATGATGAAAATGACGAAGCAATAGAAACTGATGAACTAATGCAGCAAAAAGATGAAAAAGGTGTGTTGCAATATATTATACATACTGATGAATATAAGACGATTGTTCCTATCATCGGACAAATGGGTGGAATTAACTTAGCAGCTACTACATCGGAAAACTCAAATCTAGTAAATGATTTAAGTACGAAGTTTATATCTTCATCGGTAGAGAGAGCTGTACAAGAAGCATATTGGCAAATGGGCGAAAATGCTGGCATGGAAACAGTTTATAGAACCCTAAAAGATATTGTTAATGAATTAAAAGCAAAAGAAAGACATAAAGATGTTGAACTACTTAGTAGATTTATAGATTCGATTTCTGCATACTGTATTCCTACCGGAATGTTTTATAAATATTTTAATGGACCTAATAATATTAATTTTAAATCATCTTATGTTATTGCAGAATTGGATGAGCTAAAGAATAAAGGAGATTTATATAATGTTGTTCTGATGTCATTTGCACAAACAGTAATGGCAGAATTTTTTAATGATAGAAAAACAAAAAAACTTTTCTTTGTTGACGAAGCTTGGATGGTTTTTGACAAACCAATCGTAATAACATTTTTAAATGATTTATATAGAAGAATTAGAAAATACAATGGAATTGCAGTCACTATTACCCAAGGAATACAAGATTTCTTCCTAAATAAAATGACAGAAGCTATGTACAATAATGCTAACTGGAAATATTTTTTACAAATTGGTTCAGATGGAATTGAACAAGTTGCAGAAAGTAAAAAAGTATTTTTGTCTGATTTGATAGTTAAACTTCTAAAATCAATTAGAAATAATAAAGCTTTACGCATAGGAGAAGCTTTAATCCGTTCTGAAAAAATGATAATGGTTAGTAGGTTGAAAACAGATCCTCTCTCTCATTACACATATTCTGGAATGTCTCCGCAAGAAAAACCATATATGGACTTTATTATGGATAAATATAAGGTTAGTATTCATGATGCTGTAAGAATTGCTGCATTAAAAGTTGAGCATGGCACCAATGAGGATAAAGCTTATGTCATGTTAAAAGGGAATGAAGCTCAACAATTGGATGATTTAGAAAAAAAAGAAAAAGCTGAAAAGTGCTTGGCAGTTTTAGAAGATAGCTTAAGCATGGATAGAATTACAGTGCATAGGCAAAAGATAGAATCTCTAAGCGGTGGAGCACCCATGTATGAAAACTTCATAAGGGTTGTGAGAGAAGATAGAACAGTTTTATCTCCAGCACTGTTTTTAGATGATTCAAGAACACTCGGTATGTACAATAGTTTAATAAAGGTTAGCATAGATAAAACATTCAATTATTATGAAAATACAGAAAAAGAATTCTCACTTAATTTTTCACTAAACGATGTCGCTGATATTGAATTAACAGAATATCTTTTAGAAAAAATAGCATCTTCTCCTGCAAGCAATAGATTTATTATAGAGTTAAATACAAAGGATAAATTTAATTTTGATATTAATATTTTACGAGATTTTATTGCTAAAGTACGAGAATATAACGTGAGAATTGCATTCGATGATATTGGTATAGAGAATGTTGACTTTAACCAACTACTTCTTTTGGATATAGATATTTTGAAACTACAAAGTAATTTAATAAAATCAATGGAACATGACAAAAATGCTCTTATGTTTGTTGAAGTCATTATAGGATTTGCAAAAAAACTTAATATTATAACCGTGGCAATTCATGTAGATAGAGAGAGCACTAAAGAGTTGGTAAAGGAACTAGGCATTGATTATGTACAAGGTTTTTTAATTGAAAAACCTTCAAAATTTCTTGAAAAATAACAAGGACATATTGTTGTTGCGTTGAATTATTAAAGATAAATGAATTTCCGTGACGTTACGGAAATATAGGAGAATCGATAATGGAAATTATAATTGTAGTCATAGCGATAGTCATGTTTGAAGTTTTTTTAAAATTGAAAAGCAAAAGAAAATGGGGAGAGAAACCTTCAAAAATAACTTTTTTAAATCAAAAGAAAGGATGAAACGTGCGAACTTATAAAAGAGGCTTTATGGAAGAAAAAATAAGAGAAGCGATAAGAAATGATGAATTTGATTTGTATTATCAACCTCAATATAAATATGTAAAAGAAAATAACTTTATAAATTTAATTGGAGCAGAAGCGCTTATTAGATGGCATTCAAAATATGGGGTTATCCATCCAACTTCCTTTATTAAAATCGCTGAAAAAAATGGTCAAATCTTAAAGATAGGGGAAATTGTTTTAACTAAAGCTTTAAATACGCTAAAAGAGTGGAATGAGATAGAGCACATGAATAAACTAGACCTTTCGGTAAATGTCTCTCCTTCTCAGTTAGAATCCGATACCTTTATACCATTTATTTTTAACGAGATTGAGAAACATGGTTTATATTCATCAAAACTAAAGCTAGAAATAACAAAGGGAAATGAAACCGAAAACTTTAAAGAGGTCTCGAATACATTATTTAAATTGCGGGAAAAAAGAATCAAAATTTCATTAAACAATTATGGGATGGAATATACTTCTTTAGAAACCTTGTTGAATGTCCCTGCTTGTCAAATGAAAATTGATAAGATATTTGTAAAAAATCTTACTATGATAGAACACTCATTAGAAGCTAGACAAACAATCAGTTCTATGAAAGAATTTGCTGGCAAAAACAATAAAACAATAGTTGCAGAGGGTGTTGAAACATATTTTCAACTTTCAACTTTACTTAAAATTGGAATAATCAAATTCCAAGGTTTTTTCTTTGAAAAGCCTGTAGACAAAGAAACATTTTTGAAGCTTGTTGAAACTACTAGTTGTGAACCTTTGGAGCAATTTATATAAAATAATACTACCACCAAGCACTTTGTTTACGAAGTTTAAAAAAATCAACATTTTTATAGGAAGTGTTCAAACCTTTGTGTCAGACCGATAGAATATTAAATTCTAAAGGAATAGTTTTATGATTTTAGAGAGGAAAGAAAAACCAGATTCCAACGGTCGTTCAACTGGAGTGTTCAACTAGCTCTAAATAGTGAACACTCCCGGAAGTGTATCCAAAATGCTCAGAAGAAGTGGTCAATGCCTATTTGGAATTGGAGTTTAACACTTTCTCAATTGGTTATATTTTTTGAAGGAAGATTGGATGAAGCTTTAAATATATAATTTAAAAACTCACTTTTTTTGTTCCATAATCTCTTAGGGTTTGTGGAACTTTGCAGTTTTTACTTTTTGAACACTTTATGGAACACGGAAAACTAATATTAGTGTTTCGTGTTCCATAAATAAGAGTTTATGA
>ERZ889078.2141-NODE-2141-length-14396-cov-35.233387_pt1 | contig 14396 bp, 14 predicted proteins | sample MGYA00521266_ERZ889078 | MGnify/ENA primary metagenome ERZ889078 (study PRJEB32303, sample SAMEA104408618) | aquatic metagenome | biome: Brackish water; feature: Pelagic; material: water | place: Baltic Sea | collected 2014-06-16T06:34:00 | depth 76,534 m ...
TATTTTAAATAAATAATTCTAATGTGCCGTATTACATACCATTCAAAGTAGCCTAAGCAAAGTGGTCCATGATAATGTCAGTGTAGGTATATATACTATTAATTCCAATATCTCTCTACTTCTTCTTTTACTACCATTGGCATCGTCACATATTGGCCATCATCATCAAAAATATGTCCATGATTGTTACCAGACTACTTGGGGTATTTTTTCATTATACCCCCAAATATACCCCTAAAAAGTTGAGATTACTATACCATACATTAGATTAAGTTAGATTAAAGAAGTTGTTTAAAGTTCGTATTTTAGGGGCTAAATAGATGTTGTTGGATTGGTTTAGATTGAGAGGTGGTCTCCCCACGAGGACTCGAACCTCGAGCTATCCCTTAGGAGGGGACTGCTTTATCCTGTTAAGCGATGAAGAGTAAGTAAGTTTACTTGGAATTATACCTAAAAACTAAAATAACTCATAAAGTATTGTTTTATTGGGACATAAATAACTATTATAGATTAAATAATATGATATATACCGACTAAAAAATCTTAAAATTATTATGTTTAAGGTTTCTAATTATTTTAAAGGTTTCCCCTTAAATTTCCCCCTTACAATTGTCAATATGCCTAAAAGTTGAATATTATGCTAAAATTTTATACACCACAAGGATATTAAATTGATTAACACTAACACTCATATGCCATACATTGAAAACATAAATAGGCTTTTAAGTGACATTAATTTGCAACTAAAAGAAGAAAAATATCAGCTTATTTCCAATGGGGATATAATACAAAAATTAGCTCCTAGCGCTATTTTGGAAGAAAAAATACAACTTGAGTATATAAAAGAGTTATTAGCAGAGAATAATATCAGGAGACTAAGCTGTCATATAATCGACAACAACTATTATAATAATTTTAGAAATCAACATATTTCAGGCTTAATAGTCTCCGATAAAGACTTAGAAAAAATAACCAAGTCCAAACAAATTTATATTAACCAGCATCAATTGTATGAATATTTTGGATTAAATTTAAGAACACAAAGTAGTTTTAGAGCAGAAGCTAAAAATAGTCCTAACTATTTGCCCCACTATAAAATTAGTTCGAAGGTTATTTTATATAAGTTTACCGATATTGAACAATGGATAGAAGAAAGAGGTTTTGGGACAAGTGATTACGTAATCAATTAAGTTATCCCTCTAAAAATGATTTTAAATTTCTAAAGAGACTGTTCAAAGTTTTGTGCCAATAACCAAAAATTATTTCATAGTTCAACAATTTAGTTTGAAACTTGGAATGCCCCCCCTATAAAGTAGACATATTATAATTACTATATCACTAACACCTAGTAATTGTAGAGTTGAATTTTGGAACATACTCCAAAAGGTACCGGTTTAGTAATTGTCTAGTTTATAGGGGGCATTCCACTACTGTAAACACGCTAAGATACTTCCTTAAAATCATTAAATGAAAACTCTTCATTATATTCAATTAAAAGTTCATTCATTTTTGCAAAAAACACTTGTATATCAGAATAATATCTACCTCTATAATTCTGTAATAAGCTTTCTATTTTCTTTCCAATAGGGAGAAATAAATTTTCTTTGCTACTGTTTTCTGAGTAAAATAACATACTTAGGTCATTTGAAATATTTCCAAATTCCTTAAATAATTTCTGATTTTCTTTATTAGGAATCATTTTCCAAGCATACTTATTGATTAAGTCTACATATTGATATTGAAGGAAAGCTACTCTTCTAAAATGGCTATATGTACTTATAGTAGGTACTTTATCTTCATAATCAATAAAACTATGCTTTGTTCTTTTTTTACCATTAATTTTATTCACAAATGTTGCATTAGATACAGAACTGTAACCTCCATACTTATCTATTAATGTGTCAAATTCCCACCAATACCACAAGAAATCATATTCTGTACCAGTTTCAAGTCTATTTGCCCCAAAACTATATAAATTTTCAACAATAGTTATTAGTTCTTCTTTACTTTTTTTATTCAAGTTATCAGTGTCACTAGTTTTTTTTTCAAAACTTTCCCACATACATTGATATTCAATATACTTGGTACCCGTGAATTCTTTAAAGTCTTTAGCCCAAATTTTAATGTCTTCAATTATATTTATAAGAGTATCTTTTGAATATACATTCCAGAAGCCAATATAATTATTTACATTAGTTTTATCTGTATGTTCAGTACTATTTGAATTTAACACAACTTCTAAAGCTTTAAATTCTTTAGCACTTAATCTAGTTATTTTTTTAGCGATATTTGTTAAACATATTTCAGCTTCTTCTTCTGAGTAATCTTCTAATGAACCTACAGCCAATTCCATAAATGATAGAACTTCCTTAATTTCATTTTTGACATTACTATATTTCCAAAACCCTGAATAAAGGCTATTAACAAAAATTTCTTTTTTCATTAAGCTAATTTCAAATGGTGAAAATAACATTTCCAAATTATTTCTTTCCACATTATTCACCACACTATCTTCTTTTACCACTACTTTATTTTTACTTACTTTTTCTAGAGCCATATTTAATCCTTTTCAAATTGGTCTTATCACACTTAGGTAGTTTATAAAATGACCATTCACTTTATAAACTTACATTTTTACTCCTTTAAATTTATTTTTATTAATATCTATAGAGATACTTACCCTATAATAGAAATATCTGAAAAATCAACAGCCATTTTTCTTCTTCTTAAATTTTCACTAGCTACCATAACATTGGCAATATTTTCACTCTTTTCAATAACTGATTTCAATAGTTCAATACCCGTATTTGGATTGTTTAATACAATATTTTTTACTAAAAAATCACCCTTCCATAAAAATAGTAAGGTATCTGCACTTGTATTAGGATTACATGCAACAGCTACTTTTGTATGAAAATCTTTTACTTTAGAAATTCTTTTTAGTTCACTAGGTTTATCTGATATATATGCTCTGCCTAATACTTGATTTCTCATATCATTAGCCGTTTTGTTAAAATAATCTCTAGCTATACTGCTATCTATAAAATATGTTTTAGTTATATTGTTATATTTTTTCTTATAAGATATTTCTACTGCATATAATTGTTGTTCACTACTAATAACACCATATTCTTCTTCCAATTTTTTTATTTCAAAAGATGGAATTTTAGATTTTGTTACATATTCAAGTTTAACCTTTTCATATCCTGCATCACGTTCATTTCTAACATTGTTTACTGCTTCATTTAAATACATTTCATTCCTTTTTTTTGCTCTAAAAGAGCTCTCTTACATTTGATATATAAGAGATAAAAAAACTCTCTTTCATACAAAGAATTTTCTTATCTGTTACTTCTAACTTGCGTTTGTTAATGAGAGTATAGAATGAATATTTTCTATACTCTCACTCTATTTGTCCTAGAAGCACCTATAATAGGCTATCGCTAAATATTTGTATATTTTCCATTATTGTCTTCCTCCCTTACTCTAATAAGAATTAATTTTTGAATAATTTATTAGAGCTACTCTTCCTTCTAAATTTAAAGAAGAAATTTTTTTGTTAAATTGATATAAAAATCTTTTGTGTCTTCACTGCCAAAAGTACTTAATGAACCATGCGTGCGTCCGCCATATATTAAATTAGTTTCTATATCAGTTTCAAAATAATTTTCTTGATAATAATCATCTGTAACGTCAATATCCAACATACTAGTTGCCATTACATTCATTTCTAAATTTGAAAAGAAATAACTAAAGACGTTTCCCATATTCACTTCATATACATTTGCATTTACTTTTTTCATACATAATCCTTTTTAGCTTTCGCCTCTTGTGCTTATGTGACACAAGACAACACAACTCTCAGTGATCAGAGAACTCTATTATCGTGTGTGTATGATTGAGTAAAAACTCAACCATATTTCAAGTCTATTGCTTACTAAAAATTGCATGTATTAAAATCTTATGACTCTGCCAAAAATCTTTGACGAATACCACCTTTACACATATCATTAGGAGAAAGTTTTGGGTATATCTCATTATGTAATGTATACATCATTTGGTTTATTGAATTTGAAGCTATATTTTTATAACCATTAGAAATATTTTCCATTAATTCAGAGTTCAAACCAAGGAGCTTAATATTTTTTAGAATATAGCTATTCTCATCCACGACAAAGATGCTAAGCATATTTTTATCAATGTCAATATCAATCAAATTGACTAATGGAATATCAAAACTCATTTTTTTGTACTTGAGAATTATAAAAGGGACTTTATAATCTTGATAAATAACAGAAATGTCACCATTAAATTCTCTTACTTTTTGTTGACTTATATTGTTTAACACTATAAATATTTCTAAAGTTCCATATCTATATGTGTCAAAAGCTCTATTGCCTTTTCCTAAAGATAACATTTTTAAAACTGATGCTGGGACTTGCTTATTTACTAACATAGCCTCATAGTTATTAAATTTATTTTCATTTGTACTCATGATTTTTCCTTTTTTGCTTTTGTATCTTGTGCTTATGTGACACAAGATAAGACAACTCTCAGTGGTCAGAGAACTGTATTATCGTGTGTATATGATTGAGTAAAAACTCAACCATATTTTTAGTCTATTATTTACTTCGTCTAACTGCCAATAACATATCAGTTAAAGCTCTATAATCTAAACTATTATTAAGATATTTCACCCCGTCACTTGTTGCTTTATTTTCTAAACCTATTGATTTTATAAAAGCTCTATAGCTCCTAATTGTTTTAAAACAATCACTTTCTTGATTAAAATAATCTACAAGACCTTCATTGTTTAAATGTAAAGCCACCTCCCAAGTTTCAACATTTTTCCAACCATTAAATTTTTTTTCTTCAACCATACATAATCCTTTTAAGCTTTCTCTTTCTTGCACCTATGTGTGTACAAGATAATACAACTCTCTGTGAGAAGAGAACTGTGTTATTTTGTATATCTAACCTCTAATTATTAATGACAGTATAGAATTAAATATTTTCCATTTAAACTCCATACTGCCCTGCTTTACTGTATTACTAAACTTGATACTATTTTGTTAAGAACATTCTAGAAAAATCTGTAACAATTTCTCTTCTGATTAAATTAGCTTTGGCAATAAAAACTTTGTCTATATGTACATTTTCTTCAATTACTTTGTTTAAAATACTTTCTGCCGTATTTCTATGGTTCAAAATAATAAGTTGCATTTCATAATCACTAAATCTCCAGAGTTCAGTTAATGTTTTTTCACTTGTAAAAGTATTATTTGCCACTGCCAAGCGAATAAATGGGTGGTTTGTTTTGCTTAATTCTTCTAATTCACTAGGTGATATTGATACATAAGCTTTTTCAATTGAATCCATTCCATTCATTTTTAGACTGTAAGTTTTAGTATCACAAGAATCAACTGCTTTATCTTTGTTTTCTGTCCTTGTATTAAGGGCTTTATCTTTGGCTACAGTCATTTCCATTTTTTCTTTTTTATAAAAATCCATAGCCTTTTTTTTATCCGTAAAATGGTATTGGCGAATACCATCGTAATAGCCGTCAATTGAACGTTCAACTCTATAGATAGAAACAGTTTCATTTATATCAATGTTATTTTCTATACAATCTTTTTTATAATGTAAGCAAAGAACTAACCTAGTGCCCTTTACAAATATAATTTTTTCACTTCCGATTACTTCTTCTTCTATAAGGCTAGTTTTCTTAAATCTATCTAAACCTTTTTGAAACATATTGCCACTCATAAAATCTCCTTTGATTTCGTTTAAATTTTTCATTCGTTGGATTCGAATAACAACATATGCTCAGAACAAACCTTAAAATTATCTTAATCAAAAAAAAGCATAAAGAAATTATTTTTAATTTTTGATATTTTTTTAATAATTCATTAAGTAATAAAAAGATATTCTATTAGTAGATTTTTTTTGCGTTATTTTTCTTTAAAATTATGTAAAAATGCTATAAAAAGAATTCTGAAATTTGTGTTCCAGAACTCTTAATTATAGGCTTTTATATTAGTATGCGGAAGTAATTTTAAGAGGAATTATATATATTTGTGGATTTGTGTTTTTATATAAAATTAAATTCATTATGTTCTAATTTTTTGTTTTCTGGCAGATTTTCAATTTCTTTTTTCTTCCTCAACGTATCACAATAATGTTTTAATCTTTTTTGATATTTTTCAATTAAGTCCCTATTCTTTTCAATACTGTCAGAAGATAATTGGAAGTAATATTTACCCTTTGTAGATGTATCGATATCTTGATCACTGATCTTGGGCATTTTGTCATTTATTTTAAATTCTTTTTTCTCTTTTTTCAATATTTGCGCCAAACTTTCTTTAATTCTATCTCTATCTGATGGATCTTTATTTTTTAAGATATGTTTGACTAGAGTGTCTATCCCATATTCCTGCCCACTATTATCTTGAATAAACTTCTCTATTATTTCTGCTGGAACTTTTTGTAATTTAATGACAACAGGGGAAGTCGCCAATGCCTTTCTTATATTCTCATCACTAAATAAAGAAGACGTACTTTTAATGGTATCAAAAGCTTTAATGACTTTCTCTATACTGTTACTGATAATAATATATTCAATTGCATCCTTAATTAATTCAATATTACTTTTATTCAGAATTTCTGTTTCGTACTTTTTAATCCAAAGCTTATCTGCATCAGTAAGTAAAAGTGCCTGGGAAATAGAAGTAGATAATTTTTTTTTGTTATAAACCTTGATAATGTTATCAGGACTTACATCAAGTGCAACATTTCTATTCTCATAAACGAGATATTTCATAGTCTCTTGTATTTTGTCTTTTACTTGAACAACTGTTTGCCGCAAATTATTAATTATATTATCCATGTCAAATTCACTATCTTTTATATACGAACTTATAGTCTCTTTAGATAGTTTTTTTATATACGCTTTATTTTTATCTTTATAATATTCTTGAAGTTCATCGGAAGCTCTTTTAATGTCAATAATTCTAAATGAATTTGAAATATCCTCATCAATAATCAATTTTATAGCATCAGTAATCTTCAATATACTATCTTCTTTGAGTATGGCAGCACCTATCTTAGAAGAGTTCTTATTTTTTTTTGATATTTGAGTTTTATTTGCATATGTATATACTTTTCTAGATTTTACTTGAGAAAAATGATTAATAGAATAAACTTGTCCAGTAAATTTACATAGCTCTTTATTATAGACAGGGTTTAAATAAAGCTCACATTTAGAATGAACATCTACCTGTAATAATTGCTTTAACTTTTCTGCTGAAGCCAAAAATTTTTCATAATTATTTGTTTTACCTTTCGTCCTATTAGTTACAGCAATTGGAAACAGATAACCAAATTCTACAACCGTACCCTTTCTATATGTATAATATGTAGGTGTTAAATTAATATCCGCACTTTTATTTTCAATATACTGCTCAACTGTGTCTATTAAATTATAGCTTTTATAATCCGTGTTGCTGTTGCCATATACTTCTTCAAATACTCTATCAAGTACATCATCAAACGCAATGCTTACAATTAACCAGTTAAAAGTCTTAGGGGTATTAAACATGATATTATTATATTTAATAGCATCAGAAAAAGATAAATCATAATGTACTGTTCCATCGGAAGTATTTTCACTACATTGTATTTTTTTATTATTTGTTCTCTGAAGTATGTTTAAAAAGTGTTGACTTGCTTCTTCTTTGTTATAATTTAATGTTTCGTCATATATGTTCAAAGTAGTGCAATAGTTGTTATCTTCAAAAACTTTTTTAATAGTGTTAAAATCAAAATTATTTGACACACAAATCCTTCCACTAAATATCCTATACAATATTATAGTAAGCTAATTTTAATACAAAACAATAATTCACCTAAATTTATTTTTACATATAACAATGCAAGACTTGTAGCAGCTCAACATTCAACCATTATTAGTTCTACATACTATTTTCTATTATCCCATCAAGTCGCCTCACATTCTCTCTATATACCTTGTATTCAGGCTTTTGTGAAGTATGTATAATCTTGTCTATATATTATCTATATAATATTTACAAAAAAGCTCCATTCCCATAGAGCATTTTTACTATTCATGTTATTCATACCTTTACATATGATAAAAGATTCAGCTTCCATAATCTCATGTATATCTGCATTCCATGCAAAAAGAGCTAACGTAATTTTTTTTCTTCTTTTTTTCATCCTTCTTGGGACAATCCTTTTTTTTGATAAAACATCTCTGAATACTCTATGAAACATATCATCATTAAATATATATACAAAGTTTCAAAATTCTTTTTTTATCAAACCCCATAAAACAGGACTTTCTAATTTTTACATCCATTTTTTTAATGATTATTTCATTTTTTTAAAAATATTTAATTAAAACATCTTTGTACTTCAACAAAAAAGGAGCATCACGCTATGGAAGTACATAATAAAACAAATAGTAGCTCTCAAAGATTTTCTAATATAGTAATCTCTGCGAGCAATAACAGTAGCAATCATTATACAAAGGGTTGGAATAAATATATAATAGAAGATAAAGAAGATTTTTTAAATTTGATCACAACTCGAGCATATTCAAATTCAATTTTTAATTATACTCATTATAGAAAAAATGAAAATGTTCTCGGGTATGGGTCATGTATCATCTTTGATGTAGACAATGATGCAGATACGGCAAATATTACAATGCAAGAAGCAAAGAATATTTTGACAACAAAAAATATCTTTAGTTTAATCATTCCATCCCGTAGTCATTTACTTGACAAAGGAAAAAATGGAATTAAAGACAGGTTCAGGATATTTATTTTTCTGAATGACAAATCTAAAATACCGTCTGATATCAGCAAAGAAGCATATAAAAACCTTATCAACAATATTGCATTAGAGCTAGATTTAGATAAATACATAGACCCCAGAGCACTTGATATTTCAAGGCTATACTACCCTACTCCAGAAAATCACAAAAAAAGTGCTATAGAAATTCCAGGTAATAATTTTTCTATTGAAAACTCATTGAAAGAGGCTCTTAAAGTTGATATAACACTCTTTAAAAATCCCTTTACTGCCTCATCTCTATCATCGCAACAATACAGCATACATCATTATATTTATTCATATGATTATGAAGAGATAAATATAAAAGCTGATTTTCCGGCATTAATCTCTTATGCCGAATCAATAAACTACAGCAACCAAAGCGGTTCAAAAATTAAAATTAAAACTAATTCACATAACACATATCAGTTTTTTACAGATACAAATCTTCTATATGATTTTAAAAAGATGAAAACATTTAATCCCGTCTCTTATATAAAGCATATCCTCAATATTGACAAGACCCCAGAAGCAATAGAAAAAATAGAAAATATTTTAAACCAGGAGTTTAAAAAACTCAACAGGCTTTGGTCTGATTCATTTGTAAAAGCAATGAACACAGCAAAAAATCATAAAGAGCTGACAATACTTTTAAAAGAATACACCGGATTTAAAAAAATAACTGTCAACAATACTGCAGAAGACAAGATAGTCATTGGCGGCAGATCTTTTCATATAAAAGAGCTTGGTACTGACTATACTACTCTTAGCAGTGTCATTAAAAAATTTATCTCTAACAGGATAGATTCATGAGTTACTTAAGACATGAAGATAACCATATGACAAGATCACAAGATGCCACTGATAGAGCAATTGACACTATAGATACCAAAAAATCTACAGTGTCAATAGAATCAGGACTATCCTATATTGCAGAAATAAATAAAGCATTCGGCAATTTAAAAATTTATACAAGTAATTTATCAACTATGATCAATACGGAAGTACCTAAAATTGATTTTATTCAGAGTGGCTTTAAACTTGGAACTATCGGCTTTTTAAATGCACCTGGTGCCACCGGTAAATCTTTTTTTGCTATTCAGACAGCAATGTCTCTTGCCAGTTGTAATAGATATAAGCTCATAAATAATTTAAACTACAAGAGTGCTAAAGTGGCATATATCAGTGGAGAAGATGATTTAGACACCATCAATATAAGAATGAGAGCAATAAGCAAGAATTTTGATGAGAAGACAATTAAAATTATTAGTGAGAACTTAACTGTAATTGATGTGATTGAATCAGGTCTGAAATTTCTAGACTTCAATAGCAGCAATAAAATTGAAAAAAATACTACATCAATCACTATACTAGATACTATCGCTAAACATAGCGACTTAATAATATTGGACACATTGAGCCGGTTTCACCTCGCCAGTGAAAATGACAATGGTGAAATGTCTCGATTACTAAATATTTTTGAAACAATTGCAAAAGTAAATAACTGCTCTATTTTAATCCTTCATCATAATAACAAAAGCAGCATGAACGGAAAAAATGATCTTGAACAAAATAGTGCACGTGGGGCCTCTAGTTTAATTTCTAATAGTAGATACTTGATTTCATTAAACAAAATGTCCAAAGAAGATGCAAAACTTTACTTTGGTAAGGAAGAGGATCCCCGCAGGAATTATCATATCCGATGTTCTTTCCCAAAGATAAACTATACTGCTCCAATACCTGATAAATGGCTCAAAAAAGGAGAAGGCGGTACATTATCAGAAGTTTCGCTGGAAACCTTCTCTGCTTCAAAAAGAGGTACCAGATATGAGCACTAAAGAAATAGCATTAAATTATCCGATCGCCTATATAAATCATATTTTACAAAATGCGCCATTTTTCAAACCAGTTCAAAAGGGAAAAAGAGAAATAAATTTAATTATTAACCACAAATATAGCAATGGAGATTCCATGACTATATTTGCACAAGAACAACTTGATATTAAAGATGAAGATTTATTTCTCAGCATCTTAGCAATTACATATATAAGTTTTCGAGGAACTTTAATAGATTCATCTTCTGAATTATATAAAGATTTAAACTCTAACTTTGAAACGATGAAATCAATCAAGATTACTACCACACGCTATGAGTTGTTAAAAGAGCTAAATATTAGTCCTCAATCCACAACATCAATAAAATGGGTAGAAGCAAGTTTAAACAGACTCAGAAGCACAAAGTTCATACTAAATACAAATAAATTAGATGGTGAGTACATGAGTAGATTAATCAGTTTTAAGATTAGTACCACTTCTAGCAACACAAAAATAATAGAAATTGCTTTAAATACCTATATTTGCAACAACTTTCTTCAAAGTAATATACTCAAAGGTGGAATAATATCTCACAACAGGCAAGAGAGGATGAGTTTAAAAAAAGAGATTTCCAGAGCATTGCACTCATACCTTAATGCTCTGGTCAATGTAAAAAAAAGCAGACTATTTAATATAAACACCTTGGTTGAAAAATTGTATCGGGTTGATATCAACACTATAAACAAATACAACAAATCAAAAAAAAGAAAGTCAATTAAAGATGGATTAGTCGAAATCAACAACCTGGAATTGTGGGAAATTGATTTTATTGCGTCAGATTTAGTAAAAATTATACGAAAGTGATTTTTATTTTTTCAAATGGTTAAAATAAAAAGGGAAAGGATATTTATGAGTAAAAAAACACTTAATATAAGTAAAGTAGCCGCTAAAGCACTTTTAGCAACAGTTGACAGTATCTCAGCATACAAAAGTCCAATAGATAATAGAGCATACATTGCTAAATTATCTAAGACAGATACAAAATCTGCATATGATTTTGATAAAAACTTTCTACCTAGAAAATACTCTGTTCTGAAAAATGGCAATTTTTCATATAGCTGGGATATTGAGGAAGAAGGTGTCTATGAAATCAGGGAAGAGATTGATGGAAGTTTCACTACTTCATATTTTGCCATAAATCATGCTAGAGAAAAAGTTACTCTATTTAAAAAAAGAGAAGTAAAATGCTTGGTATTTTCACCTATTGATGATTGGACCAATCTATCATGGTTAAAACTTCAATTTTTTAAAATGAAACCTGTAAACTAATCTCATCTGCTTCTCAACTCAAGAAATCTTTTCTTGAGTCTTTATTCTTCAAAAAAAAAAGATATAAAATACCGTTTCTTCATATAAAGGATTAATCCAAAGTCTAGATATCTCCTAAAAAATCAATACTTCAGTTCATTTAATAATACAAAATATAGCTATTAATATCCAATTCCATATAAAAATATGACTTCTCAAAAAGAATTTCAAAATTCTTTTTTCTACTCAAATGTCGTGAAATACGACATCAACTCCCTTTTTTTCATTTTTCACAACAAATTATTTTTCACTTTTTTCAAAATAAATTTTCTTGAACTTAAAACTAATTTTAACTCATCAAGAAAGGATAAATAATTATGATTGAAGTTACAAATGATAGTTTAGTAGTTAACACTACTGAAGGTTTAAATAAAGAAGTTGGTGCTAACAACACTAGTTATACAAAATCACTTACAGATAATACACCTGTATTAACATGTGGGAGTTTATGTGGAGGGATTGGTTCTGATGCTGTTGCATTAAAAAACCTAAATATTAATCATAGTACAAAATTTTTAGTGGAAATTGATAAAGATGTAGTGGATACCTACAAATTAAATCATAAAGTTGATAATGTATATAGTGATATAACAACTATTGACCCTCATTCACTAGCTAAGGTAGACCTCCTATGTATTTCAGTCCCCTGTACCTCATTTAGTATTTCCGGGAAAAGACTACCTATTTTAGAAGACACTAGAGGTTCACTGTTTTATTACGCCTTTAACATTTTAACCATCAATAACCCTAAGTATTTTCTCTTTGAAAATGTAGAAGGTTTATTGTCTCACCAACAAGGTTCTACCTGGAATACAATTTTAACAATTTTAAAAGGCTTGAATTATAATATACAATTTAAAGTACTTAACGCTAAAAATTATGGGGCTGCTCAGAACAGAAAAAGACTCTTTATAATTGGTACAAGAAAAGATATAAAAGAAGAGTTTTCATTCCCAGAACCACAACCTGTTTCAAACACAGTCAATAATTATATTGTAAAAGGTGCTGATTATTCAGATTGCATATTTGATTCAAGTAAATGCATTCCATTTACAGCAAAGAAAAATACTGATATCAAGACTATCTATAAATTACCACATTTAAAATTTGCAGCAGATGCTCGTGTAATTTCTTCAAATTCCATAGCACCATGCATTTTAAGTTCAAGTGCTTATACAAAATTCTATGATGAAAAAAATAAAATCTTCAGATATTTAAGGAACAGTGAACTTGCTGAAATCCAAGGATTCAAGTCATTTAAGTGGTCTGCTGGAAAGACAAAGACCAAAAGAATGATAGGTAATGCTATTAATATTCATACACTAGAGTCTATATTTACCAATTTAATACCTTCTAAATACTTTGCAAAAAGTGCAGTTTCTTCTTCATTAGGAGATGCTGCATAATGCTACCTATTAATAGAGAAATAAATTTTGACAATTATTACAGAACTATCAATGAGCATACTAAGTCTAATCAAAATAATAAGTCCGGAGTAGTATATACTACTCCAAAAATAGCAAGAGATATGGTTAAGAAGCTAAATCCTAAAATGGATGAAACAATTTGGGAACCAGCTGTTGGAGTAGGGATTTTTCTTATTACAATTATGGAGAATATAATCGAAAAATACTCTCCTTCCCCTGAACAACTAACTTCCTATATTGAAAATAAAATGTATTTTGCTGATATTGATAAAGATAGTGTAGATTTTACAACTCAACTTATAAGAGACTTTATGCTTGAACATTATCAGGTAGCCAAGCTGTCACTGAATGCAAAAATTCAAGATTCTCTACTCAACAGCACTCACTATGATATTATTGTTGGTAATCCACCATATATACGAACGAAAAATATAGATAAAACATATCTACCCTTCTTAAAAGAAAACTTTGTGTCCTGTAAAAATGGAAATATAGATATATACTATGCATTCATAGAGCTTGCAAATAAGTATTCAACCAGATTATCACTAATTGTTCCGAACTCCTATCTAACCAATATATCAGCCAAAACACTTAGAGAACTAATAAAGCCAAATATATCTTTTATAAGAGATTTTAAGGACTCAAAACAGTTTGATACAGCAAGCACTTATACAACTATTTTGATGTTAAATAAAAAAACCACAGATTTCTTTTCATATGCAAAATATGATGAAGAAGCTTCTTTATTCAAGCGAGATGTTTTGGATGAAGTTACATGGAATATTGATACCTCTAATCAAAGTAAAAAATATCAAAATAGAGATACAAAGTTCAGTGATATTGCAGATGTTGTAAGTGGGATAAATACTAATGACGATAAATTATTTTTGATAGATAAAAGCACACTACATAACGGTTACTATAAAA
>ERZ889078.2143-NODE-2143-length-14384-cov-23.966432_pt1 | contig 14384 bp, 14 predicted proteins | sample MGYA00521266_ERZ889078 | MGnify/ENA primary metagenome ERZ889078 (study PRJEB32303, sample SAMEA104408618) | aquatic metagenome | biome: Brackish water; feature: Pelagic; material: water | place: Baltic Sea | collected 2014-06-16T06:34:00 | depth 76,534 m ...
TATTTTCAATTTTAGGAGACTATATGGAGAATCGTCCATTAGAATATGACTATTCTGTAACTAAATTATTTATGTTTAGCACAGTAGTTCTGGGCATAACTGGTATGCTTGTTGGTGTTTTATTGGCTTGGGAAATGGCATTTCCATCAATAAATACTTTTCTTGGTGAAGGTTTAGCTGAATATACTAACTTTAGTCGTTTAAGACCACTGCACACTGATAGTATTATTTATGGTTTTGTATTGAGTGGAGTTTGGGCTTCATGGTACTATATAGGACAGCGTGTTCTCAAAGTATCAATGGCAGAGTCAAAATTTTTAATGTTTATAGGTAAAGCGCATTTTTACACATATATGTTTGCCGCCGTAATTATTGTTATATCACTTTTATCTGGTATTACAAGTTCGAAAGAATATTCTGAATTTGAGTGGCCACTTGACGTTGGTATCACTGTTATTTGGGTTTTATGGGGTGTGAGCATTGCAGGTTTGATTGGTATCAGACGAGAGAAGACGATCTATATATCTATTTGGTATTTTATCGCTACGTTCTTGGCTGTCGCCATGCTTCATGTTTTTAACAACATGGAAATCCCTACGATATTTTACTCTGGTGGACTTGGAAAATGGTATCATTCCGTTTCTATGTACGCTGGTTCAAATGACGCAATGGTTCAATGGTGGTTTGGTCATAACGCAGTTGCATTTGTTCTTACAACTCCAATTATAGCAATGATTTATTACTTTTTGCCAAAAGAATCAGGTCAAGCGATCTATTCATATAAACTATCTTTACTCTCTTTTTGGGGTTTAATGTTTGTATATTTATGGGCTGGTGGACACCATGTTATTTATTCTACTGTTCCTGATTGGGTTCAAACTATGGGGTCGATTTTCTCAATAGTTCTTATTCTACCTTCTTGGGGTTCAGCTATAAATATGCTTCTTACGATGAAGGGTGAGTGGCAACAAGTCGCTTCGTCTCCACTTATCAAGTTTATGATTCTTGGTTCAACGTTCTATATGTTCTCAACGCTAGAAGGTCCTATTCAAGCGATAAAATCGGTTAACGCTATCGCTCACTTCACTGACTGGATTGTTGGCCATGTACATGATGGCGCTCTTGGTTGGGTTGGGTTTATGGTTATTGCTGCGCTTTACCATATGGCTCCTCGTTTGTTCAAGCGTGAAATTTACTCAAAAAGCCTTATGTCAACGCAATTCTGGATTCAAACGTTAGGTATCGTTTTATACTTTACTTCTATGTGGATCGCTGGTATTACTCAAGGTATGATGTGGCGCGCGCACGATGAATTTGGTAACTTAGCTTACTCATTCATTGATACGGTTACAGTTCTACATCCTTACTATACAATCCGCGCCGTTGGTGGTACTTTGTACTTAATTGGTTTTCTTATGTTTGCTTATAATATTTACAAAACTATGTCTGCTCGTCCTGTTGAAGAAGATGAGCTAGTAAACGCATCGCCTATGGGCGCATAAAAAGGATTATATTATGTTTCATTGGTTAGAAAAACATCCGTTCTTTTTTTCGGTACTCGTGTTTGTTACTGTTGCATTTGCTGGTTTAGTTGAGATTGTCCCGAGTTTTGCACAGCAATCTCGTCCTTTAATAGGTACGACTCCTTACTCTACTTTAGAGTTAACTGGTCGTCTTGTTTATATGAAAAATAGTTGTAACGCTTGTCATTCACAACTTATTCGTCCATTTAAATCAGAAACGGATCGTTATGGGCATTACTCCATTAGCGGAGAGTACGCTTATGATAGACCTTTTCTTTGGGGTTCAAAAAGAACTGGTCCAGATCTTATGAGAGTTGGTAACTATAGAAGTACCGACTGGCATGATTATCATATGAAAGATCCAGCTTCCGTTGTTCCTGGCTCTATTATGCCGGCGTATAAATGGATGTATACAAACATAGCTGATATTGAGACTGCCTATGCGGAGCAACTTACCATTGTTGATTATTTTGGAGTTCCTTACAATAAGCCAATTCCTATGAAAGATGGATCGACTAAAGTTATTAAGCTTGGCGCCACTCTTGATGAAGCTAACGCTATGGCTTTGGCTGAAGCTAGATTAGTTGCGGCCGATATGAAAGACCCAGGCGTTAAAGAGCTTGTTAAAAATGGCGAGATTCCTGAAATTGTTGCATTAATTGCATATATGAACAGTCTTAAATAATAAGGGGTAGTAGTGAGTATTGCAGAATTACAGGCTTATGGTTATGTTGCGGCTATGGTTGTTTTGGTTGTTATAACATATGCGTATATATATCATCTATATAGCAAAAAGAAAGACGCTGATGGACATGATTATGAAGAGTATAGCAATCTTGCTCTAAAAGATGACATAACTGATACTCCTGTATCAGCTAAGTCTAAGACTTAGGTACCTTTTTAGGGTATTAATAGAAAATAGGAGAGATATATGAATAAGATTTATCTTTGGGGAATTATAATTACAGCGGCTATGCTTGGATTTACTTATATGTCTATAGGTGGTTCTAAAGGTGGCTTAAATGGTGATATAGTTAATATACTTACTGTTGCCGCAGCTATGGCTTTAGTTATAATTACAGTTTTTGTTGTAATTAAGTATGTTCGTCAAATGCAAGTAGATACAGCTACAGGCGAATTGGAAAATGATAATTGGGATGGTATAGGCGAGTATAGAAATCCTGTGCCTTTTGGTTGGGCAATAATGTTCTTAGGAACTATGGCTTGGGCTATGTGGTACTTTGTTGCTGGATACCCATTGAACGCGTATTCACAAATTGGTGAATACAATGAAGACACTGCGGTACATAACGCTAAGTTTGAGAAAGAGTACGCTTCAATTACTGGTGACAGATTGGTTGAGATGGGCGAATCGGTATACTTAGCTGAGTGTAAAGTTTGTCATGGTCTTAGCGCTGACGGCATTGATGGAAAATCTGCAAATTTAAATGCAAGAATTTCTGCGGGTTCTGTTAAGTATACCGTGGAAAATGGTTCAAACAACCATTTACTTGGTTTTGAAATGCCAATGCCAGATCGCAATGGAATCATGAACGCAAATAAAAATTACGCACCGATTACTGACGCGGAAATAGACGCCGTTTCTGCTTATGTCGCTAACGGCATGAGTGGCTCTGGCGCTGAAGTGTTTGCTGGAGCATGCGCTTCATGTCATGGAGAGAAAGGTGAAGGTATGGATTCCGTAGCGCCAAACATCGCTTCATTTACTCCAGAACTTGTTGTAAACGTTCTTAGCCATGGTAAAAAAGCGTCAATTGGTTCTATGCCATCGTTTGACAGACTTAATCAAAAACAAAAAGAAGCTGTTGGTGCGTACATCACTAGCTTAAGCAAGTAAGGAGTCATAGATGACGAATGAAAACAGAAATGTATTTGCCGTTGATGGAGCAGGTGGTTTTGTTATCGCAGTTCTATTGTTATTAGGAAGCTTGGCTTTTTTAACATATTTTGCAGCTGTCGTTCAAAAAGAAAACGCGACAAATTTTTATGATATTAAAGATGAGAAATCAATCAAAATGATTAGCGTTGACAACGCCAAGCATATTGTTGACGTAAAGTAAGGAGTAGGTAAGAATGGAAAAAATAATTACAATTGGCCTTGCTTTAATGGCTATTTATACGCTTTATATTGTCTTGACACCGAATCATCTCGTTGTTATTTAGGAAGATTCATTGAATTTTTCAAGAGGGCTTGCGGCCCTCATCCTCGCAATATTTTTTCAAACGCAACTGTTTGCAGAATATTTATATAAAGATGAAATAATCTCTAATCCAAAATTTACAAAAGAAGTTGAAGCTCTTGGCTCGGAACTTTACGCAAAGACGGGAATCTCATTGCGACTAATGATGCTAAAGGAGTTGCCAGATGGAATGAGTATAGTGGACTATGGAAAAGAAGTATTAAAAGATTTTAAAGAGCCTACGGTCTTATTGACGTTCTCAGAAATGAATTCTAAAGTTGATTTGATAGCGAGTGATCAATCTTTATATAAATATTTTGATAAAAAACAAATTTTGAGTCCTGTGGCTTCAGCGGCGCAAGCTTTTGCCGTGGCGGTTATTTTTGCAAGAAGTTGGGACAACTTTACTGAAATGATTGGTGATTCTGGTGGGACTATACTCCCTCTTTTGGCTAATACGGCAAAAGCTGGTGAAGTTTTAGGAAAGTATTCAGCCGCTATGTACAATGGCTATGATGATGTGGCGGAGCAGATTGCGGATAGTAAAAACGTGATTTTAGAGCATGCTTCTGGAAGTACAAATAAAACCATGATATTTATTGTGAAAATAATTTTTTATTCTCTTTTACTCTACGCGTTATTTATGTATATAAAAAGAAAATTAGCTTTAAGGAAAATTTCTCATGAACAAAAATAGTGGAAGGATATGGCCTTACTCTATAGGCGGGGCCATTATTTTAGTGTTTGGGTTCTGCGTCGCGACAGTGGTAGTGACGAGTAATGCGCACATACAAGAGAGTAACGCGTATATGACTTATTATCAAGACGCGGACACTAACGCGAATGACTTAATTAACAATAGAATCGCGTTTGATAAAAAGTATAAGATCAATTACGTACCTGCAAAATTGCATGATAGCGAATCCGTAGTTGGATATAAAGTTACGGACTTGAATTCAAAAACAGTAAATAACGCAAAGTTGACGATTTTAGTGTCACGCCCGGAAACGCATGAATTTGATCAAAAATTAAGTGACGCTAAACTAAACGATGGCGTTTATTCATTTTCCAACGTTAAGTTTCCTAGACAAGGCGTTTGGGACATAATCGTAAAAGTTGAAGTTGAAAAACTAAGTAGATTTTACAACGTAAAAGTAGATACTAGAAATACAAACTATTCAGAATATTAGGTTACGTTTTGAATGACGCGACAATAGTCTTACCTTCCGCTCGCGCAATACGTCACGAGCAACTTCAAATAGATTCTTTATCCCTTTTTTTGCCAAACTATATCGCTATGAGCGAATTTATATCTAAACTATGCGTCGTAAAAGATTTTAAGGCGATAGACGAAGATAGCCGAGTTTTACTTTTGCTTGAGGCGTCTGATTTTAAAGAGTTCGCGTCACTTCAGATTGAGAGAAACTTTTTTACGTTTACAAAAAACTCATCTTACATTTTTAAATTTTATGAAGAGTTGAGCGCGGAACTTTATAAGATAGAGACTCTTGAAGCCGCAGACGTTTACGCCGAGTATGAAGAGCATATAAGCATACTAAAAGAGTTGTATGTTCGTTATGAAAAGCTATGCGTTGAGAGAAAAGTTTTAGACAAGATATTTTTGCCTAAGCTCTACGTTTTTAATGAAGAATACGCAAAAACGCATAAACGGCTGGAATTGCACATAGACGGGCATTTGACAAATTTTGAGTTTGAACTACTGCTGTTATGTTGCGATTATTCAGAGATTGTTGTTTTTTTTACGACCACGTCGTTCAATTTGAAAATGCAGAGTAAATTTTTTGATATGGGCGTTGACTTGGAAGAGGGCTATGAATATCAAATATCTTTCAATGCAAAAAAAGCGCTGTCTAAAATAAAAACAAGAAAAAATTCAAATGTTAGTTGTGAAAGTTTTAGCGAATCGCTTTTGCAGATTGGGTTTATAAAAAAAGCGATTCATGACTTTATCAAGTTAGGCTATGAGGCTCAAAACATCGCCGTAATTTTACCTGATGAAAAGATGGCGGAGACTCTTCGTTCGTTTGACGAGAAGTCAAACTTCAACTTCGCTATGGGCGAGCCGTATTCAAAAAGCAAATTGTACGTAAAACTTAACGCGACTATAAAAAGCATAGAACAAAAATCGCAAGAAAATTATCACAGACTAGATAGGGTGGGTGACGAACTTTATCTTGCAATTCAAAAAATTTACCATAAAAAATGCAATGAAATAAATTTTATCGAGTTTTTGGAAGAAAGCGCAAACTTTTTTGACGTCAAACAGGAATTGAAGATTTATCAAGAGGAGACGCATAGCTTTCGGGCCATATTGCCCGTCATGAAAGAGATGAGCGTCAAATCTCTTTTTAACGTTTTTTTGTCTCGCTTGGCGTCGAGAACCATGGATGACGTGAGAGGTGGCAAAATCACCGTAATGGGTGTTCTTGAAACTCGTTCGGTAAATTTCGACGCGGTCGTCATAGTCGATTTTAGCGACAAAAACGTTCCAAAGAGAAGCGACAAGGATATGTTCTTAAACTCCAAGATAAGAGAAATGGCAAATCTTCCTACTATGAGCGATAGGGAAAATTTGCAAAAACACTATTATGAGACGTTGATAAACCGTTCAAAAAGCGTTGCCATTTCTTACGTGAACTCTAGTGAAAGCAACGAATCTCGTTTTTTAAAGCAGCTTGGCGTAAAAGCCAACAATAAGTACAATGAACTAGATTATGCAAATATACTCTTCAAAAGAGTAAGGCATGAAGCGATAGTAAAAAATGAGATTACGCTAGAGTATAGTTTTAAAGACGTTAAGCTCTCAGCCACGAGATTAAAAACATTTTTAACATGCAAACGAAAGTATTATCATACTTATATAGAACATTTAAACTCGCATGAAATACCTAAGGATATGCCAAAAGAGCATGAGATAGGTAATGCGGTACATGGCGCGTTAAAAGAGTTGTATAGTAAACAAAACTCCTATGAGCATCTTCATGATTTAAGAAGAGATTTGCATAAAGAGTTGGATGCTCAAAGAGGTGAGAGTGAACTAGAGAAGTATCTTATCGCTATGCAAAAAAAGAGAATGGATAGTTTTTGTGAAGCTGAGATACAGAGGTTTCATGATGGCTGGAGCGTAGAGTATTGTGAAGAGAGTATGAGCGTAGAGTTTGCGGGGATGACCCTGATTGGTCAAATTGACAGGATAGACAAAAGAGCGAAGGAGATAGAGGTTCTTGACTACAAAACGGGTTCGTACGCGCTTTACAACAAAAGCAACTTCACGGAGGCGACGGACTTTCAGTTGGAGTTTTACTATCTCTTGGCGTCGAGTCTTGGCGAGGTCTCTTGCGGGTTTTACGACCTCAAAGAGTCCAAAATAGTGCCTGAAGCCTTTTTGCGAGAAAAACTCGCCATTTTGGAATCGCACGTCAAAGATTTATTGGCCATCGAAGAGGTCAATTTTCAGATGTGCGAAGATGTCAAAAACTGCAACTACTGCGAGTTTGCCATCATGTGCGACAGAGGCTAGGTTTATTCGCTTCGTTTGTTCAAACTCCCAAACGCGACAAACAAAAGCGAACTCAAAACGATGGTAAAAATGATCATGTAACCGGTCGGCAAGTCCAAATTGTAAGAGGCCACAAGCGCGACGAGGACGCCGATGGAGCCAAACCCCGTCGCAAACGCGAAGGGCTTTATTTTCGATTGGGCGAGGCCGGCGTAAGAGGGCGCTATCAAAAGCGCGAAAACCACCAAAACTCCGGCGGATTGGACGGAGGAAGTGACGGTTATGGCGAGAGCGCCAAAAAAGAGAAGCTCTTTGAAAAGCCCTTGAACTTTTGGATAAAGAAAAAGCATGGCCAAAGCCACCCCTCCATACACGCTCAAACTCGTGAACAAGTCGCGACTATTCGTAAAGAGCACGTCCGCCGCGCTTAGTTTGGAGTAGAGTTCCGTTCCCTCGGCGCTTTGGGCCAAAATCAACATGATCGACGATATTCCAAGCGCGTACAAAAGTCCTATGAAAGCCTCAATCTTATCCACTTTTTTTGTGGCCCATGTAATGATGAGGGCTCCTAAAAGCGCAAACGCGAGCGTCATGGAATTTTGGTACGCTCCATCCATCAAGACGACGCTTAACGCCATTCCAATGGCCGCGATTTGCCCAATCGCGAGGTCCGTGAATATGACTCCGCGTTTGATAATTTCAATCCCAAAAATGGTGTGTATGAAAACGAGCGCGATGGAGAGCAAAAAAGCCGGCCAAAAAAGTTCGATTATCGACATATTTGAGCGGCCACGCCGTCGTAAAAATCTTCTAGCGTTTTACTCCCGTCGGCACCCAAGTCATGAGGAATAATTTTGACTTCGGCTCCAGCTTTTTGGGCTATGAACTTGGCCGTTTTCTTCTCATGATAGACGTCTTGCAAAATTATTTTCACGTCGTTCTCTCTCATCATGTTTATGAGTTCAAGGGTGTGACTCGAACTCGGGGAGATGCCTGGAAGCGGTTCGACGTTCCCAAAACTTTTATAGCCGTAGCGTTTGAGAAAGTAGTTGAAAAGTTGATGATATTGCACCACTTTTTTATCTTGACATGTCGCCATTTTCGCGTCGAGCTTGTTTAAATAAACTTTCCACTCAGACAAAAACTTTTCAAGATTACCTTTGTAGGTTTTCTCGTTCGTTGGATCGAGTTCGCTGAGTTTGGACTCTATCGCCTTCGCCATCGCCAGTATCGCGTAGGGATCGCTTGAGTAGTGTGGATTTCCTTGCGCGTGAACGTCGCCAAATCCGCGAGAAACCGACGTTGGTACGTTTATCATCTTCACATGATGAGACATGTCCAAAAAACCTTTCGCGCCGTTTTGGATGTTGGCGTTGTTCGCGCTTCTCATAAGCGGGGGTAACCAACCCATTTCAAGACCTCCTCCATTCATGATAAGCAAATCCGCTCGGCGAAGTTTGGCAATGAGCGATGGTTTTGGCACGATGAAGTGAGGGTCGTATTTGGAGCTTCCAAGTACCGTCACGCTTACCAAATCACCACCGATTTTTTCAGTAACCGCGCCCATTGTGGAGTAAGTCGTATCGACTTGCAGGGACGCGAACGCCAAGGATGAGAGCAGAGCGCTCAGTAATAATATTTTTTTCATTTTATCTCCTAGTAATCATGGGCGCCATGAGCGCCGGCCGCTATGTTAAGTGACAACACGACTTCACTGAGATCTTTTCTCTCGCCCGCGATGATTTTTGTCCTGTCATAGGTGTATTGAAGTCTCAAACGCGACATTGGAAAGGGTTTGTACTCCAGCTTCGCCGTGTATCTATCCAAATTGCCCGCGTCTACGGAGTAGGCGCTTAAATCCACGTCGTTTTTCGTAATCGCGTCGTAACGAACGCCGCCGCTCCAGTTGTTGTTCGCCTGATAGACGAGTTCGCTGTAAAGTCCCGCTTGTTTGTCCGTTCTTGGTCCAAGGTCTTTGTTCCTGTAGAGATATTCACTTTGCCAAACGAGGGCGCTGTAACTTCCAAGCTGTTCTCGAAACGTCAAGTCGACTCCGTAAACATCCGTTGGATTCGTCGAGTCGTTTACGACATTTTCTCCATGAGCCAAACTCACTCCAGCTAAAATGGACAAGTCGTCGCCCACGTCAATGCTTGATTTTAAATATCCGATATAGAGATTATTTCGCTCCGCTTCGCCAAAGCTCATGTCGTTCGTTCCCTGCATCGCTTCGACTCCGGCCATAAGGTACATGTCGATTGGAGCCACCCATTGGAGTTGAACTCCAGCGTCGCTTATGGCGTCTGGGCCAAAGAGAGTTTCATAGATGATGGGTTGCGAGTCAAAATTCCAAGCATGCTGATGTTTGGAGTTTATTCGTCCAAAATCGCTTTTAAATTTTCCGGCTTTCACTCTTAGTCCAAGGGGAAGCGCTCGAGTTCTCACATAGGCTTCTTCCGTCTCAAAAGCGTCAAGACTAATATGAAAGATGACGAAAGCGTCAAAATAGGGGTCGACGGTCGAACTCAAAGCGACTTCGGTGTAGTTGAAGTTGAAGCCCTTGTCTTTGTTGAACTGTATCTCGGCGTCGCCGCCATTGATAAACCCGGGAATCGAGTAAGCTTCGTAATCTGAATTTTTAACGTTGCGACTCATGGCCGACATGTTCATGATAAACGCGATGTCCGGCAGATAGGCGTTTTGCGAAAAGCTCGCTGAAGTGTTTGGAACGCTTTTTTGGCTCAAAGCTCCCACTTTGGATTCTAAGCTCTCTATGGCTGTTTCTTGTTGTTTCAACTGCTCTTTTAGCGCGTCCAATTCACTCTGAGCGAAGAGGGATGAAAAAGCGAGCAGAGATAAACAGATGGTTTTTTTCATGGTTTATTCTCCAAATTTGTAATAATTATAGTTTTGTTTTGGTTTTGTTTGGGGTTTAGGAGACTTTTGGAGGAGCTCTCGCGTGGAGGGTATTTTGTTCTTTGAGTTGGATTTGGTGCTTGAGCTTCGTATCTATTTTTTCATGGACAGCGCATAGTTTCGTCAGGTAGAGCGCGTCTGCGGGAGCGTCGGCGTCGGCGACGTTGGATTGAATGACGCAGATTTGACAATCGGCGTGAGCTTGCAAATCTTCATGATGGTGAGACGCGCTCATAAAATTGGCGAGTATGAAGAGAATAACGAGATGTTGTTTTACGAACCGAGCGGTCGCGTTTACAACATAGCTAGATAGTCCAAATAAGAGTGTTTTAGGCATAGATTGAAAAATTTCTCTCGTCGCGCTCAAAAGTCAAAATGAGAAAAGTCAATTTTTGCAAGAGAAATCCTTTGTGACAAACTAGGTCGCAATTGTACGTGTCAGAGACTTAAATGCAACTTAGTCGCATTTGTCTAATTTACGTTAAAGAGTAAAACTGATACTATTTCGCCATGCAAACAAAAAACATCATTGAAGAAAAAAATTTAAAATTGACCTCTGCGAGAAAAGAGCTTTTGGAGTTGTTTAGTCTCGCGAACAAGCCAATATCTTTTGACGACGTGAAAAGCGGAATAAACATGGATAAAGCCACGTTTTACAGAAACGTTTCAAAATTTGAGACCGAGTCCATACTCAACAGCTTTGAATCAAACGACAAAAAAAGATATTATGAGCTGAGAGAGTCGCCACACGCGCATTTTATTTGCAACAGTTGCAACGAGATAGAGTGTCTCGAGAACGTAGAGCCGATTAAACTTGAGGGGTACAAAATAATGGACATGATTTTTAAGGGCGTTTGCAAAAGCTGCTGCGCGTCGTGAAGGGGTTGCATGTTTAAAAACAATCTAGCGTACGAGGCAAGCGCCGGAAGTGGCAAAACCTTTATGCTTGTCGTGCGTTATCTTTCTCTTTTGTTTAAAGGCGCGGAGCCTTCTAAGATATTGGCGCTTACCTTTACGAACAAAGCCGCGTCGGAGATGCAAGAGCGGATAGTTGAAACGCTTGAAGAGTTGGAGTTTCGTGGAGAACTCGCGGAGATTGTAAAAGTGACGGAGCTTGAGCGAGAACATCTTTTACAAAATCGTCAAAGAATTTTAAACGAGTTTTTAAACTCTCACACTAAAATCATGACGATAGACAGTTTCTTCACTCAAATTCTTAGAAAGTTTTCACTTTACGCGTCGCTCATGCCTGATTTTTCCACGTTCGCCTCTCAACATGAACTCAACCTGATGTCGCGTTTTTTAAAAGAGGTCAGCGTCGCCGGCAAACGCGACACCCTAATCAATCTTTCCCTAGATTCAAAAAAAAGACTTGGAGACATTTTCACGCTGCTTGACGAGTTTTACTCCAAAAAAGAGGAGCTTTCTCACCTCAAGTTTCAAAAACAAGACACGGCCGTTTTTGAAGTTGAGGCGACGCGCGCCCTGAAGGCCTTGCAAAACTTGGTAGCCAACTGCAAAGGAGCGACTCCCTCGCTCCTAAAAGCGGTTCAGGCGGAGAGTTTTGAGGAGCTTAGAGCCAAAACATGGGTTCTAAAAGAGAGTTTGGAGTACTGGGTTTTCAAGAAGTGTTTCTCTTTGGAGATGAATCGGTATTTGCATATAATGCAAGTCGCGATTAAAAGTTATCATTTGGCCAAAGAGCAGAACTTCTTTTATGGAATCAAAGAACTTGTAGATATATACGTAAAAAGTAAAAAAGCGCTCTACATGGATGACAGCGAACTTAGCTTTTCAGACGTTACGTCTTTGGTTTATGAGATACTTCATCGTCTTAACGATAGCGAGTTTTTGTACTTTCGACTTGACGCTCAAATAGAGCATATGTTGCTTGACGAGTTTCAAGACACAAGCATATTACAGTATGAAATATTGCGTCCTCTTATAAGCGAGATAACGTCGGGAAAAGGGATTTTCGACAATGGAAGTTTCTTTTTTGTCGGCGACGTCAAACAGTCCATATATAGATTCCGTGGAGGCGTTTCGGCTCTTTTTGGCGAAGTGGTTAAAGAAAATTTGACTGAGGTTCATAAGCTTGTGACGAACTATAGGTCGCAAAAAGAAGTTATAGAGTTTGTAAACGGCGTTTTTGGCGCTAAGATAAAAAACTACACGCCACAACTGGTTCGTGAAGAAGCGAAGGGAGGTTACGTCGAAATAATTCAAAATGACGAACCCTTGGAAGCGACTATCGAGCAAGTGAAAAGACTGATAGAACTTGGCGCGAAACCTGACGACATAGCCATTTTATGCGCGACGAATGGAGATGGCGAAGCTATAAAAACGGAGCTTCAAAAAGAAAATATTGAAGTCGTTACCGAGACGACCACCAAGCTTATCAATCAAAAAAGCGTCAAAGCCATTTTAGAGTATCTCAAATATCTCTATTTTAAAGAAAATATATACAAATACAACTTTTTTGCGCTTATAAATCAAGAAGTGAAAGATATAAAAAGGGTTGATTTGAACAGAGTGAAACTTGTTGACGTTATCAAAAAAGTTATTGACGAGTTTGAACTCTTTAGCGATTCGTTTCACTTGATTCGTTTTATAAACGCGGTATCAAAGTACCCGGACGTAGAAGCGCTTTTGTTTGAGTACGAGCGGCTAGATACAGCGGCCGCCGCTTCGGACATAAGTGGAGTTAGAGTTTTGACGGTGCATAAATCAAAAGGCTTGGAGTACGAGCATGTCATCGTCATGGACAGACTCAAAAACCCTCCTCCCGCGAGACATTCCATCATTTACGAGTACGACGGCATAAGCTTGCAAAACGTATATCTTCGGACAAAAGCGAGAGAAGAGTTGGACAATGGCTACGCGAACGCGCTTGAAAAAGAAAAAAGATTGGTTCATGAAGATAGCTTAAACGCTTTGTACGTCGCTTTTACGAGGGCTAGAGAAAACCTTTTTATAGTAAAAAAATTCAAAAATTCCAACTTTGACGTTTTAGATTTAGAAGCGCAAACGCATGGGGTCTTGAAGTTTCAAATTCAAGTGAAAAAAGAAGAAAAAAAGAGATTTAAACGCTTAGAGTATCAATCGTTTTACTATGGAACGCAAAGTGACGTTTTAGCGCTTGAAAAAGAACAATATGATGACCTAGACGCCATTAATTTTGGTCTCGCCATGCATTACTTCTTAGAAATGATGAGCGATTTTAAAGATGAAAAACTCTCAAACGCGAAAGACATGACTCTCAATAAATTTGGATATACGCTAAGGGATGAGGAGTCGATGGAGATACAAAATAGAGTTAAGAATCTTATACGCGACAAGCGGTTTTTGGAGTTAACGGACGGTGAAGTTTATAAAGAAAAAGCCCTCAGGTATAAAAACAATCTTCGATACGTCGACCTTCTCGTAAAGAGAAGAAATGGAGGGTGGAACGTGATTGATTACAAAAGTTCTCTTAGTTATTCTGAGCACCATGTAAAACAGGTGCGCTATTACGTAAAAGCGATAGAAGAGATAACGGGTGACGCTGTTGATGGCTACCTCTGTTATTTACTTGAAAACGAGATAAAAATTGTCAAAGTATAAAACTTAAATTAAACTAAAATTAAGTTTTATATAAGTTTATGTAGATATACTTCCACTCACAAAATAGGCGGAGACGCTTGTTAATTAAATTACTGAAAAGGTTCATAAATGAAATTTACTAAAATTGCAACTACTGAACAAATTGATCAAAAGTGGATTTTGATTGATGCTGAAGGTAAAACTTTTGGTCGTATGATCACTGAAGTGGCTACTATACTTCGTGGTAAGAACAAAGTTTGCTGGACTCCAAATATTGACTGTGGTGACCATGTTGTCATCATTAACGCTTCAAAAGCTAAATTTAACGGTTTAGGTAAAATTGCAAATAAAGAGTATTTTTCATATTCAGGTTACTTCGGTAGCACTAAAAGCGTTAAGATGACTGAACTTTTAGCAAAAAACCCAGAGAAACTATTTAAATTAGCCGTTCGTGGTATGCTTCCTAAAACTAAGCTTGGCGCTAAAATGATTAAAAAACTAAAAATTTATGCAGGTGGTGAACACCCTCACACTGCACAACTTGCTAAGTAAGGATTGATATATGTCAGCAAAAACAATATATGCAACAGGACGTCGTAAAGCGTCAATAGCAAAAGTATGGTTAACTCCAGGTTCTGGAAA
>ERZ889078.2148-NODE-2148-length-14362-cov-24.087160_pt1 | contig 14362 bp, 19 predicted proteins | sample MGYA00521266_ERZ889078 | MGnify/ENA primary metagenome ERZ889078 (study PRJEB32303, sample SAMEA104408618) | aquatic metagenome | biome: Brackish water; feature: Pelagic; material: water | place: Baltic Sea | collected 2014-06-16T06:34:00 | depth 76,534 m ...
ACAAATCGCCAACGCTCACGCTCATGACGTCGCCCAAAACTATGAGTATTATCGAGGGAGGGATGATTTGCCCCAACGTTCCGCTTGCCGCGATGGTTCCGCTCGCGAGACTTTTATCGTAGCCCGCGTTTATCATCAGCGGAAGCGCGATGACGCTCATCATGACGACCGAAGCGGAGACGATGCCGGTAGACGCCGCGAGAATGGCGCCGACCAAAACGACGCTTACCCCAAGCCCTCCGCGAACGCCTTTGAACATCGCGCTCATGGACATCAAAAGCTTTTGCGCCATTCCCGATTTTTCCAAAATCAGACCCATCATGATGAAGAGAGGAACCGCCATCAGAGTGGAGTTGTTCATAATCCCGTATACGCGAAACGGCAAAACCTCGAAGACTTCGAAACCAAGCTCCGGGATGAGAAACGCGAACGCCATGGCGACGCCGCCAAACGCGAACGCGACGGGAACGCCAAAAAGCAAAACCGCCAACGCGATGAAAAACATCGAAAAAGCCATCATGAGGCTTTCCAGAGTTTTACGCTTTTTACCAGTTCGGACAAAGCTTGCAGCGCCAAAAACGCGAAAGACAAAGGCATAAGAGATTTCACCAACCATCTGTAAGGCAAACCTCCCGGGTCCGAAGAGGCCTCGTTTTGAACGAAACTAAGCTCGACGAAACCGACGCCGACGTAAATAATCAAAGCCGAGAGGGGAAGTATGAAAAATAGAGCCGCTACGATGTTTACGAGAGCTTTCGTTTTTGGGGCAAAATTTTCGTAAAATATGTCGACTCTAACGTGCGAATCGGTTTTTAGGGCGTAAGCGATACCGAGCAAAATCACGACGTCGAAAAAGTGCCACTCCAACTCTTGAAGAGCGGTGGAACCCTCTGAAAAAAGATAACGATTCGTGGCGTCGAAAACTACGAGAAGAACGAGAAGAGCCAATACGAACGCCGTTAAATAAGAAAGACGCTCAATTACGTAATCTATTGTTTTCAAAATTCACGCTCCCGCTTGTTCATTATATTCCATCGCGCTTTTAGCGAAATTCATCATCTCGATTTCATTGGCGAAATCTTTTGGATGGATAGGTTCCAACATTTTAACTTTCACAGCCGTTTTAGCCATTGTTTTAAAACATGGATCGCCTTTTGCGAGCAACTTGGCCGAACCATCTATGATAATTGGCACGATTGGTCTGTTTGTGTTCATGGACAATCTAAACGCGCCTTTTTTAAATTTGCCGAGTTTCTTTCCATCGCTTCTCGCGCCTTCTGGAAAAATTATCACGTTTCTATCATCTAGAAGTATACTTTCCAATTCCTTGTAAGTAAGAGCGATTTCGCCTAAATTACGCTTGTTCAACGATCTCGCCCCTATAAGTTTTCCAACGAAAGACGCGAACGGCACGCTTGTAAAATTTAGATTGGTGAGCGTAAGATATTTTTTTATAAAACTTCCAAGTATTGGATAATCCAAGCTTGATTGATGGGTGGCTACGTATATCGCCCCGTTTGGCAAACTCTCCGCTAATTCAAATTTCAAATCAGCCACGTACAACAACTTGAAAAATATTTTATAAATTATAGAGGATAAATATTGAAAAACGTCTTGCGGGTGCTTCATAAAAGGATAAACGATAAAATATATAAGCAGGGAAGGAAGCGTAAAAAGACCTATAATCCCCCAAAAAAGGAAAAACGCGTAAGCGCTAAGAAGACATTTTAATCGCATACGCTTTCCCGTAAATAATCTGAAGACCCAAAATAACGACAAAATAGACGTACCAGCCTACCGAGCTATAAAGCGCCCAAATGGTGTCACTCGCCATGAACACTAGCGCGATTTGCACTATGGCGAATAGCAGTATGGAAACAGCCCAATACAAGTCTCCGCTTTTTAAAAAGCGGCTCTCCGGCTCGCTTAACTTTTTTTTATAGAACTTTTGAGTGAGTTTGTAAATCAACTCTTTTTTGTTGATGGCCGACTCCGCGAAGATGGTAAAAAACGCCATTGACGTAAATACGGGTATGAACTTAACCGTTTCCAAACTGGCGTAAACGTATGAAACGCTAAGCAACGCGAGATAAATACTAAGAATCGCGAAGTCCTCAAGCTTTTTCTTTTTTACAAAAGAGTACGCCAAAAATAGCACGGTCAAAAGTATATAAATTAATACAATTTGCTTAAAGTCAAAGTAGTGAATTAGGAGTAAAAATGAAGGAGCGAAAAGTAGCGTTAAAACGCTACTCATCAGCTGGAATGGAAGATAAAACAAAGTTGCATACGTCTTCAATCGTACGCAAATCTTGCATCTCTTCCGTTTTTATTTCGATGCCAAGTTCTTTATCCAAGGTCACCATCAAGTCGATTGCGTCCAAGCTATCGAGCTCTAAGTCGGTAAACAGGTTCGCTTGCATGGTTACGGCGTCTTCTTCCACTTCAAACTCATCCATTAAAACGCTTTTTACCTTACTATACACTTCTTCTTGAGTAGCCAAATTCTTTCCTTGAAATATTAAATAATTAGGCTTATTATAATCTATTGTTACGTATTTTATCTTTAAATCTATATCTTTACGCCGACTTTTGAGCCTAAAAATCCTAAAAAGAACATGGCTAGCCTCTTCAAATGCGTTAAGTTGGCTAGCGACATTTTAGTGTAATACCACATAATAGGCGCTCTCTTGTAAAACGATTTGATCATCTCTTGATACTCGCCGTCGAGTTCCTCTTCGCTGAAGCCTTCGGCTCGGTAAACGAAATTCATGCCGTTGAGTCTTTCCCAATCCTCTTCTCTAATGGACGTTCCATAGAGTTTTTTATAGATTGGAGAGCCTGGATACGGCGTAAACTTTGAAAGGTTCATGGTGGTCATTGGAACTTTTTTTATAAACTCTTTTGTCAGCTCTATACTCTCTCTCGTCTCGCCCGGATAACCCAACATAAAAAGGCCCTTTACTCGAATGCCCGCGTCGTGAGTCCACTGTACCGCGTGTTCCGCCGTCTCGACTCTTTGAGATTTTTTCATCTCGTCTAGCAAGAAGTCCGACCCGCTCTCGAGACCAAAACTTATCTCCCAGCAACCCGCCTCTTTCATAAGCGCGAGCGTTTCCGGTTTTACGGTGTTCACTCTCGCCGTGCAACTCCAAGTCATGTCTATTTTGTTGGCTATGAGAAGTTGACTAAACTCGACGACTCTAGCGTTGTGCGCGACAAAAAGATCGTCCACGAATTGCAAATGCTTAACGCCATACTCTTCGCTAAGGTGTTTCATAACCTCGTAAACTCTCTGTGGAGAGTTGTACCTTATCTTACCGCCAAAAGTGGACGTGTCGCAAAACTCGCAAAGGAAAGGACACCCTCTCGACGCCGAATAAGTGGCGACTGGAGCTCTTGGATAATCGTAAATAGCCGGCAGATATCCTTGTGGGAAATTAGGCAATAAATCCCAAGCCGGCATAGGCAGCGCGTCCAAATCTTCAATGTTTGGAGGAGGGGTGGTTTTTCTTATGGAACCATCTGCGTCTCTATACATGATGCCGTTTACGCGCTCTAACGAGTCGCCGTTTTCAACGCTATTGAGCAAGTTTTCAAGTATCAACTCGCCCTCGTGAATTACCGAGACGTCAAACTCCGGAAATCTTTGCATCGTCTCGTAGCCCATGGACGAGATGTGCGGTCCGCCAACCAAGATAATCGTCTTAGGACTTTTCTCTTTAATGATTTTCGCGATTATGGAGGCGTTAAAAACGCCAACCGTAAAAAGAGTTATTCCCACAAATTTTGGGTTTATCTCAAGAACTCTTTGAGCCACGACCTCGGGAGAAAGTCCTTCCAAATCGCTCTCGATTATCTCTGGAGAGTAGCCTATCTCTCTGGCTTTGGCGGCAAGCAACAAAAGCCCGATGGACGGAGACCTGTTTGTGATGTGTTTTAAATAATCCTTGCCCTCGGAAACTTGCTCGTAAGGGGGGTTTATAAAGACTATGTCGCTCATTGTTTAGGCTTTGTACTTTTTAAAGATTAAAGATGTGTTGATGCCGCCAAACGCGAAGTTGTTACTCATAACGATATTTACTTCTTTTTCCATGTTTTCGCCTAAAACGTTGATTGGGGCGCACTCTTTGTCCAACGTCTTAAAGTTCATGGTTTTTGGGAGAAAAGATTTGTTTAGCGCGATAAGACAGATGGCGGACTCGACAACGCCGCAACCGCCAAGAAGATGACCCATGTGTCCTTTCGTACTGCTTACCGGCGTCGCTGAGCCAAAGAGAGAGTGAGTCGCGTGAGACTCCGCTATGTCGCCTCTAGCCGTCGCCGTCGCGTGAGCGTTTATATACTCAACGTCCGATGGCCGTAGGTTCGCGTCTTCCAAAGACGTTTCCATGACTTGACGCATACCCTCTTTTGAAGGCGTGGTGATGTGCGCGCCGTCGCAACTCGTGCCATAGCCTATGATTTCGCCATAGATTTTAGCGCCGCGAGCGAGCGCGTGCTCAAGCTCTTCTAGAACCATGGCTCCGCTTCCCTCGCTCACGACAAGCCCGTCGCGCGACTCGTCGAAAGGTTTCGAGGAGAGATGAGGCTCGTTGGCGTGTTTTGTCGAAGCGGCTGACATAACGTCGAACACTCCGGCGGAGAGGTAGTGATGCTCTTCGGCGCCACCGCAAATCATAACGTCGCTCATGCCGTACTTTACGCTCTCGTAACCGGCGCCAATCCCTTGGGAAGACGACGTACACGCCGAACAAGTTGGAATGTTGCGACCTTTGATCTCAAACATTTGAGCGAGGTTCGCGGCGACCGTGTGACTCATCATCTTTAAAAACGCCATTGAGTTTTGACCGCGAAAGCTCATTTTCGCCTGAACCTCCGGCATGTACTCGAACATAGTCTCGTTTCCGCCCATGGTGGAACCAAACGCCAAACCACAGCGTTTGGAGCTAAGAAGCTCTTGACTGAGGTTCGCGTCGGCTATGGCTTCGCCCGTGGAAACGGCGGCGAGTTGAGCGACTCTACCCATGGAGCGACGAAACTTTCTAGGTATGGCTTGCAGATCCACGTTTTTCACGCGACCCGCCACCTTCGTGCCCAAGTCTTTAATCGCTTCCCATTCTGGAACGTACTCTATGCCGCATTTTTCAGCCTTTAGACTCTCGTAAAGTTCTTCATAGGAATTTCCAAGCGGCGAGTTTAGTCCAACGCCGGTAATCACAACTCTTCTCATTTTTTCTCCTCAAAATAATTCATTAATATCTCGGCGCCCAAAAAAGCGCCTATCAGTCCGGGAGCTATTATATTTTCTCCCGCGAAGTAGAGATTTTTCACTCTCGTTCTTGGCATTAAGACGGACAAACTTTTTTGTTTCGCCGAACATAAAACGCCGTATACGCTTCCCTCTTGCCCATTGGAATAGCGTTGTTTCGTTAAAGGAGTGGAACTATCGACGACTTCTACGTTTCCAAAATCGTACAACTTCTTCACTCTCTCCAGATGACGTTCGCACTCTTGCGCTTTTTTCTTTTTATACTCGTCTTTGGAAAGATTTTCATACTCGCTATAGTAACTGCCAGCGAGAATGGTCGCAACGGTTTTCCCCTCGCGCTTGCGAGAAGGCAAAACCGAGATAAATTCGTCTTCGTAAAAGTAAAGATTCGACTTTACGTCCGCGTCCATAAGACAGAAGATGGAGAAAAACGAAGGCGACTCTTCAAGGTCGTCCACGTGGCTCTTGTATCGCGTCTGTTTTTTGTCCAACTCGTCAAACATTTTGAGAGTCGTTTTTGGATGCGCGGTCGAGATGATGGCGTCGCATTCAATCTTTTCACCTTTGCACAAAAGAGCTTCTACTCCGTTTTCGTCTTGAAAAATTTTAGTCACTTCGCTTTTCGTTTTAATGGTCGTTTTGGTAAGAGAGTTTTTCAGCGCGGCGATTATCGCTCCGCCACCACCTTCCACTTTTCGCGTTCCATCAAGCATGTTTATGAAAATTTTCGCGTAAAAGTCGAAAGAGGCTTCTTCGTAAAGCGCGGTCGCGTAAAAGATGGTGAAATGGAGAAAAACTTTTCTTAGCGTTTCGTCTTTTATATCTTTCATAACGTCTTTAAGACTGCGAGAATCCACTTTAACGAAGTCCTCGGGTTTTGAGCTTATGACGCTCGATTCGTGACACTTTTGAAAAAAGAGTTCAATGGCTTCGCTCTCTTTTGGAAACCTCTCTTGGAGCTGTTCTTTAAACGCCAAGGAGCTAAGAGGCACCGTGAAAACTTCATCGTCAACGTAGAGAGCGTCAAACGCGCCTTCGTACTCTTCGAGTTTGAGTTTGTCGAGTATCCCCAACTCTCGCATGGAGTTGTAAAGGTATTGACCTTTCGCCAACGCTCCCGAGTAGTGAAAACCAACGTCAAAGAGGATTTTTTTTCTCTTAAAAGAGTCTAAAACGCCGCCAACTTTGGGAAGTCTTTCGTAGATAGTGGGAGAGTAGCCTCGTCGCTCAAGAAGGAGCGCGCATAAAAGTCCGCTTAACCCTCCCCCTATTATGGCCACGTTCATCTAACCATGCCACCGCTGATGTTCATAACGTCGCCCGTCACGTAAGACGCTTTGTCGCCTAGGAAAAAGACGCATTCCGCCACGTCTTGGGGCACCCCAATACGTCTAAGAGGTATCCCTTTTTTCATCTCTTTAAGTGGCAAGTCTTTTGTCATTTCAGACTCTATAAGCCCCGGAGCCACGGCGTTTACGCGAATCTTATAGCGAGCGACTTCGGCCGAGAGGGCTTTCGTGAACGCTATCATGGCGCCTTTTGCCGCCGAGTAGTTGGTCTGTCCCGCGTTGCCGACAAGACCCGAAACCGACGCGACGTTGACGATGGAACCTTTTTTGTTCGCTATCATGTTTTTGAGCACGGCTTTGGTGACGTAAAAAGTTCCATTCACCGAAGTGTCTATCACGTCGCTCCATTCGTCGTCTTTCATCCAGAAGAAAAGATTGTCTTTCGTTATGCCCGCGTTGTTCACCAAAACGTCAAGCTCCAAGCCTTCAACGGCCAAGAACACTTCGTCTTTTTTCGTTATGTCGAAGTAAAGCGTTTGAGAGTTTGCAAGCTCCGCGTGAAGCTCGTTGGCCTTCACTTCGTTGCTTCTATAGTTGAGATAGACAAAATAGCCGTTGTCGTGAAAGTATCTAGCGCAAGCTTCGCCGATCGCGCCCGTCGAGCCTGTGACCAAAACTTTTTTCATTACGCGAAAGTCCCCTCTAAAATCATTTTGTTGATTACTTTGATGTCCAAGTCCATGCGTCTGTCAAACGCCAGAGGTTCGACTTGAGTTCTTACCGAATCGTAGTTTTTTTGTAAAAACGCTGAACAGTTTTCACGACCGCGAAGATCGACGGCTTGCGCCATTCCAAGAACGGCTATGCTCAACATGTTCGTCAAGTCCGGCAACTGTTTCGCGAAGTGAAGCGCGGCGGTCGTTCCCATGCTCACTTTGTCTTGATTGAAAGACTCGGTCGGACGAGAGTGAAGCGACGCCGGAACCGTGTTCATAATCACGTCCGCGGTCAACGAACTCAGCGTGATTTGCATGGCTTTAAAACCGTGATGCGTTGATTTTTTGTTGATTTTGAGAGACTCGCCTAGGCCTTTGTTGAACTTGTGGTCGACTAAAAGTCCGAACTCTTTGTCAAGCAAATCCGCAACGTTTCCAACGCAGATGCGCATGGTGTCCATGGCGTGACAAACGTAACCGCCGTAGAAGTTTCCGGAAGTGTAGATTTTTCTGCCTACGTGGTCGATGAGAGGATTGTCGTTTACGCCGTTTATCTCGGTCTCTATCCATTTTTTCGCTATTGCAAGGTTGTCGTGAACCACGCCTAAAACTTGCGGGGAGCAACGGATGGAGTATCTGTCTTGAATGTTTTGTTCGGCTTCAAGGTGAAACTGATCGTAACGACCAAAAGCTTCATGCGTAAGTTTTGAATCCGCGCATTTCGCCAAAATGTTCGCGGCGGTTAAGCGTTGACCGTCAAATGGTTTCGAGTCGTGAACAAAAGGCTCCAATGGCGTTACGTCGCAAAGAAGAAGCTCAAAGATGGAAGCCACGAAAGACTCGGTAGTGCCCAAAAGAGTCTCAAATTTCTCGATGGCGTTTATGGCGATGGCGCTCATGGCCGCCGTGCCGTTCATGATTCCAAGCGCTTCTTTTGGTTTAAACACGTATGGCTCGACGCCCAACTCTTTGTAAAGCTCCGCAGTGTCTCTAATTTGACCTTCGTAGTAACACTCTCTATCACCAGCGATAACCGCCGCGACATATGAAAGCGGCGTTAAATCGCCACTCGCGCCCACTGAACCTTGTGAAGGAATAAGAGGATAGATTTTCCTTTGAAGCAACATTTCAAAACGTTTTAACAAGTCGTAAGAGACTCCACTTTTTCCCTTAGAGAGACTAATCATGCGAATGGTAACCATGACGCGCGACACTTCTTCGCTTAAAAACTCGCCAACGCCGCAGCCGTGAAAACTATATAAATTTTTCTGTAACTCCTCGGCGTCCTCAAACGCGGCGTAATTCTGTCCGGCTTCGCCGTAACCAGTCGTCACTCCGTAAATTGGACGACCTTGTGAAATGTTTTCTATTAAGAAATCATGACCCGCGTTTATAAAATCCACAAACTCTTTGCTATCGTCTAGTTTAACGCTGCTATCGTGTAAAAAATTCTTATATGAAATCACTCTATTGTTTATTAACATCTATCTTCCTTGGATTAAAAAAATCGTAAAAATTATACCATTGATTGGGGTGCTTTTTTATTATCTCTTCGAGAATATTCATATATTCTTGCGCTATTTCTTCTAATGATTTTCCATCTATATCAATAGTCTCGAATATTAATTTGTAATGTCTCTCTCTTGTTAAAACCACAAAGGTCGCGACTAGAGTTTTCTTAAAGCGAAACGCTATGTCAAATGGATTTTTGTTTATCTCTACCTTTGAACCCAAGAACTCCACTTCGACCACTTTTTTTGGGTCTGCGACCCTATCCGCCATCATCGCTATAACCTCTTTGTTCATCAAGGCGTTGCCTATTTGCACATTGGCCGCGATCGCCCCTTGATTGAGGTCTATTATCTTGACCTTTGTTTCGTTTTGTCTCTGTTGAGACTTTTCAAGTTCGCTGATTTCGTTTTTCGTCGCCTCGCGCGTCACTATGTTCATCGTGGGAATGTCCGCTTTCATAGAGTGCGCGGCCGTTGCCCAACCGCCTATGTGGGAAAGCAAAACTATTCCGCCATCTCGCAAAGACAAGAAGGATTCTCTGTTTTCTCTCTCGAAAGAGAGCTCGTCTGGTTTGATGCGCGAAACGAACCTATCGAAAATCGAGAGAGCGAATAGTTTTATATGTTTAAAATAGACCCCGTACGTCAGTTTTACGCCTAAGCGTTCATAATAACTCTCAAGCGATTTTTTAACGGAGGGAGTAAACGCGACGTAATAAAGAGCTACGAAGTTTAAAATAAACGAAACGAATCCATAGCCTAAGACATTGTAAATGGACAAAATTATCTTATGTCCCAACGCATTGCCATACTGTTTTATCGCCATAACCAGCCTCTCAACAAAACGTATCTTTGCAGCATCAACTTCGTGTGCGCCTTCGTCAAACGCGCGTTGTCGTAAAACTTGTCAAAGTGGGAGACCCTCTCTTCTTTGGGAGGATAATAACACTCGACCTCAACGTCTATAATCTCTCCGCCACTATATGAGTGCAAAGCGAGAACCTCTATCTCAAAATCAAATCTTCTGTTGACAACGTTTAAGTCAAGCACGCTAACGGGATAGATTCTAAATCCGCTTTGCGTGTCGCCAAGCGATTTAAAGGTTTCCAAAAAGACCCAAAAGTTGCTAAACTTGCGTCCAAACTTTGAGCTGTTTGGCACGTTCTCGGACGTAAAATCGCGATTTCCTATGACTACGCTCTCTTCTTTGTAGGCCGCAACGAGTTTTTCAATTTGCGAACTTAGATGTTGCTTGTCCCCATCGAACGTCAAGATGGCGTCGAAGCCCAACTCTTTAGCTCGTTTGGCGCCGCTGAGTATCGCCTCGCCTTTTCCAAGATTGACAGAGTGTCTCACCAACTCCACGTCCTTAAAATCAACGAGCACCTTTTCATCCGAGCCGTCGTCAACGACAATCACCTTGCGCCCACAAGTGAGTACGTCTTCTAAAACTTCATTTATATATGGAGAATTGTATACGGGAATGACTACGCAGATATTCATAAACTAAAACTTGCCACTTCTTTGTCGTCGCAAATCACCTTGAATTTATTGCCGTTTTTCTCATACTTGAGGGTTTGTTTTGGAGTGACCAAAGCCATAAATTTCGCTCTTTTAACGCTCACCACGTCTATGTCGAAAACGTCGCTCACTATCTCAAAATGAACGAAACCCGGTAAAATCGGATGTCTTGGAAAATGCGCTTGAAAAATAGGATGTTTTTTGTCGCTAAGCTTTACAATCGCTTCATTTTCGCTTTTTGAAACGACTTCGTATAGTCCGTTAAACATTTTGTTGACCTTTTTTAATATCTATTATCGTTAAGTTTTGACCTTCGATGGGTTGAATCAAATCTTCTTGTCTGAGTCCCAAAATTCGCGCGGCCGCGTCGACTCCGGAGTAAGTGGCGCCGGTAACGCCGTGAGCGAGTATGCTCGCTCCGCAAAGATAAAGGTTTTTTATCTCGCTCACGGCTCTAAACGCGTTGGGTCCTATCTGATTTAAACTCTTTTGCGTGCCGTAAACGCTACCCTCGGTCGCGTTTATATAATGCATGTTTGTCAAAGGGGTGCCCAAATCTTTATGCACCACGCTCTCTTTCATGCCGGGAATCGCCCGTTCAAGCGTGTTTAGCGTCTTCTCCATCAACTCTTCTTTAAACGCCAAGTACTTTTGCGATCGTTTTTTGTCTTCGCCCTCAAACTCTTTAAAAGCTTCGTAATTGATGTAAGTAATCACCTCGAGAGCATGGTGTTTACCGTCGAAACTAGCGGGGTCTTTTAGCGTGGTGCAGCTTATAAAAAGACCGGGGAAATACTCTTGGGACGTTATGTCCGAGCGCATCATGTCGGCGTAAACTTCGTCCATGTCTCTATTTGGCGTCAACCAGATATTTCCAGAGTCAAGTCCCGCGGCTTCCACGTCCATGTCGACCGTTAAGAAAAGCGTCAAAGAGGTACACGAGTATTTGCTTGCGTCCAACTTGGCGTTTAACTTCTCGCTCAAAAATTCTCTTCCGACCAAATCTCCGTACGTTTTTTTCGGGTCGGCGTTTGAGATGACGCGAGAAGCGTAAATCTTTTCGCCATCCATTAGTTCTACGCCAACGGCCTCACGACTCTCCCCTTCGACTTCAATAAGCACGCGTTTGACTCTCTGCGAAGTACGAACTTCGCCACCGTCGCTCTCTATGCTTTTAATCATGGCGTTCACTATGGAAGCGCCGCCACCCTTGGGATAGTAGCCACCGCTCAAGTAGTGCTCCATAACCGCGGCGTGAAGAGGAAAGCTCGCTTGTCCCGGTGGAAGTCCGTGATCGCCGCATTGAATGTTGAGTATTGTTTTGAGAAGCGGGTCTGTGACGTGCCAGCCAATCACTCTTTTCAAAGAGAAAAGACCGTATTTTCCCAAGTGACGCGTTCTCCACGGAATCGTAACCTTGTCCCAAAAACCGTTTATTTTCGGAATCAACTGCAGCTCCGAGCTGACGTCTCGAACCGTTTTCAAGTATCTTTTAATACCTTTTTTCTCATGGGGGAACCTCGTTGTCAAAGCGTTCTCCAAAGCGTCCACTCCAGCGGGTACGTCGAATCTCTCTTCGCCGATCCAGCAGTGCTCGTAGCCATGAGGGTTCATCCTATAAAAAGTTAGGTCGTTGGCTATGCCCAAGCCTTTGTACAAGTCGCTAGAAGATTCGCCCTCGCCCAAAAGGCCTATGTAATGCACGCCGGGAGTGAACCTGCTTCCATGACGCGAGAAGCTATGACACCAGCCACCGGGGAGATAGTGCTGCTCTAAAACCAGCACTTTTTGTCCTGCCCTCGCGAGACACAAAGCCGACGCCAAACCGCCCGCTCCGGAGCCTATTACAATCGTGTCGTATTTCATTTACTGAACCGCTATTACAAGCGTTCCGCTAGCCACGCGAGTCTCGTCTTGGAAAACGTCAAAACCGACGTATCGCATCTTGTCAAGACGATGTTCGTCTCTCACATGCGCCAAGAGTCGCGTTTTCGTAGGTTTTTGCAAAAGTTTAATATCTTTTAAACTCACCAAAAACGCGCTCTCTTTGTCGTCAGTTCTAAAAGCGGCGCTACTTTGAGCCGCCGCTTCGATGAGCATTGGCAGCGTTGGAATCTGCTCGAATTCCACAAGAACTCTGGCGCTCTTTTCATCTTTTTCCAGAGTAAACTTTGCGAACTTTATGGGCGCTAGATGTGGAAGTTTAATTTCAGTCATATTAATTATTTGTTTTTTTCATCATTTACGTAGTTAGTGAGCGACGCGGACGAAGCGAAAATGTTTTCAGCTTCGGCCATGTTCGTTATTTTTACGCCAAACTCTTTTTCGAGAATGAGCGTTAACTCGATGGCGTCCACCGAATCAAGTCCCAAACCCTCCTCGCCAAAAAGAGCCATCTCGTCTTCTATCTCGTCAGTGCTTATGTCTTCTAGGTTTAAACCTTCAATAATCTTCCGTTTTACTTCTTCAACTGTTATCACGTTAATCCCTTGTTTATTATAGATAGTATTTTAGCGTATTTTGTTTTATTCCGATGTTATAGGAGTTTTAAGAGATAGCAAAAAGAGTTTAGTGGCGTATGCGTTTTTCTTTTTTACGAATATCGGCCAATAAGTTGTAAAAACTTTTCTCTTCTCTCTTTTGGAGCTGATTCTAAAATTTTCATATGTTTTTGTAAGATAGCTTTGTATTCTTGATCCTTATTGTCATTTTTTATGGATCGATTAAATATCTCGATAAATTGATCAAGCTCATTTAATATTTGTTCAACTTTTCGTTGATAGCTTGTCCCGCCGATGGTTCGTATTTCAATGTGGTTCGTTTTGTTATTTTCTCTTCTTTTTTCAAGATTCCAAACTCTTCCTTTTTTGTTTTTGAGTTTTTTCGCTTCTTCCATATCAAGAATAGTTAAAATATCCATAACGTTCAAACAAAACGCATTTCTATTTTCCCAATTTTTGAGTAGTGAAGATTCATTGCATAAGAGCATAAATTTATAAAAATCCACTTCTATGCTTTCAGCTACGGTTGAAATATGAATATGAAATCCCGTATCTTCAAATGTAACTCTGTAAATCTTCATATGTACAAATAGGCGTAGTAATCTCTTTACCTCCCATCGCGCTTAGGGATGGTTCGTTTTTATAGTTCATATTATTATCATCATTGCTTTGAAGGTTTTTCTTTAGCTCAGTTTCTTCTTTTAGAATATCCCCAAGAGCGTCAATCATTTCATCTTCTAACATTTCATTCGGATAAAATTCAAATTCACAGCCAAACTTCAAGTGACTATATGGCATTAAATCTCTCCGTCCATAATTGACTTATGATAAGCGTCAATATCAAAGAGCTGACGTTTTTTCCATTCTGTAATTGGCTGTTTCTTTTTATGGTCTTTTTTATTCATATAAAAATAAGTAAAAGCTCTTTTATTGGTATCAAAACTTCTACTCTTAACTTCTATCGACTCTCGAGTATAATAATCAGGGCTTCCCTCAAAGATATCTATTTTTTTTAATAAACCTTTTCGTGCGATTTTGTATATCTCACCTTCTATATTATTTAAAGGTTTATCTTTTAACAGATATGGATACTCTCCCCCCCTTTGTGGCATACATTGCAAACTTTCTAACAGTGGACGCTTTTGAAATATATTTAGCTTTATCAAGCAGATGTTCATTTTCAAATCCTTTTTTTAGCGATCCATACACAAAAAGATACACCTCAAAGCACTCATCCTCTTTAGAAAAAACACCTTTATCTTTAATGGTGATTGTTCCATTGTCATGAAGTCTATGTAGATTGACTCGCACAACGTCAGTAGATAAATCAGGTAAATTTTCACGAACGTATTTAAAAGTGAAATCCTTATGTAAAGGGAGCTTTTTTATAAGTTTTTTAACTTGTTCCGATTTTGTCACTAAAAAGAGCCTTTTATCTGCAAATTTGCGTTACGATTATTTGTTATTATCAGAAAATATTTTAAATTTATATTCTTGCTGTCAAGAGCGGAGTTAAAATAGGCAGTTTTTCGTAAGTTTTTTTACGAAAAGT
>ERZ889078.2149-NODE-2149-length-14361-cov-42.747169_pt1 | contig 14361 bp, 10 predicted proteins | sample MGYA00521266_ERZ889078 | MGnify/ENA primary metagenome ERZ889078 (study PRJEB32303, sample SAMEA104408618) | aquatic metagenome | biome: Brackish water; feature: Pelagic; material: water | place: Baltic Sea | collected 2014-06-16T06:34:00 | depth 76,534 m ...
AAGATATGAATCAGTATTACTTTAAAATCACTCAGTATGCAGATGAGCTTTTAGAGGATTTAAAAAAGCTTGAAAATGGTTGGCCAAAACAAGTTTTAACTATGCAAGAGAATTGGATAGGAAAATCAAACGGTTTAGCTTTTGATCTGTTTTTTGATGAGGTCTCAAAAGAAAAATTACATGCTACTTTTGAAAAGTTTGATGTATTTACAACGCGTCCTGATACAATCTATGGAGTTTCTTATACAGCTCTTGCTCCTGAACATGCAATTGTTACATATATGATTGAAAACAATCTTTTGGATGAGAGTGTAATACGTCAAATAAAAGAGATGAAAAACACATCTTCTATAGATAGACAAAAAGAAAAATCCGGTGTAGCTCTTGGTTTAAATGTACTTCACCCACTTACTGGCAAGCTAGTCCCAGTTTGGATAGCTAACTTTGTTCTTATGGATTATGGTTCAGGTGCAGTTATGGCAGTTCCAGCACATGATGATAGAGATTATGATTTTGCTAAAAAATATGCTTTACCTATATATGCAGTTATTAAACCATATGATGGTGAAGTAGAAGTTGCTAAAGCGTATACTGAGGTTGGCGAATTATTTAATTCTGGCGAATTTGATGGAATGAACTCTAAAAAATCTCAATACAACATCATTAAGTATTTTGAAGAAAACAACATTGGTAAAAAAACCACAAACTACAAATTAAAAGACTGGGGTGTGTCTCGTCAAAGATATTGGGGTGCGCCTATTCCTTTTGTGCATTGTGATGATTGTGGTTTAGTGATGGAGAAAAAAGAGAACCTTCCCGTAGCACTTCCAGAAGATGTTGCAATAACAGGTGAAGGAAATCCGCTTGACAAGCATCCGACTTGGAAACATTGTGCATGTCCAGAATGTGGTAAAGATGCAATTCGTGAAACAGATACAATGGATACTTTCGTAGAATCTTCTTGGTATTTTTTACGTTTTTGCGCATCTCAAGAAAATTGGGAAAAAGAAGCTTTTTCAAGTGAGCAGATTAAATACTGGATGGGTGTAGATCATTATATCGGCGGGATTGAACATGCGGTGCTTCACCTTCTGTATGCACGCTTCTTCACCAAAGTGTTTCGTGACTTAGGATATTTGGATTTTGATGAACCTTTTGATCATCTTCTTACACAAGGTATGGTGCTCAAAGACGGTTCTAAAATGTCAAAATCTAAAGGTAATACAGTTGACCCTGATGAGATTATTGCAAAATATGGTGCAGATACCGCAAGACTTTTTATACTGTTTGCAGCTCCTCCAACGCAAGAGCTAGAATGGAATGATAGTGCTGTTGAAGGCTCGTATAAATTCATAAAAAGATTCTTTGATAGAAGTTCAAATATTATTGCATGTAAAAATATTCCAAAAATAAACCATGCAGCTCTAAGTAAAGAAGAAAAATTTGCTAGAAAAAAAGTGTATGAAGCTCTTGTGAGAGCAAACGAAGTGTATAGTGAAAAGCATACCTTCAACACTATGATAGCCGGTGTTATGGAAGCTATGAATGCACTCAACACTCAAGATGATTCTGATGTATGGAGTGAAGGATATTGGATTTTAGCTTCGATTATGGAACCAGTTATTCCTCATGTGTCTTATGAGATAAGTGAAAAATACTTTGGATTACAGAATCTAAATCCACAAGTGGTTTTGGATGAGGTGTTTGTTGAAGAGAGTATCACCCTTGGAGTTTCTATAAACGGAAAAAGAAGAACAGAGATAGAAGTAGCTACAGATACCTCAGAAGAAGAGATAATTTCTATAGCTAAAGAGGCAGCTTCAAAATGGCTAGATGGTATGAGTATAGTTAAAGAAATCGTAGTACCAAAAAAACTTGTAAATATAGTTATAAAGGGATAAAGATGAGATTTTTTACTTTTATACTCGCAGCACTTCTTTTAAGTGGATGCGGTTATTCCCCGAGTGCTAAGTTCTCGCGCGTAGTTGTTGGAGATAAAGTTAGTACAAGTGTGAAGATTTCATTAATTGACCCAGAAAATACTGTGCTTATTAAAGATGCAGTGGATGCTGCTATTATCCAAGTGTTTCACGCTTCTTTAGTTCCTAAGCATATGTCTCAAACACATCTTGTTCTTAACCTGTCAAATCCATCCTATTCACCGATTCAATATGATTCAGATGGTTTTATTGTCGGCTACAGAACAACTGTACGTTTAAATATACTAAGAGAAACTAAAGATGAAAGTAAGAACTACAGCGTTAAAGGTACATACGATTTTAGTATAACTCCTAATGCTGTTATTACAGATAAAGAGAGGTTTGATGCGATTAAATTTTCATCTGAAAAAGCTATTAAGGCATTCGTAGCACAGCTTTCAGCAGAAGGTGCTCGAATAAAAAAAGAGAGTTTAAATAAGGAGTAGGCATGACTATCCAAAGTATTATTAAAAAAGCACTCAAAAGATTAGAGTTAGAAGGGAAGTTATTAACACCTGATTTTTATGCAGAAGCATTTTGTAAAGAAGCTGCAAAAGCTGGAATGATGACGGATGATTGTTCTCATATCCAAAAGCTTCAGTCTATGCTTAACAAAGATTTCCAAGAAGAATTAAAACAGTACAGAATTACAACTATGCATGAGTTTACAAGACTTATTATCGCTAAACTTAATCGAACAAACCCTAGTCATTGCACACAAATACTCGATTCTCAAACATTATTGCTTAAACGAACTTTACAAGTTGTTCAGGTTTTACATAACAAAGAAGCAAGTGATTTAGCACATAAAAGTCTTGACCTCTTAAGCTCTTCACCTAGTGTTGCACAACTAGAACAGTATAGACAATCTTGGGTAAATTTTTTAACGACATATGATGATACTTTTTTAAAAAAACTTGATTCATTTGGAAGTATAGATACGACTGATTTGAAAAAAAGTATCCAAAGTATTAATCTAGATGTTTCTAAAATAGGTTCAGGCACTTTTGTTAATTTATCTGGGATTTCTTCTTTACTTGTTTCTTCTTTGGTTCCTTCAATAGCTTCGAGCGTAAATGAAAAAATTGCAAATGTAAGTGACAAAATAAAATCAAATCCTGAGCTACTTGAGAGTGTGAGTATAGCGCAAGAGATTAAAAATGCCATCTCCCTGCGAATAGCGCTAGATAAAGATAGTGTTAAAGAGATGGTGGAATCTATTGATGGTGTATTAGATAAATTATCTTTACGTCTTATAGATATGATTGAAAAATCAGACAACTCGACCATAGAGATTCAGCAGATTAAAAAAGAATTGGAATCTTACAATACGCAAGATACACGAAACTTTCAAACAGCACATAAGAAACTTTTTACCATTGCGGTTGCCTTAGAAGAAAACACACAGTTACTCTCTAGGGATTTAAAAAACCATAGCGGTGAAGTGCAGCTTTTATCTAAAAAAATAGAAAAACTTGAAAAAGAACTAGCTGACTCAAGACAAGAATCAAAAGAAGACTTTTTAACTAAACTCTATAATAGAAGAGCTCTTGATGATGTCATTAAGATAAAAGAAGCTGTATTTAAACGTCATGGACACAACTTTGCAATTGTTATGTTTGATCTTGATCATTTTAAAGCTGTGAATGATGACTATGGACATGATGCAGGAGATGCTGTACTTTCTGCTTTTGCAAAAATTCTTAAAAAAGAAGCTAGAACTGAAGATATGATTGGAAGATATGGTGGCGAAGAGTTTATGGGGATTCTCGGTGAAGCAGATGTGAATGGTGGTGTAACATTTGCAGAAAAAGTAAGAAAACAAGTCCAAAAAGCTAGGTTTATGTATAAGGGACAAAGAATTGAGGTAACTGTTAGTTGTGGTGTTGCTGAGAGAGCAAAGCATGTTACACTCGAAGATGCAATCAAAGCTTCAGATGATTTACTTTATAAGGCTAAAACAGACGGTCGTAATCAGGTCGCATATAAAAAATAATGTTACTCGATACATTTTTAGAAAACAAGCCTCTTTATTATACAGAAATTGATTATACTCGGATGCCTCGTATATATGAGAAAATTAAAGCCTACTTTAATACTACTAAAGTTATTCATATTGTTGGAACAAACGCAAAAGGAACTACAGGAAGGTTCCTTGCATCTGCACTTTTTGCAATGGGCTACAAAACCGCACATTATACTTCACCTCATATTTTAGACTTTAATGAAAGAATCTGGATAGATGGTGAAAATGTTAGTAACAAGTCTTTAGAGAATGCGCATATAGAGTTACAAAGTATTTTAAGTCAAGAAGATAGTGATGCTTTGAGTTATTTTGAATATACAACATTCTTAGCGATGCTTATGTTTAACGGCTGTGATTATATTGTTTTAGAAGCAGGTCTTGGTGGGATGCATGATGCAACTGCTGTATTTCCAAAGCTTTTGACTCTTGTTACTCCAATCGATTATGACCATCAGAGTTTTTTAGGTACTGAGATTGAGACAATAGCAAATGAAAAACTTCAAGCTGTACAAAACAATGCAATTATTGCCAAGCAAAAACATGAAGCTGTATACCGTGTTGCAGATGAAATCATCGCTTTAAATAATGTAAATATTATCAAACTTAATGCATATATATCAGCTCGGGATGGATTCAAAATTGCAGCAATATCAAGTAAGCTTTCACTTGCTCAATATCTTGAAGATAATCTCAGTTTAAGTATTGCATGTTTGAATTTTTTAGGTCTACCTTATGATGCAAAGCATTTTGATAACTCAAAACTTTTTGGAAGGCTCACGCAGTATAAAAAAAATGTTATTATAGATGTTGGACACAATCCTTTAGCCGCAAGCTCGATAGTTCAAGCGCTTGAAGGTAAAAAATATACATTGATATATAATACTTACAAAGATAAAGAATATAAAAAAATACTCCAAATTTTAAAACCTATAATTTTAAATGTAGAGATTATTACCATAAACTTGCAAAGAATGGTGGCGATAGAAGAACTTCAAAAAACTTTAACAGACTTAGAGATAGAATACGAAACTTTTAAAGAAATCGATGAAAGTAAAAACTATTTAGTCTTTGGCTCATTTTCAGTAGTTGAAGCATTTTTAAAGGGTGATAGTGAATAACCACTTTACAGTTACAATTCATGATGATAATGGTGTTAAGCAGTACAATCTTCACCATTTTGTAAAACAAGCGCTTGTGTATGCTGTTTTATTTTTAGGTTCACTTGGACTTATTTCTTTAGGAACTATAGTTTATTTAGATTCTAGAGTTGATGCGATTGAAGTCAAGCGCTTAAAAGAACAAGCTGATTTGATAAAACTCAAAGAAAAAAATAGTGAATTGAGCCAACATATTCAAGGGACCGAAAGTAAACTAGCAAATAAGAAAAAAGAGTTAGACATGATGTCGAATTCTTTAAGCGAAATTGAAAATATGATAGGGATTTCGCCAGTTGAAGATATGCCTTTAGAAAAGCGAGTAGATTTAGCAAAACTCAATTCTGAAGATATGGTTACTATGCTTCAGTTTATTCCAAGTGGTTCACCTATTGAATATGGGGGAATTACAAGTAAATTTGGATATCGACATCATCCTACACTGCAAAGAAAAGAGTTTCACCGTGGGTCTGACATGAAAGCTAAGATGAAAACAAAGGTGTATGCAACAGCTGATGGGATTGTTGAGTATGCAGGAAACCATGAGAAAAGCGGATATGGAAGACTCGTGATTTTAAAGCATAATTATGGATTTAAAACTTTATACGGACATTTAAACAAAGTTGTGATAAAATCGGGCACATTTGTAAAAAAAGGTGATTTCATCGCTTATACAGGTAACTCTGGGATGAGTAATGGGCCACATTTACACTATGAAGTACAATTTATGTCCAGACCTGTAAATCCATTTTGGTTTATAAAATGGAATGCACAAAATTATAATGAAATATTTGAAAAGGAAGAGAAAATACCATGGCAATCTTTAATAACGGCGACAGCTCACATCAAAGTACTAAAACCGACTCGAGCACAACCATCATCACTACCGGATCCTCAATTAAAGGGGAAATGACACTTACATGTAACTTATATGTAGATGGTGAATTTGAAGGGACTATCAACTCTAAAAATGAGATTAATGTAGGCAAGCATGGTCACGTAAAAGGTGATGTCATGGCACAAAGATTAGTAGTTCAGGGTTATGTTGAGGGAAGGATAAATGCTGAAAAAGTTGAGATTAAATCAGGTGGAAGAGTCAATGGTACTATAGAGTCTGCTGAGCTTATTATTGAGTCAAAAGGTGTGTTTGAAGGAAATAGTATTGTTAAAGATATTCAAGCTATTCAACCAAAGAAAAAACTTGAGATGGCTAAAGCTTCTTAAGCTGTCTTCATAGGAAAAAAATGTCACAAGCTTCGTTATATGAATACTACAAAACCTCCAAAAAAGACGACTTAGAACTTCTTGTTTGTGAAAACTCTCAAGAAGCGCATGAGTTAGAAAGTGTAGCTTTATTTTTTAAAAAAGATGTCCTTGTATTTCCAGATTTTCGTCCAAGTTTTGGGGATGATTTACGGGTTTATAAAGAAGAACTTCACCAACTCTTTGCCAAACTAAGAACATACTACAAATCTAAAACGAAACCTTTACTTATTTCACCACTTAAAACCTTACTTTTTCATCTTCCTTGCGAAGATTTACTTAGATCTATCAACATAGAGTTTGGTGAAGAACTCAAGCTAAAAGCCTTTAAAGAACAAATGCTTTTTTGGGGATATACTTTTGTAGATATGGTACAAGTTGAAGGTGAAATTTCTTTTCGTGGGGATATTATAGATATATATGTTCCAGCATCTTTAAACCCCATAAGAATCTCTTTATTTGATGAAACTATAGAACAGATAAAATTTTTTGAACTTGAATCACAAAGAACTGTAGCTGAAGAACTTTCATCTTTTGAAATTAGCAGTGCTTTTTATTCATTAGGTGAAGATGCCTTTAATGTTTTAAATGCCAAGGTGGAGTCTTCACCTTTTGACTCAATGACAAAAGATATCGCATCTTTAGGCTTTTGGCATTTAGAAGATTTAGCATCGAATTTTTTGGAAAATAAGAATGTAAAATTATCTCGTAATTTAGATGCTGTTTTAGTGGATGCTTATGGGATTAATGAGCCTCAAATCTCGCGTGCGTGCTTTGAGCTTGAACTTTTACCTCAGAGTGATGACTTTAAAGAATTGGTAGTAGCTGACCTTAATGTCTTGCTTAAAGTTCACAAAGATAAAAAGATAACAATTATTGCTGCAAATAAAGCAGTTATGAAGCAAGTTGGCTTATTTGATATCTCAAGTATTACAGCTGTATACGCTCCGTATATTTTAAATATTATTTCAAATGATGAACTTGTAATCTCTTTGAATAAACCAGATAAAAAAAGACGAAGAAGAAAAAGTGCTATTCTTTTGGATGACTTAAAAAAAGGTGATTATGTAGTTCATGAGGATTATGGAGTTGGTATATTTGAAAATATCGAACAGATGGAAATCCTTGGAGGGATTAAAGATTTTATAGTAATCAAATATATTGGTGATGATAAGATTTTACTTCCTGTTGAGAATCTTGATTTTATTGATAGGTACATCGCATCAGGCGGTTCCACTCCAGTTTTAGATAGACTAGGCAAGGGAAGCTTTGGTAAGCTTAAAGCTACTGTTAGAAAGAGACTCTTTGAGATTGCAGGAGCTATTTTAAATACAGCTGCAGCAAGAGCCTTAATCAAAGCACCAAAAATATCAGTAGACAAAAAAGATTTAAAAGAGTTTCAAGCACTCAGTGGCTTTGAGTATACAGAGGATCAAACACAATCTGTAAATGAAATTTTAGAACAAACTTCTTCAGGACATATTATGGATAGGCTCTTAAGTGGGGATGTTGGATTTGGTAAAACAGAAGTTGCTATGAACGCGATTTTTGCCTGCTATAAGTCTGGATATCAAACAGCTCTCATTGTACCCACTACACTTCTCTCAGCCCAACATTATCGTTCACTCGCAGGTAGATTTGATGACTTAGGGATACGAGTTGCAAAACTTGATAGATTTGTATCTACAAAAGATAAAAATAATGTGCTTAAAGCATTGGCAAGTGGTGAACTTGACGCTGTTGTTGGGACACATTCTCTTTTTGGATTAGATTTTAAAAAGCTCGGCATGGTCATCATAGATGAAGAGCATAAGTTTGGAGTCAAGCAAAAAGAAAAAATCAAAGAGCTTTACCATAACGTGCATATGCTTAGTATGAGTGCTACACCAATCCCGCGTTCGTTAAACCAAGCACTTAGCTCGATTAAAACGATGTCACAGCTTTTAACTCCTCCAAGTGAGCGTCAAGGTGTGAGAACTTTTGTAAAAGAGTATGAAGAAAAACTTGTAAAAGAGGTAATACTTCGAGAACTTCGCCGTGGCGGTCAGGTTTTTTATGTGCATAATTCCATAGATCATATGCCTATAAAACTCGGTGAACTTAAAGCCCTTTTACCAAGTCTTCGTGTTGTGATGCTTCACTCAAAAATCTCAGCCTTGGACACAGAAAAAGAGTTACTAAAGTTTGAAGCAGGGGAGTATGATTTGATGATTGCAACAAGTATTATCGAATCAGGTATCCACATGCCTAAGGTAAATACAATCTTAGTAGATGGTGCAGATAGGTTTGGTATGGCAGATCTTCACCAATTACGTGGACGCGTGGGACGTGGACATGTTGAAGGCTTTGCATATTTTATAGTTAACAATAAAGAAGCATTAACAGACGATGCAAAGAAAAGACTTTTAGCGCTTGAATCAAATTCTTTTTTAGGTTCTGGATCAGTATTGGCACATCATGATTTAGAGATTCGTGGTGGCGGTAATTTAGTCGGTGATGCACAAAGTGGTCATATAAAAAATATCGGCTATTCTTTGTATCTTAGAATGTTAGAAGATGCAATAAAAGAGTTGAGCAATACAAAAGAAAGTAAAAAAGTAAAAGTAGATATAAAGCTCACTATCTCTGCGTATATTTCTGATGAAGTGGTAAACGAAGATAGATTGCGACTTGATATTTATAGAAGACTCTCGCAATGCGAAGAGGTTGTAGAGATTTATGAGATTGAAGAAGAACTTATAGATAGGTTTGGTGAACTCAATATGCCTACAAAACAATTTATAGAATTGATGGTTATAAAATTACTTGCATTGGAAAAAGATATTAAGTCCATAATGAATTATGGACAAAACATCACTTTTACATACTTTAATGACTCCAAAGAGAGTGTTAAATCTGATTCTAAAGATGATGATGACATCATCAAAGCTACACTTTTTTACCTACGAAATAACAAACGGAAGGTTTTATAAATGCGTATAGCTTTTATAGGTGACATTGTAGGTCATCCAGGTCGAGAGATGTTAAAAAATTATCTCGCAAAAATCAAAGAAGAGTATGAGATAGACTTTGTCATAGCAAATTATGAAAATGCTTCACATGGTTTTGGATTAACTCTTAAAAATGCAAATGAACTTATCTCTTACGGTATTGATGTTATGAGTGGTGGAAATCATACTTGGGATAAAAAAGATATTATCCCTTTGTTTGATACGCATGAACTTTTACGTCCTCATAATTATCCTGAGGGTGTGCCAGGAACTGGTTGCAAGACCTATGAAGTAAAGGGTGAAAAGATAGCTGTTTTAAACTTAATGGGACATTACTCTATGCCTATGAGCGATAATGCTTTTAGGTGTGCACAAGCAACAGTAAAAAAGTTAAAAGAAGAGGGAATTAAAAATATTTTTATAGATTTTCATGCAGAAGCTACAAGCGAAAAGCGTGCAATGATGCTATTGCTTCAAGGTGAAGTGAGTGGGATTATTGGCACACATACACATGTGAGCACGGATGATTTTCAAATCTCTCAAGGGACTGCATATTTAACAGATATTGGACTCACTGGCTGTAGAGATAATGTCATCGGGATGGATGAAAAAGTGCCTTTAAAGCAATTCTTAACAGGGATGAAAGGTCATTTTGATATTCCAAAAAAATGCAAAAAGATACTTCAAATTGCGATTATGGATATAGGTGAAGGAAAGTGTTCTAAGGCTTTTAAGTTAAAAATATTTGATAATGCAACTGTGATAAAAACGGATGCATGGGTAGAAGAGTAAAGTTTATTTCATGCAGTTACGCGGTAGTAGTTGTCGTTAGAAATGTAAGTGTTCACCATTTTATGTTTCATAGCTAAATCTTTTGCTTCATGTGCTTTTTCGGGCAAGTTTTTATCCATTTTTGGCGTTTGGTCTATAGTTGCTGGATGCTTAGGATATACAGAATACATCGCAGAACTCGCCTGATAAGCATTTTTGGCACTTGATAAAGAATTATAAGATGAAAATGTATTTAAAATTTCTTTTGTGGTTTTAAGCTCTTTAGTGTCTGGATTTTTTAATTGCTCTTTTTGAAATTCTAACTCTTGTTTATTTGCATGTGTTTGACTTCTTGAAATGTAGTCAACGGGGATAGCTGAGGTAGTAAAACCAGATGTTGGTATAGACCTCTGTGCTAATTTGGAACTAAAATCTTGTGAACTAGTACTTGTCTTTTCAAGCCTTTGTTTGGACTCTTTAGAAGAGATGTCAGATTGAGTATATGTACTATACGATGATACAAACATGTCAATTCCTCCTCATTTTATAAAAATATCCACTACCATTATAAAACTTAAGAACTTAAGAAAGACTAAAACTCACTAGAAACTCATATTTTATATCGTGGGATAAAACAATAATACTAAAGAACATGAAATGTTACAAAAAGATACACTTAAATGTTTCTGGAGTTGGATACAAGCATTGAATGGAATATTTATGTTACAATGTGAAATAGTTCGTTAGGGTTCATGTTTTTATTAAAATATAATAGTTCAAATAAGGAAAAAAAATGAAAAATAGTTTAATAAGCTTGATAAGCTTAAGTTCATTGTTCACTTCTAGTCTTCTAGGGTACTCTTTGCAAGAAAGTGTCGTAGAAGTGCTCAATACAAATCCTGTGGTTCAAGAAAGACTTAAAAACTTTAGAGCAACGCAGCAAGATTTAAATATTGCGGAAGCAGAATACTATCCAAGTGTAGACTTAAGATCAAGTTATGGTTACAACAAAGCTGGAGACTTGAAAAAAGGCACGGTAGGCAATGATGATGATTATGATCACAATGTTAGAAACAGTGATTATAGAAATTATGAAAACTCTTTAACAGTGACACAAAACTTATTTGATGGTTTTGGTACTACGCATAAAGTCGACTTTGAAGAAGCTAGAATTTTGGCAGCAGCGTATAAGTATCTAGAGACATCAAATGATACTGCTTTTAAGATGGTTGATGCATATATAAAAGTTTTAAGAACAAGTGAACTTGTTGGCACAGCTAGAGAAAATGTACAAATCAATCAAGATATATATATTAAGGTACAAGCACTTTTTGATTCTGGACTAACTACCGATTCGGAAGTAAAAAAGATTCAGGCGACACTTTCTTTAGCAAAGTCAAACCTAAGTGTTGAAAAAAATAATGCACGTGATGCAGAATATCAGTATAGACGTATTTTAGGTCGTTTACCCGATCCATCTGATATGACAAAACCAGTCATTAATATGAAGATGCCCCAAAGTATTGAAAGAGCAGCCTTGTATGCAATTGAGCATAATCCATCTCTTTTAGTTAGTCGTTATAATGTCAAAGGTGCAGAATCCCTTTATAAGCAGCGAAAGAAAGATTTTTATCCAAAGGTTGACTTAGAAGTGAGTCAGGTTTTTAATGATCATGATGAGTTAGGAAATTTATTTGATCAACCTGATGATAGATTTAATGCTCGTATAGTACTTAACTATAATATTTTTCGTGGTGGAGCTGACAAGGCAAATGCACAAAAACATATAAGTCAAATCGCACAAGAAGTTGAAATTCAAAGAGATTTAAAAAGACAAGTTGTAGAAGGTTTAGACCTTTCTTGGAATGCTTACCACATGCTCCAAGAACAGCTTAAAGACTTAAAAGACTATTCTGCGTACTCAGAAAAAACATTAGACCTTTACAAAGAAGAATATGACTTAGGTAGACGTTCATTACTTGACTTACTATCGGCTCAAAATGATGTGATAAATTCTCGTTCTCAGATTATTGATGCAGAATATGATCAGCTATTTGCAACATATAGAATTTTGGATGCTATGGGTCTTTTAGTTGTAGCTGTGAATGGAACAGCGGATGAGTTTACATCAAAAGTAAATCTTCAAGTAGATGCTTCATCTCAAGAGATCTTAGACACAATGCCAATCGAGCTTGACGTTGACAGTGATAAGATAGCTGACAATATTGATCTTTGTGATAATTCACTTAAAGAGAATAATATTATGCCTTATGGTTGTAAAAAAATTAAAAGAGATGATGATAAAGACGGTGTATATAATGAAAAAGATGAATGTCCATTTACTCCGTTAGGTGTTAAAGTTAAAAGTAATGGTTGCAAGGTTGATAGTGAGAAAACATATACAGAGACTCAAGTGGAAACTTCTGAAAAGGCTTCAACTGGATATAAAGTTAATGACAAAGGCCAAGTTGTTTCCGTTACGATGAGTGTTAATTTTCAAAAAGACAGTACAGAATTACCAGCTGATTTAGATGCAAAAATTATAGAATTTTCAGAGTATTTAAAAAATAATCCAGATGTAAAAGCTAAGATAGTAGGACACACGAGTAAAGAAGCATTCAGTCGACCACCATATAATTTGGCTTTATCAAAAGCAAGAGCTGACAAAGTAAAAGAAGCATTAGTTAAGTATGATATAGATGAGTCAAGATTAAGTGCACATGGTAAAGGTTATGAAGAACCTATAGCGGACAACTTAACACTAGCAGGTAGAGTTCAAAACCGTAGAGTTGAGATTGAAATTATTAGAGAAAAATCAGGTAAGGATATATTATGAAATGTTATTTAATTAGTCTACTTTTTGTGAGTACATTATTCGCTGGAACTTATGACGATTTGTATACTCTCAAAACTACACCTTCTACAGTAGTGCAAGATCAGTTTTTGGATGGTTCATTCCTAGAAATAAAAAGGTTTAATAGTTTAGATTTTAGTACAGGAACATTAAGTGAGAGTTCTGAAAAAGAACTTAATACGATTATTGAAACAATAGAAAAATACACAGAGAAAAAAGAAAAAATAAAAATAAAAATTATTGGTCATACGAGTGAAAAAACAGATAGATTTAACCCTATTACTTTTAACAAAGAAGACTCAGTAGAATCTTTACAAAAAAGTGATGCATTTGCACACAAAGTAGCAAAAAAGTTAGAAGATAACAACATAAGTAAAGAGTTGCTTTATGTTGAGTATCGAGGATCCAAAGATATGGGTTTCTCAAGTGTTACACAAGAGGGTAAAGATTTATCTAATCGCGTGATGGTAACTATATATGTAAATGAAATAGATAAAATACAAGAAATACAAGAAAAAGATAGTGATGCGGATGGTGTCTTTGACTCAAAAGATGAATGTCCAAATACTCCAAGTGGTGTAAAAGTGGATGAAAAAGGTTGTCCTTTTGATTCAGATAAGGATGGAGTATTAGATTATAAAGATGAATGTCCTGATACAATGGTAGGCTTGAAGGTAAATGAAGTAGGTTGCCCTATTAGTATGACATTAAGCTTGAACTTTAAATCAAACTCTTCAGAAATTTTAGGAGAAGCAAGTCAAAAAGTACTAGAATTTGCAAAGTTTTTAGAAGCTAATCCTGCATATAATCTTGAAATTATAGGACATACTGATAATGTTGGAACGAATGAGTATAATAATGTACTTTCATTGAATCGTGCCAAAGAAGTAGAGACAATGCTTTTAAGTGAAAATATTGATGCCTCTCGTATTAAAGTGTTAGGTAAGGGTGAAGGTGAACCAGTGGCGACAAATGAAACTACTGAAGGTCGCGCAATCAACCGTCGTATAGAGGTTAAACTTTTTAATTAAATTGTAGAAAAGGTGAAATATTGGCTAACAAATCAATTCTTATAAAACAAGATTCTCTTTTAAATTCTCTTGTTTTATATACAAAGCTTTTTCATAAGCCGTTTACAGCTGAAGCTTTAATGGCTGGGCTTCCTATTCATAATTCTGGCGAAACTCAGGAACTTTTTTCGGTAGGAAGTTCCAAGTCGCTTTTTTCGCGTGTTGCAGGTCGAGCAGGACTAAAGTCTACTCTTATAAGACGACCTGTTCGTGAAATGCTCCAGCTCCAACTTCCAATGATTTTACTTCTCAGT